>WSSedB1CaDRAFT_10000370_pt1 | contig 20386 bp, 19 predicted proteins | sample WetSurSB1Cattail_FD_9460 | JGI IMG/M metagenome (IMG submission 9460)
TCTCATGTACTTAATAAAGAAAAGTGCCGTGACTGCTGGGCAAGATTTTTTTGCAGCGGTGGCTGCCACGCAAATGCAGATCTTTTTCATGGAGATATTCGGCAGCCCTATGAACTTGGCTGCGAAATCCAAAAGAAACGTCTTGAATGTGCTATTATGGTGCAGGCGAGTATCGCGTTGGAAAAAGAATAAAAAACAGCTTGAGAAGTTTTTAATAAATGGACACTTCGGACAGGATAGACCTGATTCAAAGTGTCTGTTTTTGTTTAAATAGCTGTGCTTGAATTGATGGGGACCAGCTGGAGTTCACAGAATGGTAATTTCGAATTGTTTAGCAGGGAAAAAACTCTGAAAAGCCTTGATTTACAAGGATTTTTTCTTGTTGTGTATTTATGCGGAATTTTTTGACAATTAATTCTTTTACCTATATTATAATTATCAAAATTTATGGAGAAAACATTGACAATGAGGGGAAATTTATTGTACTATAAGGGAGTAATGAATACGCATTTTGCGAAGGTTTTCACCTGAGGTGTCTGGCGTTCGTCAAAACGGCTTTGCCGGGTGGTTCAGTATCAATAAAATCTGAGCAAACTCAGAAAATTTTTAAAAAATTTAGGGGGTATTTTCACAATGGCAGTAAAAGTAGCTATTAATGGTTTTGGACGTATTGGGCGTCTTGCATTCAGACAGATGTTTGGTGCAGAAGGGTATGAAATTGTTGCAATCAACGATTTAACAAGCCCTAAGATGCTTGCACACTTACTAAAATATGATTCTTCACAGGGCAGATATGCTTTAGGAGATAAAGTAACTGCAGGAGAAGATTCAATCACTGTTGATGGTAAGAAAATTACGATCTATGCAAAAGCAGATGCATCCCAGTTGCCTTGGGGCGACCTTGATGTAGATGTAGTTCTTGAATGCACAGGTTTCTACACTTCCAAAGAAAAAGCTTCAGCACATATCAAAGCAGGCGCTAAAAAAGTTGTTATTTCTGCTCCGGCTGGTAATGATCTTCCTACAGTTGTATTTAATACAAACCACAACATTTTAAAAGCAAGCGACACAGTTGTTTCTGCAGCTTCCTGCACAACGAACTGTTTAGCTCCTATGGCCGATGCGCTTAATAAATTGGCTCCAATTCAGAGCGGTATTATGACGACGATTCATGCTTACACTGGTGATCAGATGACCCTTGATGGCCCGCAGAGAAAAGGCGATCTTAGAAGATCCCGTGCTGCAGCTGTTAATATCGTTCCAAATTCTACGGGTGCTGCTAAGGCAATTGGCCTTGTTATTCCTGAACTGCTTGGCAAACTCATTGGTTCTGCACAGCGTGTCCCGACTCCAACAGGTTCGACTACGATCCTTGTTGCAGTTGTAAAGGGTAAAGTCACTGTAGACAGTATCAATGCTGCTATGAAGGCTGCTGCTACTGAATCTTTCGGTTACAATACAGACGAAATCGTATCCAGTGATGTTATCGGCATACGTTTTGGTTCGCTCTTTGATGCTACTCAGACGATGGTTTTAGCATTACCGAATGGTGATACGCAGGTACAGGTTGTTTCATGGTATGATAACGAAAACAGCTACACGAGCCAGATGGTTCGTACAATTAAGTATTTTGCTGAACTCGCATAATCAAAGTTCATAAAACTTTTAAGATCTCTAGAGGTCCGGCCTTAGTTTGGGCCGGGCCTATTTTAATATGGGAGGTTTCATGATGAATAAAAAAACAATTGAAGATATCAATGTAGATGGTAAAAAAGTGTTTGTCCGTGTGGACTTTAACGTTCCAATGGATGAAAATCAGAATATCACAAATGATACGCGTATTCGTGCCACACTTCCTACAATAAATTACTTGCTCGATCATAATGCAGCTGTTATTCTGGCTTGTCATATTGGCCGTCCAAAAGGTGAAAGAGTTGCAAAATTTTCAGCGAAGCCAGTTGTGGCTTGTCTTGCTGATCTTTTGGGCAAAGAAGTAAAGTTTGCGGATGACTGTATTGGTGCTCCGGCTGAAAAAGCTGCGGCAGCGTTAAAGCCGGGCGAAGTCCTTTTGCTTGAAAATCTTCGTTATCATAAAGAAGAAGAAAAGAATGATCCGGAATTTGCTAAAAAACTTGCTTCACTTGCTGATGTTGCAGTTGATGATGCTTTTGGTGTTTCCCATCGTGGACATGCATCCAATGAAGGTATTACGAAATACATCGAAACGGTTGCCGGTTATCTTATGGGAAAAGAAATTAAGTTCATAGGGCAGACAATGGCAGATCCGAAACGGCCTTTTGTTGCAATTATTGGCGGGGCGAAGGTATCTGATAAGATTGGTGTTATTTCCAACATGATTGAAAAAGTTGATACAATCATTATTGGCGGCGGCATGGCACATACATTTGATGCAGCTAAAGGCTATGGCATTGGTAAGTCTATCTGTGAACCTGATAAAATGGATCTTGCTCTTGAACTGCTTAAAAAGGCAGAAGCAAAAGGCGTAAAGGTTATTTTGCCAGTTGACCTTGTAATTGCTGATGACTTTGCCGCAGATGCGAATACGAAGATCGTTGATGTTGATAAAGTAGATCCTGCATGGCAGGCTCTTGATAGCGGCCCTAAGACTTCTGCACTTTATACGGAAGCACTTAAAGGTGCGAAGACGGTTGTTTGGAACGGACCTATGGGTGTATTCGAATTTGATGCGTTTGCAAAAGGGACTGAAGCCGTTGCAAAGGCTGTTGCAAAGGCAACTGAGGAAGGCGCGATCAGCATTGTTGGTGGTGGTGATTCGATTTCAGCCCTCAAAAAGACAGGATTGTCTGACAAAATTTCACATATTTCCACTGGCGGCGGTGCAACGCTTGAATTCCTTGAAGGTAAGATCCTTCCGGGTATTGCGGCTATTGCTGATAAGTAAGGTCGTTTAAGAAAGCTATAAGCTTTTGAATAGAACATTCGCCGGACTCTGCATTATGTTGAGTCCGGTGAAACCTGTCTGTGTGAAAAAATAAGGAGGAATTTTTAATGCGTACACCTATTATTGCTGGGAATTGGAAAATGAATAATACAATTGCAGATGGAATAAAGCTTGTGAAGGATCTTGCGGTACTTGTAGCTGATGCAAAGAAGGTAGACATTCGTTGTATGCCCTACGGCAACAGCACTTGCTGCTATTACTACTGCTGCTAGAGACACAAATATTCATGTTGGCGCACAGAACGTGCATTGGGAAAAAAATGGTGCATTTACTGGTGAAATTTCCACAGAAATGCTTAATGAAATCGGTGTTGAATATGTTGTTATTGGACATTCCGAACGCCGTGAATACTTTGGTGAAACAAATGAAGGCGTCAACAAGCGTGCAAGAGCAGCTTTTGCTGCTGGGATTACACCTATCATTTGTTGCGGAGAATCTCTTGAAATCCGTGAAGCAGGAACTTTTCTTGATTATGTTGCTGGTCAGATTAAAGCAGCTCTTGCTGGTTTCACAGCTGGTCAGGTTGCAGAACTTGTTATTGCGTATGAACCAATCTGGGCAATTGGCACAGGTAAGACAGCGACTTTCGAACAGGCTGAAGAAGTTTGCGCACATATCCGTAAAACGGTTGATGCGGAATTTGGTAAAGAAGCAGCTGACAAAATCCGTATTCAGTATGGTGGCAGTGTAAAGCCTGCAACAATTGAAGGCCTCATGCAGAAACCTAATGTTGACGGTGCCCTCGTTGGCGGTGCTGCTCTTAAAGCAGATGACTTCAGCAAAATTGTTAAATTTTAATGAAGAATGAGGTAATAAAATGGCAAAATTGAAAAAGGCTCCAGTTGCATTGATTATTATGGATGGTTGGGGAATTGGCGACATGCAGGACCCAAATAATGCGATCGCAGCTGCCAAAACTCCGGTCATTGATGGTCTTATGGTAAAATACCCGAAGACACAACTTAAATGCTCTGGTGAGGCTGTAGGCCTTCCAGATGGGCAAATGGGCAATTCCGAAGTTGGTCATACAAATATTGGTGCGGGCCGCATTATCTATCAGGAACTTACCCGTATCACAAAAGCAATCAAGGATGGAACTTTTTTTGAAAATGAAGTTTTTCAGACTCTTGTTGCTTTAGTGAAGAAGAACAATGGGGCATTACATCTAATGGGGCTTCTTTCTCCTGGTGGCGTACACAGCCATAGTAACCATCTTTATGGACTTCTTGAACTTGCAAAAAAAGCAGGGGTTAAGGAAGTTTATATCCATGGATTCCTTGATGGTCGTGATGTACCGCCTTCGAGTGCTGCAGAATATATTGCTGATCTTGAAGCGAAAATTAAGGAAATTGGTGTTGGCAGCATTGCTACGCTTTCGGGACGTTATTATGCAATGGATCGTGACAAGCGGTGGGATCGTGTCAGCAAAGCTTATGAAGCAATTGCAATGGCAGAAGGTAATGCTGCAGCTACAGCGTCAGAAGAAATCAAGGCATCTTACAAGGCGGGTAAAACAGATGAATTTGTTACTCCGGCTGTTATCGGCGGCTATAAAGGTATGAAGAGCGGTGACGGTGCAATATTTTTCAACTTCCGTCCGGACAGAGCACGTGAACTCACACATGCGTTTACGGATACGCTATTTGACGGTTTTGAACGAGAAGAAGACCTTAAGGTTGATTTTGTAACGATGACGCAGTACGAAGAAGGCATGAACGTAAAAGTTGCATATACTCCGCAGACGATTGCCAATACGTTGGGAGAAACTATTCAGAAAAATGGTCTGACACAACTTCGTATTGCTGAAACGGAAAAATATGCACATGTAACATTCTTTTTCAATGGCGGGGTTGAACAGCCATATAAGGGCGAAGATCGTATTCTTGTTCCATCACCGAAGGTTGCAACGTATGATCTTCAGCCGGAAATGAGCGCGATCAAAGTAACAGATAAGGCTGTTGAAGCAATTCAGTCCGAAAAATATGACTTTATTATATTAAACTACGCAAATGGTGATATGGTTGGTCATACGGGAATACTTTCTGCCGCTATTAAGGCTGTAGAAACGGTGGATACATGTGTCGGTCGTTTTGTCAATGCAATCCAGACGGTTGGCGGTGTTGTATGCATTACAGCCGATCATGGCAATGCAGAAGTCATGGTAGATCCGAAAACAAAGGAACCATTTACCGCACATACGACAAACGTTGTACCTTTTATTACCGTGTCCGATGATATTAAATCTGTTCGTGAAGGAGCACTCTGTGATATTGCACCGACGCTTTTAACGATTGCCGGAATTGATATCCCGCAGGAAATGACAGGGAAGTCGCTTGTTGATTGATAAAAGAATGCAATTTTGCTGCGTTACAGCAGAATGTATATAATTACTTAGTGAAGAGAGGAATACAAAGATGATTTATTCAGAAAAAGTGTCGGAAATGACATGTATAGCCAAAGAAGTGAATCATGGTCCAGCACCAATTCCAGAAGAAGGAAAATGGGTACAGTCCAAAGACGTTAAGGATATCAGTGGTTTGACACATGGTATTGGCTGGTGCGCACCTCAGCAGGGCGCTTGCAAGCTAACGCTCAATGTTAAGGAAGGTATAATTCAGGAAGCACTTATTGAAACAGTTGGCTGTTCTGGCATGACACATTCCGCAGCTATGGCTTCGGAAATTTTACCAGGTAAAACAATTCTTGAAGCTCTTAATACAGATCTTGTGTGCGATGCAATCAATACAGCAATGAGGGAACTTTTTCTCCAGATTGCATATGGCAGAACGCAGACTGCATTTTCTGAAGGCGGTCTTCCTATCGGTGCAGGTCTTGATGACCTAGGTAAAGGACTTCGCAGCCAGGTTGGTACAATGTATGGTACTCTAAAAAAGGGTCCTCGTTACCTTGAACTTGCCGAAGGCTATGTAACCAGACTTGCTCTGGACAAAGAAGATCGTATCATTGGTTATGAGTTTGTCCAGCTTGGCAAAATGATGGAAAATATCAAAAAGGGTATTCCAGCACAGGAAGCTATGGAAAAAGCCAAGGGAAATTATGGCAGATTCGCCGAAGCTGCAAAATATGTAGATCCGCGTAACGAATAATCTGAGATAACAGGAAGGAATGAAATTGAATGGCATTATTTGAAGGCTATGAACGCCGTATTGATAAAATTAACGAAGCTATTAAAGCTTATGGTATCGCATCCATTGAAGATGCAAAGAAAATCTGTGACGAAAAAGGCTTGGATGTTGCTGAAATCGTGAAAAGTATTCAGCCAATCTGCTTTGAAAATGCGTGTTGGGCTTATACATTAGGCGCTGCAATTGCAATCAAAAAAGGCTGTAAAGCTGCTGATAAAGCTGCTGAAGCTATTGGTCTTGGTCTCCAGGCATTCTGTATCCCTGGGTCCGTTGCTGAACAGAGAAAGGTTGGCCTCGGCCATGGTAATCTTGCAGCAATGCTTCTCAGAGAAGAAGCACAGTGCTTTGCATTTCTTGCAGGTCATGAATCCTTCGCTGCTGCTGAAGGCGCTATTGGTATTGCAAGAACAGCAAATAAAGTTCGCAAGACTCCTTTGAAGGTTATTCTCAATGGTCTTGGTAAGGATGCAGCCCAGATCATATCCCGTGTTAACGGGTTTACTTATGTACAGACACAGTATGACTATGCTAAAAGTGAAGTTGGTGTCGTTCGTGAAGTTGCATACTCCAATGGCGAACGAAGTGCAATCAAATGTTTTGGCTGCGATAGTGTGCAAGAAGGTGTTGCTATCATGCATAAGGAAGATGTTGATATCTCTATTACAGGTAACTCCACGAATCCTACGCGTTTCCAGCATCCAGTAGCAGGCTGTTACAAGAAGGAATGTATCGAAAAGGGTAAGAAATTCTTCTCGGTTGCTTCTGGCGGCGGCACAGGTCGTACGCTTCATCCGGATAATATGGGTGCAGGTCCTGCTTCCTATGGTATGACGGATACGATGGGACGCATGCATTCCGATGCGCAGTTCGCAGGTTCTTCCTCCGTTCCGGCTCATGTTGAAATGATGGGGCTTATCGGTATGGGAAACAACCCTATGGTAGGTGCAAGTGTAGCCGTAGCGGTGGCTGTTCAGGAAGCTCTGAGCAAGTAAATAAGTGAAGAACAACTGCTTTAGTTGTTTGTGAATCGTTTTGTTCTGTGTGAAAACATAGGAAATATTATCATAAAAAAATCGTGCAGAGCCATTTGGCTCTGCACGATTTTTATGATATGGGGTAAAATTAAATCAAAGAATACTTTCAGCAATAACATCCGCGACATGCCGAACTTTGATTTCCGGAGCCTGTTGGTCAAGACCACCTTGAAGCTGCATCATGCAGGCTGGGCAGGCAACAGCGACGGTATCTGCTCNTGTTTCTTTGATCGAAAGAATCTTTTCTGCAAGAATTGGTTTAGATATTTCGCTGAACTTTATACCAAAAGCTCCTGCCATGCCACAGCATTTATCACAGTTGTTCATTTCAGCCAGTGTGTAACCAGCAGCATCCTGCAAAAGCTTACGTGGCTGTTTGTAGATGCCAAGGCCGCGCTTCATATGACAAGAGTCGTGATAGGTGATTTTTTTGCCGTTGGAAGCGGTTATAAATCGATGCTGCTTTTCATAGGCTTCGGCAACAAAACTAGTGAATTCACGAACCGTAGAACTGATAACCTGAACACGAGTGCTCCATTCAGGATCATCGGCAAAAAGCTCAGGATATGTTTTGTGCCATGTTTCAGCACAGGTTGGACAAGCGAAAAGAATAACATCTGCATGGACTTTTTCAAAGGTCTCAATATTTTGTTTTGCGACTTTTTTTGCAGTTTCGCGGTCGCCCATACCAAGAATTGGTTTGCCACAGCAGGTTTGTTCTTCTGGGAAGATGACTTCCATATTGAGATTCTGCAAGACTTTAAATACGGATGCACCAGTTTCAGGGAAGACAAAGTCGATATTGCAGCCGCTAAAAAAGGCAATACGCTTTGTTGGGCTTGACGGGTTATTCTTTATAAGTTCTTTTATGCGATCTCGTAATGGTTCAACAGCAATTGCCGGTAAAGAGCGTCCTTCCGTAAGCTTGGCAAAAAAAAGTGGAAGATGACGGATAACATTGCCGTTTTGGACGGGCTTTTGTCCAATTGACGCTAGACGCAGCAAAGAGTGGAAAATTTTGCGGTTTGCAAGGATATCCTGAAATACAACTTTAACAGGCAGCGGAAGACCTTTTTCTTTTACATTGCGAGCACGCAGTTCATCAATAAGATCCGGAATATGAATTTTTCCTGGACAAATTGACATGCATTTGCGACAGCCGATACAAAGTTCATTGATTTTTGAAAAGTCTTCCATGCTATTTAGAAGCCCGGTAAGAATAGCACCAATGCCACCAGAGTAAATGTGCCCATAGACATGACCACCGACGAGTGTCCATATTGGACAAACATTCAGACAGGAAGCACAGCGTATGCATTGATATATTTCCTTGAACTTTGGATCATGAGCTGCCTTCAAACGGCCATTGTCAAGCAAGATGACATAAACTTTGCGATCTTCTTCAATCCATTGATCATTGACTTTATGAATGACCGGAGTCGGGCCGTCAACCATTGTCATGTAGCTTGTCATGCGCTGACACGTGCCATTGCGTGGCAGCAAGCGAAGAATTTTTGCGGCATCTTCGATTTTTGGCACAAGCTTTTCATAGCCGATAAGAATGACATGGATACGTGGCAGAGTCGTCGTCAGGCGAGCATTACCCTCATTTGTAACAAGTCCTATGGCGCCATTTTCGGCTATGCCGAAGTTGGCACCGGTTAGTCCAAGATCGGCCTGGAGAAATTCGTCGCGCATGACACGACGGGCGGTTTGTATCATAAAAGGAATATCATTAGGGATATCTTCATGGAGTTCTTGTGAAAAGAATTTTGCACATTGTTCTTTGTTCAGGTGAATAGCCGGCATAACCATATGGGAAGGGCGNTGTCCCGCTACGGAAAGCATCCATTCACCAAGATCAGTTTCTCTGACATGAAGATTGTTTTCTTCAAGAAAGCTGTTAAGCTTAATTTCTTCACTGGCCATTGACTTTGACTTAACAATACGGTGAACGTTGTTTTCTTTACAGATCTTCAACAGATAATCCTTGACAGCATCACCATCTTTGGCCCGAAACACTTCCGCACCGCGTTCTTTCAGGGAAGATTCAAACTCATCAGCAATTTCTTCAATGTGTGCTACAGTAGATTGTTTCATATCACGTAGAGAGTTGCGCAAATCGTCGATGCTCTCAACGTTTGCATAAGATTTTAAGCGAGCTGCCGGGTACTGGGCAGCAAAACGGGAAAGTGCATTGCGCATAATACTATCGTGAAGTTTGTTATTGATTTCTTTTTTGATATTGCGTGTATTAGCCATTAGTTTTTACCTCCATTTGCAGCTTCATCTACGGCGATGATAATAAAACGGCTTGGTCCATGGACACCAAGGCTTAGGACGCGTTCAATATCAGCGGTACGACTTGGACCAGTGATAAAGCCCATATAACCTTTGTTGAACACACGTGAGATGACTTTAAAGGCCGTTGTCATGTTCTCAACTGTGCAGCTGCGATCAAGAAATACGATGTGTATTGGTGGAAGCATACCGACAATACGAGATTCGTAGGAATAGGAGTCTACACATACGCTGCCCGTTTCGCCAACAGCAAATTCTGCTGTTGATATGCCAATATCAGCTGTAGACGCATTTTCAGCAATTGCAAATTTGTTTGTATAGAGATTAATATCAAGGGACTTTAGTGAATCATATACGGAAGCAAGGCCATTGGATTCTTCATTTCCTACAGCGATGACCTTTTGTGCTTTAGTAGTTTGGATAAGTGTTGTAATTGCCTGCGCTGCCTCTGCATAGCTGTTTACCTGCCAAATTTCAGCTGAAGCGGCTTTGGCATTTTCTTCGAATTCATTCCAATAATTTGGATTAACTAATTCAGGATCAAAAGCGATTGACCAATCTTTACATACTTTTTCCATAATAGCTGTTCCTCCTTTATATACAATCAGTGTTTCATAGATAAATGAAAGCATAAATATGCCAGTGTAGGGTGAGTCAAACATTATGACGCATGTGAATTTTCAGCAAATAATGAGTACTCCTTTTCAATGATATATTTTATTTTTAAAATGGTACTACCAATTTCATGAGTCAAGCATACGTCTTTTTCAGAAAAATGTCAATAAAACAAATGTATGAATATCTATACAATATATTCATGCTGATTATGGTATGATTCATATTGACTATGATATTATGAAAAAATTCTGTCTTTATCGGTTAACTGATAAGTTTAAGCTATTATATAATAAATAAAAAGAATATAAAAATATAGAACATAAAAAAATATATTTATTTTTTATGTTCTATATTTTTATCAAATGTTTATTCTTTACTTATATAAGGTGTAAGAGGAATGGATTTATGCATATCAAAGATGTTTGTAATAAATTGTTGGAATTTGTGTGCAGCCGGTGAAATATATTTATTTTGGTTCCAGGCAAGAATAATTGTGCGGCTGCATACAGGTTGTGATATGGGCAAAAATACAAGATCAAGATAGTCAAGACTGGGAGAGTGTGGAATAAGTGCGACACCAAGATTTGCAGCGACAAAGCTGGCAACCGTTACAATTTCATCACCTTCAAAAGTGATTCTGGGACGAATTGCGACGGTGTTGAAAAAAGTATCGGCAAGGATGCGCAAACTGTACATTGGTTTAAAGGTAACAAGAGGTTCATTGGCAATCTCTTTAAGGTGAATGCTTTTTCGGTTGGCGAGTCGATGGTTCGAGGGTACAGCGACAAAGATTTCTTCTGAGTAAAGCTCTTTCCAGCAAAAGGGGGTCGTTGTCATGAAAGTAGAACAGATACAAAGATCCGTATCTTCATCAAGAAGCTGCCGGGTGAGATTGGCAGAGTTGTTCTGATCAAGTGAAAAATGGATTTTAGGGTATATTTGGCGAAACCTGCTTAGCAGATTTGGTATGAGATAGGCCCCGAGTGAATGAAGGAAAGAAAGATGTACGTTTCCCTGGTCCGGTTTAGTAAGATCTGCAATTGCCTGATGACCACGGTTAATTTCCTGCAAAGCACGTTCAATATGGACGAGAAAAGTCTGACCATACGGAGTCAGACTGATTTTTTTGCCGATGCGGTTGAAGAGTGGAACGCCAAGTTCGTGTTCCAGTTTGGCAATCGAACGGCTAAGAGCTGGTTGTGAAATGGAAATGGTCTGCGCTGCTTGTGTGAAATGGTTGATATGGGCGAGGGTCTTGAAATATTCGAGTTGATTGATCTCCATAGTGTTCCTCCAGGGTCGATAAAGTGTAAAACTATAATTTCATTATAGAATACTTTCTTTTAGATAGCTATAGAAAAATGCATAATGCGTATTATGATTATTAAAACAATGCATTTGACGCATGAATATAAGAGGCGTATGATAACAATATAAATAGGTGAAAGGGATTGTTTGAATGAACAGGGAAAATGAAAAAATACAGAAGCGCTCACAAAACTATTGGAAGGCACTTCTTGCTTTGTTTTTTGGAAGTATTGTTGCTTTTGGGGCTGAGTATTGTGTGCAGCCAATTATTCCGGTATTAGCCGAGGCTTTTGATTTGACACCGGCAAAGGCAAGTTTGGCAGTATCCTTCGGGACTGGAGGCATGGCTTTTTCAATGCTGCTTATTGCAAGCTTTGCGAAGCATCTTGAACGTCGGAAGGTTATGACGATTGCACTTATTGGTTCAGCAATTCTTGCACTTATCATGGCAGTGAGTCAGAGCTTTGGACTTATCCTTTTATTGCGTCTTTGTCAGGGGATACTTCTGGCCGGATTTCCGGCGATGGCAGTGGCCTATATTAACGAAGAGTTCGATGCTGGAATCATTGGTGCGGTTGTCGGTATTTATGTGAGTGGTTCGTCGGTTGGGGGTCTTATCGGTCGGATGCTGCTGAGCATTCTTACAGATTTTTTTTCCTGGCGAATAGCATTAGGGACGTTGGCTGTACTGTATGCTGTCATTGGAGTTTGTTTTTTTCTGCTGTTACCGAAAGCGAAGTATGCACATAAAAAAACGACGGGAAATAGGTCGGGGCTAGCGGAGTTTAAACGGTTGTTGAGCAATAGCCAGCTAGTGGGTGTTTATTTTATTGCTTTGGCTATTATGGGTTCATTTGTCTGTACTTATAATTTTATTAGTTATGTCTTGCTGGCACCACCGTACAGTTTAAGTCAGACAATGGTGGGTTTTATATTTCTGCTCTATTTTTTGGGAACGGTTGCTTCAACGGTTATGGGAAGGCTTACAGATCGTATAGGAAATGGTCCGGTGCTTTGTATTTCAATTTTTTGTATGCTTACAGGGAGTCTTGTATCGCTTTTTACATTACTTCTTTTTAAGTTGATCGGACTTGGGATTTTTACCTATGGATTTTTTGGCGCACACTCGGCCGCTTGTGGCTGGGCTGGGCGGCTTGATGGAGGAGACAAGGCGCAGATATCGGCACTTTATATGTTGTTTTACTATATTGGTGCAAGTGTTATCGGCACGGTTGGTGGAACATTCCTTTCAATCTATGGCTGGGCAGGTATCGTAGGTTTCTTATCCGCGGTTCTTCTTTTTGCATTGTTTATCGCATTTTGGCTGACAAAAAAGCAGCAGAGTGAAACAGTAAAAAATGAAGTCATACATTCTTATAGGTAATTAGACATAAATTATCTGAAAAAAAGCATAAAAACAATTAAGTATTTTTCCGAAATGACGATATATAAGTAACAGGAAGTTACAATATATTTTCTAAGGAGGGGATTGGAATGGTGGAACGAATCGAAAGAGTTGCAAGAGTGCAAAAGGTGAACCATTATGATTTTGACAAAGCTTTTGATGCAAGAGGGAATGGTTTTGATGGGGAAAAGAAAGGCAGACATATGCCATTTCAGACTTTATTGAAGCGTACGATGGATAGGGATATTGAAGCCGAGTCCTCAGCTGCATATGTCCTGGATATTCATAAGACGACACCGAATCTTGCGAAAGCGGCTTTGACGCTTCCTGATAAGTAGGCTATAATCGTTTTATATGATTATAGAGTGGGTGAAGCATGGATCAGGATAAAGATATAAAGTATATGAAGCTGGCGCTGGAAGAAGCGCAAAAGGCTTTTGATTTGGGTGAGGTACCAATAGGTGCCATTTTAGTAAATGAACAGGGAGAGGTTATTGCTTCAGGCCATAATTTACGCGAGCTTTGTAATGATGCTACGGCACATGCGGAGATGGTTGTCATTCGGGCAGCCTGCAAACAGCTTGGGCAATGGCGCCTCCGCGGACTTACGCTTTATGTAACGATAGAGCCTTGTCCAATGTGTGCTGGTGCTCTTGTTATGAGCCGTGTTGATCGTGTTGTTTACGGCAGTACGGATGCAAAAGCTGGAGCTGCAGAGTCGATTTTTAATATTGTTAATAATCCGGCACTGAATCATCAGCTTGAGGTTACAGCCGGTGTACTTGCCAATACGTGTGCTGATATTATGAAGCGCTTCTTCACTGAGCGACGAAAAACCAGACAAAAAGAAGTATATAAAAAGCATCTACCAGATAATTAATGGCAGATGCTTTTTGTATTCTACTAAACGAGTTTGTTATGTGTCAGCTATATATCCCAATGAACTTTATCAGGGCTTGGTGTAGCGCGGTCAACTTCGTTGAGAATCCAGGATGCATTGTCGTGAGTTGCTGAAAAAGCAACCTCAAGGTCTTCTTTATAAGTTTCGGGGATTTCCATTGAGGAAAGTGCCATGTGCATGAAGTCCTTGGCAATAAGTGTCGTACCGCGGGACGCTGCAATCTGCGCCTTGAAGCGATAGCCATAGTAAAGATAGCTATTGTGTTCAATTGGAATATCTTTGTAGGCAGTGATGCGCTCATCGGCCTCAGCCTCAGCAGCAGAGGTATTGCCCTGCTTGTGCAGTGTAAGCCAACGGTCAGCCCAAAGTTCACCGCGAAGAATGTATTTATAAAGAAAGTCCGTGCACTCAGCCAGTTCAATAGCAAGGTCAATATGGCGAAGAGAATCATTATACGTTTCTTCATTTTCGCGTTCAAGACCGCTTAGCCGCTGCAGTGCAAAGACTTTTTCTTCGACGTCTTCAACGTTTTCTTCGTCGATTTCCTGCTCAACAATGGTCTTAAAAAGTTCAATAGCTTCCGGCTTTTTATCAAATTCCGACATAGCCAAAAAGTGTGCAAGCCGAGCCCGGCTGTGCCAGTCGTCAAATCCTTTGGAAAAGAGGGTAAGGGGTGGTTTTGCCTTGGAGTCAAGTACAAGGTGCAGAAGTTTATGAAAATCACTATGGTTCATGGAAAATCCTCCTAAAAATATGCTATAAGATATTATAACATATTGCTGTTTTTTCGTATCGCTTGTTTTTGTGTTTTGATGTTATAATGAGGTATAAAATGTTGTGTGGAGGCGATGAAGAATGTTGGAGATCGAATATGATCCAAACGGATTTTCCCTGAGGGAAGCTATCATGGAGGCAAAGCGATGTCTGAATTGTGCGAAGCCGCTGTGCCGTACAGGATGTCCAATTGAAAATGAGATACCGGACTTTATTCATGCGTTGGCAAGAGGGAACTTAGGGCAGGCGAGCGCAGTCATTGCGCATCGCAGTAATCTTCCGGCGGTTTGCGGCCGCGTGTGTCCACGGGAAAAGCAGTGTGAGGGCGCTTGTGTATTGATGCGTACAGGCAAAGGAATTAAAATTGGTAAAATTGAGCGCTTCATCGCAGATATGGAAGGAGAACTCGATATTATGCCTTTGCCGAAGAAGGGAACCGCCAAGGGCAAAGTAGCTGTGATTGGCTCAGGGCCAGCCGGGCTGACGATTGCAGGCGATTTGGCGAAGGCGGATTTCACAGTAACAGTCTTTGATGCGCAGGAGGAACCGGGCGGTGTGCTTATGTATGGTATACCAGCATTTCGTTTGCCGAAACAGGTCGTGCGCCGTGAGGTATATAAGATTAAACGACTGGGTGTTACATTTCAGACAAATACAATGATTGGAACAGACTATACCCTCGATGATCTTTTTAAACAAGGCTTTGATGCGATTTTTATTGGTACGGGAAATTCCATGGCGAAGTCACTGTCACTTGATGGTGCGCGGCTGCCAGGTGTTTTACAGGCAACGTATCTTTTACAGATGGTCGCTCTGGCAAATCAGGGGAGCATTGATCGTTATGAGGTACCCGTACATGAAGGCGAACATGTTATTGTTATTGGTGCCGGAAATACTGCTATGGATGCAGCACGTACGGCACGGCGCCAAGGGGCAGCGTCGGTCATGGTGGTCAACCGTGATACTGCAGAGAAGATGGCGGCACTGCCTTCTGAGATTCAGGCGGCAAAAGATGAGGGGATTGAATTTATTTCGCTGCGCGGGCCGCAGCGTTTCGTTGGTACAGATTATGTCACGGGACTGGAATGTTGTTTGCGTGAGGTACAGGGGGATAAGGTCGTTGATACAGACCATCGGGAAATTCTGCCGGCGGATAAGGTCATTATTGCGATTGGCCAGAAACCAGCAGGCCGTATTGTTGGTTCGACAAAGGGAATTGAAGTTGATGAAGGCGGCTATGTGAAGACACGTGAACGTCCATATGGCATGACAACTCGTCACGGTGTGTTTTCTGGTGGTGATGTTGCGCATGGTGCGGCAACTGTTGTGCGGGCAATGAAAGATGCCAAGCAGGTCGCTTATGGAATTGCGCAATACGTAGAGGCAAAAAAGCTCATGGAAGAGTGTGGACTAAATATAGAAGAATAAAAAATTATTGCAAATTATAAAAGAGTATACTAGCAGGTGCTTTATAATCTATAATTTAAAAATTTTCGTTAAGAACTTTTAAATTGATGAAAGCAAAGAAGCTTGCTTATTTACAGTAGAGAAATCTGTTGCAGATAGGCAAGCTTTTTATTTTTGGAATCACTGTACACAAGTAAAATATGTTTATAGAGTATATTTGCAGTGCAGGCTGTATAGTGTGTATTTTATGTTGGAAGGCCATGGATTTTCTGGGGGATTATGGTTTGTTGTAAAAGCGGATTGAGTACAAACTGATAAGTTGCACTAACTTGTGGTACACTTAAAAAAGAAATATATCTCTCTTTTTTAAGTGTACGGTGAGTACAAGTTGCGGCGTAAGTAAAGAATGTATTAAAAGGCAGGGGTATATAGAATGAAAAGAAAATGGATGTTTGTTTGCATAGTGATTATGGGACTTAGTGCAGGATTGTTTTATTTACAAAGAAAAGAACAATGGCTAGTACATCCTGTAGGTGTACAAAAAGTAGAAATAGTAAAAGAGTCCGATATCCAGGGGGGAATGTCTCGCAATGCTTTTAGCCAGAAAGTTGGAGATAAGCCTTATCAATTAAGATGGGCAGCGAACGATTTTTTTTATCACGTACTTGAGGTACTTGAGCAACCGCAAAAATCAATAATTGAAATTTTCGCAGGAAATATTAGCAAATTGCCGGATGATGAATATTATGCCGGAGCATATAATTTGGATGATGATCTGTACTGCCCATTGCTTTGGATATCAAATAATGATCAGTTGTCTTTAGGATATCAACTACAGGGATCGGTAGCAACAATTCAACAAGGTTCATTCGGACTTTTTGGCTATTTGGGTGAACCAACAAAGCAGGAAGAAACCTATAAACAGCAAAAATATTATTGGATGGATAAGACATATCGGGGAATGAAATACTTTATTGAATGTGATCAATCTATTACGGATGCTGGTGAGGGGCTGCTGACGATTGTTATTCATCCACAGATTTATCATTAAATAAAATGAGAAGTCCATGTTTGTAACTTCCTATGCGTAGTAATGTTGTTAATGAAATGCATAAAAAAATACAAAGATGCAGTTATTTAATATAAATAAGTAATAAAGGCTGTTTTTCCAAAGACAGGCCTGCATAAACCGTACGTTAATGCTCGTATAATTTTCCGTTCTTTAAGATAAGGACTCGGTTCATTGCTTTTAGTAGTGGAAGATCGTGGGTGATAAGAATTAGAGTACGGCCTGTGAGGTTTTTTAATATGGTTTGAAAAACTTCGCAGGCTGTTTTTGTATCAAGTCCGGCTGTTGGTTCATCAAGAAGTAAAATTGGTGCCGTACTGGCGAAAGCATAAGCAAGGATAAGCCGCTGGCGCTGACCACCAGAAAGACGACAGGCATTTTCACCAAGGGACGTCTGGAGGCCCTGCGGCAGTCCTGAAATAAAGCTGTCCAGCTTTGCACTGGTAAGCGCGGCAGTGATTTCCTTATGGGTAATAGATGGATAGAGGCGACGAAAATTTCCTTCAATGGTATCATTGAAGATATAGCAGTCTTGTGAGGCGGTGGCAAAAAAAGCGCGTATTTCATTAGGTGCATATGCGGTGTACGGTTTTTTATTTAAAATAAAGCAGCCATTATCCGGATTCCAAAGCCGCAGAAGAAGATGAAAGAGTGTTGATTTACCGCAGCCGCTTTCGCCAATAATTGCAACTTTTTCGCCTGCTTCGATTTGGAAGAAAATGTCTTCCAGCACAGGGGGGCAGTTATCGTAAGCAAAAGTGACATTATGGGCAGCAAGTATACATTTTTTTTGAGAAAGAGACGGGCTGTAAGGCACTTTCACAGAGAGCGTATCCGAGGGCTGTGGTGTGAGTGAAAAGAAGTGTTCGGCACAGCTCTTTGCTTTGCGATAACAGCGACAAGCATCTGGAAGGGGACGCAACTCCTGCAGGACGGTTTGGACAGCCAGAAGATAGATGGCGAGATCAATACCGGTGATATGGCCTTCACTGGCAGCTGGGATAAGACAGGCAAAGATAAAAAGAAGCGTAATGCTGAGCAGGAAATCGATACACGTATCCGCAAAGCGTATGCGCTGTGATTGAAGCTGCTGGACCTTCTCAAAATTTTTTGCATAAACATGAAGTCGGTCTTGTACAGCAGCTTCGCAGTTGGCAGCTTTGATATCAGCAAAGCCTCGCATTGTGTCAATGCATTCACTTTGATAGATACTAATAGCCTGTGGTAAATCCTGCTGTAATCTGAGCTGTTATCAAATATATAAGGCAGCAAAAAGCATATTAGGTAGGCAGCCAACATAGCAGATGTTGCAAAAGTGGAAAGCGGCAGCAAGAAAAAAATCGTTCCCAGCGTAAGCAAAAAGCTATAACGGGTGGTGCAAATACTTTGAGATAGAAATCTTTTAAATAGTCGATATCGGCAGTCAGGTGATGAAGCAGCTCGCCCTGACTATCACCTGGGCCTTTAAGTGGTAAAAGCTGTTCAACCGTTGAATAAGCATAGGTGCGAAGTTGTGTTAGAAGACGAAAGGTTGCGTCATGTGAAAGACAGCGATCGAGATAGCGAAAAACAGCTCGGCCAATACCGCAGGCGCGTACAAGTGTAATGGCAAGGGCCAGTGTATAGAGTGGTGGATGAAGTGCAGCCGAAGCAATGATATAGGCTGCGGCTGACATAAGTGCAATGCCGCATACTGCGCAAAAAAGTCCGGAGATGCAGGCGAGCAGCAAAACAAAAAGAGGAGATGATGCCTTGGGATTGTTGAAGCTGTCTTCATAGGTAAAACGAAAAAGTTGGAGTAGATTTTTCATAGCAGGATCTCCTTGTCGCTAGAGTGGGTAAAATACGAGGTATAACTGGTAGAAGCCGGGGAAGTAAGAAGCTCGTTATAGGTACCTTGAAAGGATATTTTTCCACTATCAAGCAAGAAAATATGATCTGCTTTAGTGAGGACCTCAGGGCGATGTGCAGTCATGAGAATGGTATGGTGTAAGCGACAATCCTGTAGTGTCTGTAAAATAGTCTGTTCATTTTCGGAATCAAGACCAGCACTGATTTCGTCAAGCAGGAAAAGTGGTGCATTTTGCAGAAGCGCACGAGCAAGTCCAAGACGGCGAGTCTGGCCCATACTAAGTGCAACAGAACCATCGCCAAGCTGAGTTGCATAGCCACTTGGTAAGGTTTGTATAAATTCATCAAGAGCGGCTGCTTTAGCAGCAATGCGGATCGCTTCGGGGCTGGCAAGAGGAACTGCTAAAGCAATATTGTCGGCAATACTTGCACGAAAGATATGTGGCTGCTGTGGTACGTAGGCAACACGACTATGCCAGAATGCAGATTCAATATGACTGAGTGGAAGATCGTTGATATAGATTTTTCCGGCTGTTGGCTGAGCAAATTTCAGAAGTAATTGCAGTATGGTAGATTTGCCGGAACCGCTGGCACCTGCCAGCATTGTCAGACTGCCGGCTTTTACCGAAAAGGAAAGATCATGAAGAATGTTTTCGGCTGATGGGGAATAATGAAAACCGACTGTAGAAAAATGAACTTCATAAGGCGCAGGTGTACGAAAAAGAAAATTTTCAACGGGTTTTTGCGTTTTTGTTGTATCCAAAAAAGCATAGATTTTTTTAGCTGCAGCCAGAGCATTCATTCCGATATGAAAAGCGGCGCCGCTTTGACGCAGCGGCAAATAGAACTCTGGTGCAAGTAAAAGAACAAAAAAAGCAATATCGAATGTAAGTGATCCACTCAATAGGCGCAGGCCGATACTTACAGCGATGAGAGCGATACTAAGTGTTGTTAGAAGCTCAATGGCAAAGGCTGAGATAAAGGCCAGGCGCAGGACACGAAGCGTAGATGTGCGAAATTCGTCGCTAAGCTTTGTGACAAGCAGGACCTGCACATAGCTGCGGTTGAAAATTTTCAGGGTCAGCAGCCCTTGCAGCAGTTCGGTGAACTTACTTGTCAATTTTGTGAGCGTAGTCCATTGCTGAGTGCTGGCCGTACGTGTTCGCTGTCCGATGAGATAAAGGAGAAAAGGAACAAGGGGTGCAGTAATAAAAAAGATGAGCACAGTAATGAGATCAACTGGAAGTACGATGAGGAGAAGGAGTGGCAGTAGTATAGCCGTATAAAGAAGTTGTGGCAGAAAGCGGCTAAAATAGTCATCAAGTCCGTCAATCGTTTCGACAGCCAGCACGAGAAACTCTCCGGTGGAGGCATTCACGCGATCAAGTGGTGAAAGAGCCAGAAGTGCAGAGGTGATGCGTGATCGCAGGGAGGAACGGATTGCGAGTGATAAACTATCAGCAATTGCAGTTCGAAAATTGTATAGCAGGCTTTTGAATGCCGTGATAAAAAGCAGCACCCCAAAAAAAGGTGCTGCTTTTATTACGTTCATGTTTTTGAGGAAAACCCCATCAAGGATTATGGTGATG
>WSSedB1CaDRAFT_10000371_pt1 | contig 20371 bp, 19 predicted proteins | sample WetSurSB1Cattail_FD_9460 | JGI IMG/M metagenome (IMG submission 9460)
ATCATGATATCTTTCAAGGACATTGAGTACCGAACGGCCACGTTCTATAATATCTCTTTTTATAACCCTGCCAAGCCTGTCATCAGCATCGGCATCTACATAAACCTTTATATCGAGCATATTACGTAATCCAGGATCAGTCAGAATAAGAATTCCTTCAACCAACACAACCCGGGCCGGTTTGACAGGAATAGTCTCTTTGGCTCTCAGACACGTGAGGTAAGAATAAATCGGCATTTCAACCTGCATCCCTTTTTTCAGATGCTTAAGCTGATCTATCAGCAACTTCCATTCAACGGAATCGGGGTGATCAAAATTAATTTTCTGCCGTTCCTCAAGCGTAATATCACTGTTATCCTTGTAATAGGAATCCTGAGGAATCACAATCACTTCGTCATTAGGAAAAACCTCCATCACTTTTCTTACAACTGTAGTTTTTCCTGAACCGGTACCTCCTGCTATTCCTACTATCAACATATTTGTTAATTTTGCAAAATTAAGTATCAAAAATACAAAAAAAAGTACGGAACTTAAGGAAGCTATCTGAAAAGGATCAGAAATTGAAAAGATAAAAGTCGGAATTGATTATGAATTTTAAATATATAAGATGTCTGAATTATACCCCTTAAAATTTGAAACTATTTTAAAAGAGAAAGTCTGGGGAGGAGATGCCCTTGTAACAAGGTTTAATAAAAAATCACAGGCTTCACTTCATATTGGTGAAAGTTGGGAAATATCAGCAATAAGTGGTGACCTGTCGGTGGTTAGCAACGGATTTCTGGCCGGAAATAACATTGAGGAACTTATAGAGGTCTATATGGGTGATATCACTGGCGACTCAATATTTGAAAAATTCGGGAATGAGTTTCCGCTGCTGATCAAGTTTATTGAGGCACAGGAAGATCTTTCGATCCAGGTCCATCCGGGAAATGACCTTGCAAAAAAAAGGCATAAGGCTTATGGAAAAACCGAAATGTGGTATATCCTTGAAAGTAATAAAGATTCAAAAATATATACAGGATTTAAAGAAGGTGTCACTAAAGATATGTATGAAGAATCCGTAAGAAACGGCACTATTCAGGATCTGGTAAATGTTGAAAACCCTGAAACCGGAGATACGTTTTTTACACCTGCAGGCCGGGTACATGCAATCGGCAAAGGTACAGTACTGGTTGAAATACAACAAACCTCCGATATCACATACAGGATATTTGATTGGAACAGAAAGGGTTCAGGGAAAGATAAAAGAGAGCTGCATATTGATCTGGCTCTTGAAGCAATCGATTTCAACCAGTCGGGAAAGAATAAAATAAGGATTGAACCTGTACTCAACCAAACAGTAAACCTGGTCAGTTGTGAATTCTTTAATACTAATCTTATCAGCCTAAACAAGCCGGTAGATAAAGAATATTACTTTAATGATTCATTTGTTGTGTACATTTGTCTTGAAGGTGAATTTGAACTCTGCTGGGATGGTAATTCTGAGAAAATAACAAAAGGCGAAACAGTTCTTCTTCCGGCGATGATAAAGGAGGTTACACTGAAACCAGCGAAAGAAACACTGTTGCTTGAGGTATATATAATCTCTGAATATTCCGACTGATAGGTATTGAAACAAAAAACTGAAGACACAAGTTAAAAGGGAAAATTGAGGAGTAAACCAGGAAAATCACAAAACGAGTATAGGCAGAAACATTAGTCACATAATAATTATAAACAATATGAAATCATTTACCGGTTCGATATTATTAATTCTGACCATTTCCTTTTTTGCAGGATGCACCGGAAAAGGACCTGTAAAAAAAGAATTACAGGTTGCAACTGATTCATTAACAGTGCCTGATACAGGGTATACTGGAATTAAACAATACATGAGCGGGAAATATCTTGTTAAGGAAGTAACCTTCAAGAACGGTGTCAGGGAGGGTTTGATGAGATCCTTTTATCAGTCAGGCGAGGTACGTCAGACATTCCTGTACAGAAATGGTTTAAGAGAGGATTCTTCAATATGGTATTACCAGGAAGGTCAGAAATTCCGGACCACTCCTTATAAGCGGGATACAATAGATGGTATACAGAGACAATACTATATGACTGGTCAGCTGAAAGCCAAACTTGGATATTCCAAAGGATTACGTACAACCTACCTTGAAGAATTTTCTCAGACCGGGAAGCTTATCACTGGTTATCCTACTGTTGTGGTTAGTATAAAAGATGATTATAAAAATAAAGACATATATAATATTTCACTTGAACTTTCTGACAAATCTTATTCTGTAAGATTCTGGAGAGGTGATTTCTCGAACGGAGTATTCGATACGGCGCATTGTAAAAAAATAAACACTATTAAAGGGGTTGGTTCATTAGTTCTTAAAAAGACAGGATCACAAAATCCTGGTTATGTTGGTGTTATAGCAGAGATCCTCACTAATTTCGGAAACAACTATCTGGTTTATAAAAAGATCAGCTTACCCTACCCTGATCTAAACTAAGGATAAATATGATTATTCATTCAGCTTTATTCATAAAAAGCAGCCCGTCGATAAAAGTGTGTCCGCCACCTGATAAACCCGAGTTCGGGTTCATTGGCCGTTCCAACGTTGGCAAATCATCACTGATAAACATGATAACCGGCTGGTCAAAGCTGGCAAAAACTTCAGTCCGGCCAGGAAAAACCAGAACAATAAACCACTTTTTTGTGAATGAGAATTGGTATCTTGTTGATCTTCCCGGATACGGATATGCAAAAGTACCGGTAAAACTCAGGGAAAAATGGGTCAGAGCAACCGAAGAGTATATTCTGAAAAGGGAAAACCTGGTATCTCTCTTTGTCCTTCTCGATACCAGACATAAGCCACAGCGGTCTGATCTTGAATTTATGGAGTTTCTGGGCTTAAACAGTATTCCTTTTGCTAGAGTCTTTACAAAAAGTGATAAACTGAATATTACCAACCTGGCTAATTCAATAAATGTATATAATACGGAAATGTTGAAAAACTGGGAGACATTACCGGTCACCTTCATTACATCGGCAGTAAAAGGCAATGGCAGAGAAGAAATTCTGAACTATATTGAAGAATCTATGAACAATTTTACAAATGGTGCCTGATATCAGCCGGATTTTATAATTTTGTAATCACTTTTGATTCGTTGTTTAATCGTTTAAAAAAATAAAGGAAAATGTTCGGAACAGCACCAATGAAACTCTTTTCCTGCAGGTCATCAAAAGATCTGGCTCTCAGGATTGCAGACAAACTTGGGATAGAACTCGGGAAAAGTTCAGTTACATGTTTCAGTGATGGGGAATTTCAACCTTGCTTCGATGAATCTGTTAGAGGCAGTTTGGTCTTTATTGTACAATCCACAAACCCACCTGCTGATAATCTTTTTGAACTTCTGCTTATGATAGATGCAGCAAAAAGAGCCTCAGCATATAAAGTAATAGCTGTCATTCCCTATTATGGTTTCGCAAGACAGGACAGGAAAGACAGGCCCCGTGTTTCAATCGGTTCGAAGTTATCGGCTGATCTCCTGAGCACTGCAGGTGTTGACAGAGTGATTACAATGGATCTGCATGCAGATCAGATACAGGGATTCTTCAATGTGCCTGTCGATCATTTATTCGGCTCCGCAATCTTTGCACCTTATATTGCAAATCTGAAACTAAGTAATCTTACCGTTTCTGCGCCCGATATGGGGGGATCTAAAAGAGCCAATGCCTACTCAAGGCACCTTCAATCCGAAATGGTGTTATGTTACAAGCTCCGGAAAAAGCCAAATGTTATTGAAGAAATGTCAATTATCGGTGAAGTGGATGGAAGAAATGTTGTCATAATTGACGATATGGTCGATACAGCAGGTACTCTTGCACTAGCGGCAAATATGATGAAAGAAAGGGGTGCAACCAGCATCAGGGCATTTGCTACCCACCCGATACTTTCAGGTAATGCTATACAAAGGATAAATGATTCAGCTATAGAAGAACTTGTTGTGAGCGACTCAGTTCCATTTTCTAACACTTCCAGTAAAATAAAAGTACTCTCGATAGCCGATATTTTTGCCAGAACTATTCAGGCTGTAACAGACAATCAGTCGATTAGCACAAATTTTGTATTCTGATTCCTTTGTTCTATATTTGCAGGCCAATTTTTTAATTAATGTCAAACGTGTAATGGGGAGTTATCATAAAGTTAACTCTTAGTAGCACAATAACTTTTAGACAAATGAAAACAATCGAAATTAAGGGAAGTTTCAGAACAGAACTTGGGAAAAAAAGTTCAAAAGAACTGAGAAAAACAGGAAATGTTCCTTGTGTTATTTACGGAAAAGAGAAGAATATCCACTTTTATGCACATGAAAACAGTTTTAAAAACCTCGTATATACACCTGCAGCACATCTTGTTAAACTCAGCATTGACGACAAGGTATACAATGCCGTTTTAAAAGACATGCAGTTCCACCCGGTAAAAGATAATATTCTTCATGCAGATTTTATCGAAATACTTGATCATAAACCGGTAATTATAAATATCCCAATCAAAGTTACAGGCGATTCGGTTGGCGTTCTGGCAGGCGGAAAACTAAGTATTAAAAGAAGAACTCTGAAGGTTAAAGGTCTCGCTGCTGATCTTCCTGAAGCTCTTCCGATTGATATCACAAATCTGAAAATTCATGAGGGGAAAAAGGTAGGTGACTTATCATTCGACAAGATAGAATTGCTTGATCCAAAAAAATCGTTGGTTCTGACAATAGCTACTTCACGAGTCGCACAAAAGAGTGACGAAGAAGTTGCTGCCGAAGCTGCTACAGAGGCTACAAACGCTGCTACCGCAGCAGCCGCTGCTGCTCCTGCTGCAGAATAAAAACCTTTTAATCCCTTAATAATAATCAGGCTTGATGAAATATCTGATAGTTGGCCTGGGAAATATAGGTGAAGGGTACAAAGATACCCGACATAATATAGGATTTACAGTATTGGATGCCATGGCTATGGCATCCAATACTTCTTTTAGTGATAAACGTTACGGAGCAATTTGTAATATCAGATATAAAGGTCGTGACCTTATCCTCCTGAAACCTTCCACATTCATGAACCTTAGTGGGAATGCTGTTGCCTACTGGCTCAAGAAAGAAAACATTTTGCTGGAAAATATGCTTGTCATTGTCGACGACATTGCTCTCCCTCTGGGAAGTATAAGAATGAGGCCAAAAGGAAGTGACGGTGGCCATAATGGTCTTGCTCATATCAGCACAACCCTTGCGACAAATGAGTACCCAAGAATCCGCATAGGTATAGGTAACAGTTTCCGCAAAGGTGCACAAATTGATTTCGTTCTCGGCAAATGGGAACCTGAAGAAAAAAAATTCATGGAGGAGAGGATCTCAATTGTGATTGAAATGATCAGATCGTTTGCATTCGCAGGAGTCGAGTTGACGATGACAGCATTTAATAAAGAGGGAAAGGTGCTTCCACCTGACCTGACCATGGATGTTGTATGAAGATTTCATTTAAACCATAAACCACACTTTGAAGGCACAAAGATCAAAAAGACTAAATCCTATTATTCATCTTGATAGTTATCCGGACTTTGCGACCTTTGTTTTATCCCGATAACTCCCGATAGCTACCGGAACGGGACTTTATGATCTTTGTGGTTATTTGATTTATTTCAATACCAATAATTGAAATGGGAGACAAAGAAAGTATACGGATTGATAAATTCCTCTGGTCAGTCAGAATTTATAAGACCAGGAGCATAGCTACAGATGAGTGCCGGAAAGGAAGAATACTAATTAATAATATCCAGGTTAAACCTTCGAGAGCAGTATTAAAGAATGAGATAATCACCATAAAGAAACCACCTGTTATTTATTCATACCGGGTTATTGAACCCATAGAAAACCGGGTTTCAGCAAAACTCGTTGAAAAATTCGTCGAAGATCTTACAGAAGAGGAGGAAAAAGCGAAACTGGATAACAGGCAAGTTTCCGGAATTGTCTATAGAGAAAAAGGCACCGGTCGTCCTACCAAAAAAGAAAGGAGACTCATAGATCGAATTAAAGATGACTTCCATGACTAAGTCGGGCATTAAGTTTAAGTTGAAGGTCAACTTTTCTTAACCTAAGCCTCAACCCCGACCTTTACGTGGTGGTATAAAGACGTAATATTTAAAATTTGACTCTAAAAGTAATTATGCTTTAATAACTTCATTTCACTTTTTTTTATCTTGCATTCAATTACTTCAGGGAATCAGTAAAATGATACGGTGCAGTGTATATTTTTGTTATAAATGGGGAAGGAAAATATTGAGAAATATTCTGCAAGATATGCTCTCTTAAAGTCAGTAGCAGGTTTTTGGCATAATAATGTCTTCTACAGGAAAGTCATAGTGCTCGGGCGAGAAAATATTAAACCCGACGATCATATAATTTATGCTCCGAACCATCAGAACGCCTTAATGGATGCCCTTGCAGTACTTTTTACTCACAAGGGACAACCTGTCTTTCTTGCCAGGGCTGATATATTTAAAAGAAAGACAGTTGCATCAATACTTTATTTTCTTAAAATCCTTCCTGTTTACAGACTCAGAGATGGATTCAGCAGCCTGAAAGGGAATGATGAAATTTTCCTCAAAACAATTGATGTTCTCAAAAGCAAAGAAGGACTTGTAATTCTTCCTGAAGGCGATCATGCAGGATTCAGAAGGCTCAGACAATTGAAAAAAGGAATCTGTAGAGTAGCTTTTCAATCAGACGAAGCAACCGGGTTCACCCTGAACATTAAAATAATCCCGGTGGGTCTCGAATTCTCAAACTACAGCAGGTTCAGACAGGTTCTTACGGTAGCTTACGGAAAGCCAATTGAAGTATCTGAATACTTTGATTCATATAAAATAAATCCCGAGAGAGCGCTAAACGAACTCAGATCAAGACTTTCTGACGAGATGAAAAGCATTATGATCCATATTGAATCAGAAGAAGATTATGAAGCGATTGATGAACTCAGAAGCATGATTAATGGTAAATTCAGTGACGATATCAGGACTCCGAAACTAATCAGAGACAGAATACTGGTTAAAAAAATGAATAAGCTGAAATTTACTGATCCAATTCTTTACGAGAGAATATGTTACCTCAGCATGAAGGTAAAAGAGAAAGCAAAAGAGCTCAATACAGATTACCGATTGCTTGAAAAAAAGAAACATCCTCTGGGATGGCTTATTGCCGGACTTATTGGTATTGTAATCACCTTCCCGATATTTATTTACGGGAATATTTTCAATCTTACCTTTCTCGAAATTCCAAATCTCCAGATACGCAAGATAAAAGATCCGCAATTTCATTCATCGATTCGATATGCGATTTCCCTTGCGCTCGCTTTTGTATTCTTACCTATTTATCTGATTCTTTCTCTCTTCATCTTTTCCTCATGGTGGCTTGGATTGCTTATCTTTTTAACGCTGCCGGTGTCAGGTCTTTTTGCCTGGAATTATTACCTTGAGTTCAGGAGAATTATTGGGGGATTCAGAATCAGAAACCTTATTAAGAAAAAGGATACGGAATTCAGTCTTCTCAGGAGTAACTATAAAGATCTGGTTAACCTTATTGCCAAAATATAGGATGAAAAAAGAGAAGCTGTTAATGGGTAAAGTAGCCTGGATCACAGGGGCATCATCAGGTATTGGGGAAGCGCTGGTTCATGAATTTGTCGCAAGAGGTGCTACTGTAATTGCCTCATCAAATGACCTTGATGAACTGGAAAGAGTAAAAGCTGAATGTGGAAGTAAATCCATGATGGTTCACTGTGTTATGTTTGACCTTGCTGATACCTCCGAAATAAATAAAACTGTGGAACAAATAGTCAGTAAGTTCGGAAGAATTGATTTTTTACTAAATATTGGTGGTATTAGCCAGAGGGCTAGAATTGACGAAACACCTTTGTGGCTCGACAGAAAAATATTTGAGATCAATTATTTCGGTACTATAGCTTTCACTAAAGCCGTTTTACCATTCCTGGTCAGACAGCAGTCGGGTCACATTCTCGCAACCAGCAGTATTACCGGAAGATTCGGATTTCCACTCAGGTCAGCATACTCAGCCTCTAAACAGGCTCTGCATGGTTTCTTCGAAACACTATACCTTGAAAACAAAAAAAACAATATAAAAGTTTCTGTAATCATCCCCGGAAGGGTAAGAACAGCTATCTCATTTCATGCACTCGACTCAAAAGGAAAAGAGCATGGAAAACTTGATGACGGGCAGGCTAAGGGAATATTGCCAAAACAGGCTGCAGAAATAATTATTAGAGGAATTAGAAGAAACAGGAGAGAAATCCTTGTTGGGAAAAATGAATTAATAATGCTGTATATCCGAAGAATTTGTCCATGGCTGTTCTTCAGAATTGCAGATAAGATAAAATCTATGTAATTAAAAAGAATAATTAAGAACTGTCACAGAGAAACACAGACCTGCCTGCCGGTAGGCAGGGAAGCACTGAGTTTCACAGAGATTAATATCAATCCTCTTTGCAACCACTGGTCTCTTTCATGTAAGTTCTTAAGTTTATGAATATCAAATTATATTTTTAAAATGAAAGATTACATAATCAGCGGAATCCAGCAGATGGGCATTGGAGTAAAAAACGTTGAAGAAGTCTGGAAATGGTATATTGACCAGTTTGGCATGGATTGCCGAATTTTTGAAGATGAAGCTGTAGCTGAATTAATGCTCCCGTATACTGGCGGAGAAAAAAGAAGCAGACATGCAGTACTTGCAATGAATCTCCAGAGCGGAGGTGGATTTGAAATATGGCAGTACAAAGGCAGAGAACCAATCTCAATTAAAGAGAATATAATGATAGGCGATCTTGGTATTATTGCCTGTAAGATAAAAGCAAAGAATATACAGGAATCGTTGGAACTATATCAAAAAAACGGAATTACTGTTCCTGCTGCTTCAGGTGTGGATCCATCCGGTAAAATGACATTCTTCATGAAAGATCCATACGGCAATATATTCCAGTTGGTGGAAGCAAACGACTGGTTCCGAAATGAAAAGAAGGGCACTGGTGGCGCATATGGCGCTATCATTGGAGTATCCGATATTGATAAAGCAAGAGCTGTCTACTCTGATATTCTCGGATACGATAAAGTTGTTTACGATACTACAAGCATTTTCAGTGATTTAGCCGATCTTCCAGGTGGTAATAAGGAATGCAGAAGGGTACTTCTCGAAAGATCAAAGTCATTTACCGGAGCTTTCAGTAAAGTATTGGGACAGAGCGTGATCGAACTTATAACTACTCCATCTAAGCCAGGGAAAAAAATATTTGAAGGAAGGTTCTGGGGCGATCCGGGATTCATTCATCTGTGTTTTGATATGCACGGAATGGACGATCTTAAAAACTTTTCTGAAAGCAAAGGATTTCCATTTACGGTTGATAGCAGGAAGAGTCACGAAGGCAATAGCTTCGATATGGGTGAAGCAGCTGGTCATTTTTCTTATATTGAAGATCCCGATGGGACACTTATCGAATTTGTTGAAACACATAAAGTACCCATACTGAAAAAACTGGGCTGGTATCTCGATCTGAGGAAACGAAATCCAAACAATCCGCTTCCCGACTGGATAGTGAAAACTTTGAGGTTTTCGAGGGTAAAAAAATTGAATCAGTGATTTTTTCTATGCGTAACGGGGTGGTTGAAAAAGCCCTTTTTAACCTCAAAGCACACTAGGAAGGCACATAGGTCACAAAGCAGCCAACTGGCATTGCTAACAAAACAGAATACTATTATGGAGCTGAATTTTTAGCCATTTCCTCAACTTTCCGAAATACTCTCATCAAATTACCACCCCAGATTTTCTTAATATCCGACCTGGTATATCCCCTGCGAAGAAGTTCAATTGTGATATTCTTCATTTCAGCGGCTGTTCTGCAGCCATCCACTCCACCACCTCCGTCAAAATCTGTTCCTATTCCTACATAATCGATTCCTATCACCTGAACAACATGATCGATATGATCTACGACATCTTTGACTGTTGCCGACTTTTCATATGTCCTAAGGAGGTTTTTAAATTCTTTATGGACTAGTTTTTTACTCGAATCAGAAAGGGCATGCCAATCTCCATATTTTTTCTGAAGGTCTTTAATTTTTAAATCCAACTCCGGATTTGGTTCAGGTGTCTTAAGATAATTGCTCAGGATACAGATTTGAATAACTCCCCCATTTTCTTTTAAGGCTAGCAACATGTCGTCAGAAAGATTTCTTGGACTGGCACATAGTGCCCTGCATGAAGAATGAGATGCGATAACAGGAGTAGCAGTAACTTTAAGAACATCAAAGAAAGATTTATCTGAAATGTGTGAAACATCAACCATCATACCTAACCTGTTCATCTCTTTGACTACCTGCATTCCAAATGGGGAGAGACCATTGTTTTCGGAACCTGCAGGATCAGTTGAGGAATCACAAATATCATTATTTTTAGAATGAGCCAGAGTTATATATCTGACACCCTGATCATAATATTGTTTGATCCTTGAGATATCCTTCCCAATAGGATATCCATTTTCCATACCAATAAATGCTGCAATCTTATGTGCCTTTTTTAACCGGCAAGCATCATCGGGGGTAGTCGCAATCTCAGCCATAGAAGAGTTTTTCTCAACATTATTGCGTATTTCAGAAATGATCTGCAATGCCTTGTGGTGTACCTGAGTGTAACTGGAATCGTTTCTTGGACCCTGTTCCGTAAATACAACAAAGAATTCAGCATGAAGACCTCCTTCTACCATTTTTGGAAAATCCACACAACCATCAGCACTCCTGACCCCCATGTCAAAACCAGGTTCCGAGAATCCCATCGGGGTATCACAATGAGAATCTACTGTAAGAATCGATGAATGAATTCTAGCAGCCTTCCTGGTCAACTTCTGTTCTGTGTTTACACAACCGGTAATAAATATGGTTACAAGTAAAAGATTAATGAAGATCTTCATTTGATTCGAGATTGTTTCACATCGCAAGATAAGTAAATTGAACCTGTTGTATCAATTTTAGCAGGTGTTTAACCTATTTTAACAATGCAGGAAAATAGTCAGTTACCTGTTATTAGATTATCGGGATGTTAAATATAAAAAGCCCCGACATTTCAGTCGGGGCAGCCATGAAAAGAATGACAATTGCCTTTTAGACAGTAAAAAGCTGATTATCGAAAGTAAAAATATGCTAATTCTCTGCAAAAACCAACAATAAGGACACCCATTTTCATCAGATTAATCTAGGAATTGAGGAACTACAGTTTGATGGGGGTAAACACACTTAATAAAACAATAACACCAATAATAATGATTACTATCCCGGCTACTTTATTAATCCTGACAATGAGCCGCAATCTTATTTTCTTTTTAAAACGGCTGACAAAATAGCTCAGAAAAAACCACCAGCTGATCGTTCCTACCAATACCCCGGGAATAAGGAAGAAAGGCACCAGTTCAGGCCTTACATTTCCACTGACATGAACTCCCGAGAAAAAGGCAACAAAAATAAAAATCGTATAAGGGTTTGAGATTGAGAGTACAAAAACCGAGTAATAATCACGCCACAACGATTTTTCGGACTTCTCCCTGTTTCTGATATCCCTTATCGGATTTGATAAGTATACCTTCAGTCCTACTCCAAGGATAATTAGTCCTGCTATAATTGATATAATGTACCTCTCTTTATTAATAAAGCTGACGATAACGGTATATCCTATACCTGCCAGAAGAGCCAGCATGGTATCTGCTGTTGCCATACCAAGACCTGAAAAAAATCCAGAGAGCATGCCTCTTTTTATTGTTCTGTTAATCAGAATGATACCGATCGGTCCTAACGGCATTGAAACTGTAAGTCCAAGAATTATTCCTTTAAGTAGTATCTCTATAGCCGTAATCATCTATTGTGATTATGAGGAGCAAATATAAGAAGATTATTGACCCCTAAATCCGCGGGAGTGACTTAAAAACTGGTTTTAAAATGCCGCATTTGGATGAAGATGGTAAAAACAAATTTTTAAAATAGCATTACACTTTGTGGCTAATGGATTTCTTCTGCTATTTTTGAAAGTTTTTATATTATGGCTGAAAAACGGAAAATCTGGCATTGGATTGCCCTTGGGGTTTTATCCCTGATCTGGGGAACCAGCTACATCTTAATGAAAAAAGGACTTGAGTCCTTCTCATCATTTCAGGTTGGAGCCCTGAGGATATCTATAACTTACTTATGCCTCTTACCTATAGCTATCAGAAATTTACATTATCTGAACAGGTCTAATTTATTATCAATCATAACAATAGGATTATTTGGCAGTATCATCCCCGCCTTTTTATTTCCTCTTGCAGAGACGAAGATCAGCAGCTCTATGGCAGGAATGCTTAATTCTCTCAGTCCTGTATTTACTTTGATATTCGGAATAACAATATACCAGCGTAAAGCGATAAAAGCTCAGATTGCCGGGGTATTTCTTGGATTACTAGGAGCTACAGGATTGCTGTATAACGGTTCATTCACATTTAATATTTTTGGACTTCTTGTCGTGCTGGCAACGTTGCTTGCCGGAATAAGCTCAAATGAAGTCAGCAGGGTAGAGAATTTAAATGGCATCAAAATTACTGCTCTCGCCTTTTTTGTCACCAGCCCCCCGGCAATTCTTTACCTTTTGTGTTCTGATCTGGCGGCATCTGTTCATACTTTAAACTGGGTCAGAAACCTGTGTTTCATAGGAATACTTGGAGTGCTTGGAACCTCAGTAGCTCTGGGTATTTATTATCTTCTCATAAGAGACACATCCCCCATTTTTGCATCTTCAGTTACCTATTTTATTCCAATTGTGGCAGCTCTTTGGGGTATAGCTGATAACGAACATTTTACATCAGCTATGATAATCTCCGTTATCTGTATATTTACAGGAGTTTTCATTATTAACAGACCTGACCTTTTTCGGAAAAGAAGGTTAATAAAAGATGAACAAATATAACCTTAGCGGGCTGTCAGTTATCGGAGGAATTCTCTCAGGACTTGCGTGGACAGGATGGTGTTCAGGACTTATCCTGCTCATAGCCTTTGTACCTTTTTTCCTTATAGAGAATTATTTATATGAGAATCCTAAAAGGTTCACTCCTAACGCCTTTTTTATTTTAACACTTCCGGGCTTTGTAATTTTTAGCATTATTTCTCTGGGCTGGATGCGTGTTGCAAGCATAACAGGTGCAATCTGTGTAATTATGGGATTGTCATTTTTAATGTCCTTCACAACATATATGGCTCACGTTGTTCGTCTGAGGGCAGGAAATCTGTCAGGATTTATTTCTATGATCGTTTTTTGGCTTGGCTATGAATATCTAAGTTTGAATATTAATATCATTTCGCCGTGGTTGAATCTGGGTAACGGGCTTTCAAAAGATATACTTTTCATTCAATGGTATGAATTAACAGGAACAGCAGGTGGTTCTCTCTGGGTTTTATTATCCAACCTGTTCCTTGCTATAATACTGGTTCAATTTCTGACAAAAAAAAGGAAGAATGCATTGTACCTGATAATCTGGATATTGATAATTATTATGCCGGCATCTTTTTCTGTTTACCGATACTTCACGATACAACAAAACACCCGGAATGGTTCAGAAGTCGTAATTATACAGCCAAATACAGATCCTTACACCGAAAAATTCATAGTTCCCTTTGAAGATCAGCTGAACAAAGTAATAACAATGGCAAATTACGCTGTAACTGATAAAACCGACTGGCTGATTACTCCGGAAACTACAATTGACGACCCGGCAAACCTTGATGACCTTGCGAATGACAGATATATAAAGCTGATCAAAAAGATCCCGGTAAAGCACCCTGGCCTTAATATTGTAATAGGGCTGGTTACATACAGGCTTTATCCACCAACAAAAGAAGCACCCACTGTCAGTGCCAGAAAAATAGATGCATCAGGCATGTTTTATGACCATTTCAACTCTGCCGTTCAGATAGATAGCGGAAAATCATTTGGTATTTATCATAAATCGAAACTTGTACCGGGTATTGAAATGCAATTTTCAAATGGTCCAGGCCGGTTAATCACCAGAATATTGCCTTACCTGGGAGGAACTAAATGGGGTTACGGAATGCAGAAGGACAGAGTATGTTTTGAGCATACCGCTACTTCAATGAAAATAGCGCCCGTAATATGTTATGAATCTGTTTTCGGAAAATTTGTTACCGACTACGTCAAAAAAGGGGCTGAAGCTTTATTTATAATAACAAACGATGGTTGGTGGAAGAACACAAATGGTTATAAACAGCATCTCTACTTCGCATCATTAAGAGCAATCGAAAACAGAAGACCAGTTGCAAGAGCTGCTAACACCGGGATATCATGCCTGATTGATATCAGAGGGAAGAGAACTGTTGAGTCAACATGGTGGGTAAAAACAGTAATTAAAGGAGAAATCTACCCTGAAACAGCAATCACTCCCTATGTAAGATATGGAGATTACCTTTTAAAGATCTCTTCGTTCCTAAGCGGGATAATACTTTTAATAGTCTTCATTGGTATCCCTGTTGGAAAAAAATTTAAAAATTCAGCCAGATAATGCAACTCCGCCAATATCCTGTTGTCTTTATAACCAGGTAAATTTATCAGTGGATAATATAGATGTATACATACATGCCTCTCTGATTGAAGAATGCAGAAAGGGTAACACTAAGGCTCAATACAGGCTTTATAATCAATATTCAAAAGCCATGTACAACCTCGCATACAGGATATTGAATAACAGGGAAGATGCTGAGGATATCCTTCAGGAAGCATTTGTAGAATGCTTCAGAAATATTGATTCATTCAGATTTGAATCGACATTCGGCGCCTGGCTTAAGAAAATAATAGTAAATAAATGTATTAATCATATTAAGAAGAAAAAAGTAGACCTGACACTCTGTGATACAATGCCTTCTGTCATTTATGAAGAAGAAGAGGAAGTAATTTATGAAACTGAAAAAATATTTAAAAGTATTGAAATGCTTCCCGATGGCTACAGAATTATTTTAACACTGTATCTGATTGAAGGATACGACCATACGGAAATCTCACAGATACTTGGAATTTCCGAATCTACTTCGAAATCCCAGTATTCGAGGGCAAAAGAAAAGTTGAGAAATATGCTTTCTAAAAATTAACTATATGGACAAACTTGAGGAACATATCAGGCAGAACAGGCAGGATCTGGACAGGTACAATACGCCTGAAGATATTTGGAGAAAGATCAGGAAAAAACTGAAAAAAGAAAAACTCCCGGTGAGATACTGGCTGTCCGTTGCGGCAATGCTGATTGTAATTCTTGGAACGGCAGTATTATTATTCAAACCTGTTTACAGATGGTCCGATTCGAACAACACAAAAATAAATGATGAAGGACTTGTTCAATCTTATCCTCAATTGAAAGAGACAGAGGTGTATTATAACAATCTGGTAAGCTCACTTTATAAAGAAGTAACACCGCTATTGACAAAAAGCCCTGACATTAAAAAAGAGCTTAACATCGATTTATCGCACCTCGACAGTATTTGCTCCGACCTTAAAAAAGACCTGAAAGATAATATCTCTAACCAGGATGTTGTTGAAGCATTGATCCAGAATTACAGGATAAAAATCCAGATTCTCGAGGATATGCTGGCAGAACTGAAGTCAGATCAAAAGAAACCTGAAAAAAAGAAAAGCTATGAGTTATAAATTAATCATGTTTATAAGTACGATACTTCTCACTTTCTCTTATGTTGCAGCTCAAAATGATTCGGAAACCCGGAGTTACATAAAAACTGTCGAGGTAGGAAGAGAAACCACTCTGGAAGTATCTAACAAATATGGCACTATTCAGATCACGCCATGGAATAAAGATTCTGCCTATATACGGGCTGAAGTCAAAGCTTTTGCAAAAGATCGTTCGAAATTAGTGAAGATGTTCGATGGAATAAATGTAAAAATCACTGATACAAAATACCTGGTAAGAGCACAGACGGAATTCACTTCAAATATAAATATGCTTTTCGAGAGTTTTAAGGGCATGACAAGCAAAATAATTTCATATGACTCTCACGTTGAAATCAATTACTATATCAATATCCCTGATTATATGAATCTTAATATTGAAAATAAATACGGGGACGTGTATATGGAGGATAATACAGGAGAATCAAGGATTTCAATTTCCAACGGTTCCTTTAAAGCAAATTCTCTCGGTAAAAATTCATCAGTTACAATGGTTTTCTGCGATGCTAATATAAATTCAATAACCTCGGGGAACATCGATGCATCTTTTTCAGATCTGTCAATCGGAAAGACTGAAGATCTGACAATTAATTCCATATCTTCAAAATATGATATAAAAAAAGCCGGAATGATCAGGGGTGAATCACGCAGAGATAAATTCTTCATCGGTAATATAGGATCTCTTCAGGGCAATGCTTACTTCACCGACTACAGAGTAAATACTATCAGAAAAGAGTTAAACCTCAATACGAAGTATGGAAGTGTAAATGCCGATCTGATTGAAAAAGGGTTTGAATCTATTAATATTACCTCTGGCTACTCTGACATATCACTGGTTTTTGATCAGGCATCGTCGTACAATTTTGATATCAGACATCTGAATGCTTTCCTGGTATTGCCTGATAAAAATATTAAAACCGAGCAAAAAGCACTGAATTACGACAAGAAGGAGTATATGACATCCGGCACCTTCGGAAGGAATCAGGGAACTGCAAGAGTACGGATCGATGCAACACATGGGAATATTTATATAAAATAATTATGACTCCATGCAACCTTGATATTTTTAGAATGTCCTTTTAAAAAAAATTCAGTAAATGAAAAAACTCTATTTTACACTTTTAGCTTTAATACTAATTTTCCCTTCAGTTAATGGTCAGTATGGCAACAGACAGGCAGGTCTGAGGATTGGCTACAGAGGAGGAATCTTTTATCAGCTTACTCACGAAGCTGGAAATGCTCAAATCGGATACAATGCCATGCTCGGGTTCAGCTACCATGGAATGCAGCTAACCGGTTTGAGAATCGTCTATGAAAAATCGTTAAATACAATCTCACCTGACCTCTTCTTTGCATGGGGTTATGGTGGCCATGTGGGATTTGGCTATACCGACCGGCTCGACTATACCTATGATCCGGCCGGATACCACAGAGAAAGCTTCAGCCCATTGTTGGGTGTTGACGGATGGTTGGCTGCTGAATACAGGGTTGAGGATATTCCATTGAATATCAGTTTAAACCTAAAACCTTTCGTTGAATTATCTGTACCTGCATTTTTAAGAGTGATGCCTTTCGATTTCGCTCTATCAGTTTCATACGTTTTCTAACTGCTGATATAAAAAGTACTACAGTTTCTGACTCTATTTCTTATTTATTATTTTTTAACGCAGATGTTGTAAAAGTCCTTTTAACCACAAAGAGCTCAAAGACCACCTACGCTAAAGCTTCGGTGGTTGAAAAAGGATAAAAGTACACAAAGTTAAAGCACCACCACTTTATTCTGGCGCCTGTGCTAAAAATCCTACAAGGCTATTTCTTAACGTATGAACCTCTCTGTGTTCTTTGTGTTACTTCTTTGTGACCTTTGTGGTTAATGGATTTAACTTTTCTGATAGTCCTTTGGTGGATGGGTTCATAAAAAATATTGGCAGATTTATTAATGGGATTTTTGCGAATTAAAGTTTGATAAGCCTTCATCGAGCCATTTTTTATATTCTTCAATATTCAGATTAGTGGGCATCGGTGTGTTTAAAGCATTTCCCTCAGAATCAGTTATAACATAAAGAGGCAGGGCATTGGTCTTATATTTTGAGATTTCCAGGTCCTCATATAGTTTTCCGATTGTCTTTTTCTGTTTGCCATCAATGGCTGAGACTATCCATTCATTTTCAGGCAATTGAGTCCTGTCGTCAACATAAAGTTCAATAATCACAAAATTATTTCTCAGACGGTTAAATATCTCAGGATCTGACCATACTTTAGCATCCATTCGTTTACAATTTGCACATGCATGTCCTTTAAAATCAATCAGAACTGGTTTATTCTGCTCCTTTGCACATGCTAGTCCCTGTTTGTAATCGAAATAGCCATTCAGACCAACAGGCATTTGAAAGATATCATTGTATTTGGGCTCTGAACAAATCGTGTTACTTTGGTTGGTCTGCATATCCGGGGCAGTCAGTGACCTGTTTTCCATTATCATTTTTGGCAGGTTAAAATCAGAATTTGACTGAGGAGGAAGGAAAGATGACAAACCATTCAGAGGAGCTCCAAAAAGCCCTGGTATGAGATAAACCACGAAAGTAAAAACAATTATAACAAGGAAAAGTCTGAAAACCCCGATATGAGGGATATCGCTGTCGTGTGAAAATTTAATTTTCCCAAGAAGGTACAGACCAAGAAGGAAAAAAATAACGATCCAGATAGAAATAAATAAACTGCGTGAGAGGATTCCCAAAGAGTAAACACTATCAATTGTCATCAGAAATTTCATACTGAAGGCTAACATAATAAACCCCAGTACAACTTTTATTGAGTTTAACCACCCGCCCGATTTTGGTATACGACTCATTATTGATGGAAACAGAGCAAATATTGTAAACGGCAGAGCAAATGCGATTCCGAATCCGATCATTCCTAATGTTGGCCGTAATACATCACCGCTGGCTGCTTCAACAAGAAGAGCACCAATGATAGGTCCGGTGCATGAGAATGAGACTATTACAGTTGTTAGTCCCATAAAAAATGCTGCAAGTATGCCTCCTTTATCGACTCTGGTATCAGCACCGGTAACCCAGCTGTTTGGGAGAAGAATCTCAAAAGCACCAAAGAATGATATCGCGAATATTACAAATAATAAAAAGAATATTGTATTTGGTATCCAGTGAGTGCTCAGAGTATTTGCAAAACCTGCACCCGCACTTGTGAGAGAAACAACAATCCCTAAAGATGAATAGATCAAAACAATAGAAATACCGAAAATAATTGCCTTGAAAACAGCTTTACCCCGTTCCGCTGTACCCTGTGAAAAGAAGGCTACAGTCATAGGTATCATAGGAAATACACATGGAGTAAGCACACCAGCGAAACCCGCCAGGAGTGAAATAAGAAAGAATTTCAAAAGACCTCTGTCGGGTTTAACAGGTTTTGATCCTGCTCCAGTATTTAAGATATTTTTAATAACCTTATTCTCAGTCTTATCACCTATTTTTATAGCAAATTCAACATCTTTTGGTGGAGAACAGGTGGCATTATTACAGGCCATAAAATTCACTGAACCTATAACTGTGAAAGAAGATGAAACAGCCGAAATTTTCTGTCTGAATTCAGCTGTATTACTGAACGTTTTTATCTTAAAACCAAAAGCATCATCAAAAACTTCAAGGGGTTTTGTAACTTCATATGTTTTTCCGTCAAGTTTATAACCGGATATTGAGTCGTACCTGAAAGATGTAGGGATAGGTCCCCCTGACGGGATATCCATTGAATATATGTGGGAACCTTTATCAATAGTTGCCGTAAAAATCAATTCATACTGATTGTCTCCTCTCTTTTCATAACTGAAATCCCAAGTTACTGGATCATATATTTGAGCCGACAGGTGTGAGATAAAAAGTATGAAGGAAATAATAAGCACAAATTTTTTCATTATGTTACTGATTTTATTGAGTCACATTTCTCTTTGTGTTACTTTGTTTTTCCTTTGTGATTCTTTGTAGATAATTTACTTTTTTTTACCACTAAGTAACACAAAGGTTTACACTAAGGTTCACAAAGATAAAAAAAGAACTTACACAGAGGAAACACAGAGTTACACAGAGAATATATTGACAATCTTTTATTTTTTTGCCCTGTTCACTGTGCACTGAGTCTTTAGTCCAGATCTATTTCATTATTAAAATGATCATAGAAATGATACTCAAGCATATAGTAAGATGTTACAGCCTGGACTTTAATTCTGACCTTAAATTTAAAATTCCATTTTCTGTAGATTGGGAACAGACCCTTTGTGAGATAGGATGCAACGAAAGGATGTACATTAAGAATTAATTTCCGTGTTTTAATTTTATCGACAATAAAAGAGAGGTCTTTCTCGAGTTCATCGGTGAATAATATTGTGGGTTTAGTTTCCCCTGTACCCTGACACGATGGGCATTTCTCGTTAGTAATAATATTCATTTCGGGTCTGACCCGTTGCCGTGTTATTTGCATAAGACCAAACTTGGTAAGGGGCAGAATATTATGTTTGGTCCTGTCGTTTGCCATCACATCCTTCACCTTATCATAAAGTTGT
>WSSedB1CaDRAFT_10000372_pt1 | contig 20352 bp, 11 predicted proteins | sample WetSurSB1Cattail_FD_9460 | JGI IMG/M metagenome (IMG submission 9460)
GCGCGCGCAGTATCGCCCCGCATCCGCCGTTGCCGTCCAGCGACGTCGACATTGCCTATGCGCCTGTGGCGCATTTGTCGCGTTGGATCGAAAGCCGCCAACTCACCGCAGAGCGGCTTACGAAGATTTACCTCGACCGCATCGATCGCTTCGACCCCAGACTTCGCTGCGTAATCACCCAACCTCGCGAGCACGCGCTCGAACAGGCACGCCGCGCCGATGCCGAGATCGCACTCGGCCATTATCGCGGACCGCTGCACGGGATACCTTGGGGCGCGAAAGATCTGCTCGACACTGCGGACATCGCCACCACCTATGGTGCGGAGCCTTTCCGCAACCGCGTGCCCGCAGCTGACGCCGCCGTGACCGCGCGCCTGAACGCAGCCGGAGCGGTACTGATTGCAAAGTTAAGCATGGGCGCTCTGGCGCTGAACGATGTGTGGTTTGGCGGCCAGACGATGAATCCGTGGCTGCCGGAAGAAGGATCTTCCGGCTCTAGCGCGGGCCCCGGTTCCGCCACTGCGGCAGGACTCGTCGCCTTCGCCATTGGCAGCGAAACTGACGGAAGCATCGTAAGCCCATCCATGCGCTGCGGCCTGACAGGGCTGCGGCCCACCTTCGGCCGCGTGCCGCGCACCGGCGCCATGACGCTCTGCTGGTCCTTGGATAAGCTCGGCCCCATGGCGCGGAGTGTTGAGGACACAATGCTCGTGCTGAACGCAATCAGCGGCCCTGACGCTGGCGATCTATCCTCGGTGCCCAGCTCGCTCAACTTCGACGCCAACGCCGAAGTCAGGGGGCTGCGTGTCGGCTACTTCCCTGCCTGGATGCAACAGAGCCCGGCCACTGACGTGGACCGCAAGGCTCTCGCCACGGTAACGGCGCTCGGCATGCAACCCGTCGAAGTGTCACTACCCGACTGGCCGTACGGCTCATTGCAGGTCATTCTGTTAGCCGAATCCGCCGCTGCATTTGAGGAGTTGACACTTAGCCATGGCGTGGATGCACTCCGCATGCAGACGCCGGACTCCTGGCCCAATACCTTCCGCCAGTCGCGCTTCCTGTCTGCCGTCGACTTTGTGCAAGCCGACCGCCTGCGGCGCAAAGTGGCACGGGAGATGGCACGAATCTTCTCCAGCGTTGACCTCTTGCTGGTTCCCTCGCTGCGCGACGAAATGCTCACGCTCACCAACTTCACCGGACACCCTTCGCTCACGCTGCGCGCAGGATTCGTTGAGGTGGCGGGAGCACGCAGCGACTGGGCGCCTGACCCGGCACATCCCCTGCCGAAGTTCTCACCTCCACGCCGCGTACCGCATGGCATCACGCTCATTGGCAAACTGTTTGACGAAGGAACGCTGGCACAGGCTGGCCTCGCGCTGGAGAAGGCCTTCGGCGTTGTCTCAGAGCGACCGCCCGAGTTCTAACGCTTCGGCGAGGCCTCCTGCTGCGCTTTGTCAGTGCGATAGGCGCGCCAAAAGGCCTCAGCCACCTGCGGACCGATATCCGGCGATTGCGGGCCGCGCCCTTTCTGAAAGATATGGCTGTAAAGCATGGGCCCAAGCAACAGCGCGATAGCCACTTCTGTGTCGACCGCGCGCAGTTGGCCCTGCCGGATACCCCGGCGCAGGATCTGCTGAATGCACTGCCGCGCCGGCTGCATCACGCGATTCCGCCATGCCTGCCCAAATTCCTGATGTACGGCTGAGTAAGCTATCAGCGAAGGCGTAAGCCGCGTGCGTGCCCGCTCAAACTCGTCGGGCGGCCGGCGCGTGAGGACTGTAATCAAGTCGCGGCACAGATCGCCGCTGTCGATGTCCTCTGGCTCACGATCCAGCCCGTGCACCAGCTCCATTACTTCCAATAGCAGCGCTTCTTTGTCGGTCCAGTGGTTGTAAATGGTGGCCTTGCTCACGCCCGAGGACTGGGCAATCGCATCCATGCTGGTAGCGTCGATGCCGCGCGCGCCGAAAAGCTCAAGCGCGGCGCGAAGCACTTTTTCGTGAGCCTGACTGCTACGCGTGCGAGCCATGGTCAAATCTCGATCTTGGAGAAGCGATAGGCGCCAACTGCGAGCAACACCGCTCCCACAGCCGCAAGCACTGCAAGATCCACCAGTGGGTTGAACGCCGACTGGCCCAGCAACATCGCCCGCATGCCATCAATGCCGTAGGCCAACGGATCGAGGTGCGTTACGAAAGTCAAGACAGGCCCCAGGCCGACCAGCGGAAACATGGCGCCGGAAAGAAAATAGATCGGCATTACCAGAAAATTCATGATGAGCTGGAATCCCTGCATGTCCTGGAGACTCGAGCCGATGGCAACGCCTAGCGCTGAGAATACAATCGCGATCGCCACCATGAATCCAAGCGCCAGCGGCACGTTGATCAAATGCGCAGGGCGGAAGCCTGCAATCATGCTGATGACCGTGACCAGTAGGCCCTGAATCACCGCGACCGTTGCTCCGCCGAGGGTGCGGCCAATCATGATCTGCAGACGCGAGACTGGAGCAACAAGCGTCTCCTTCAGAAAGCCGAACTGACGATCCCACAACAGCCCAAGGCCAGAGAAGATGGACGAGAACAGAACTGACATGCCAATGACGCCGGGGGCGACAAACTGCAGATAGTCTCCGTAGCCCGCTCGCTTGAAGACCGGGCTGAGGCCGAAGCCAAGAACCAGAAGATAGAGCATCGGCTGGCCCAACGAAGCCACGATCTGCGCATGCGAACGCACGTAGCGCTTCAGTTCCCGCAGCCACAGAATGTAGATCGCACTCATCGTCTGCCTCCGCTCCACATCTTCGCGAACTGGCGTATCTGGTCGGTTGGGCTCGCGCTCTCATCCCGAATCGTCGATCCGGTGAGGGCGAGGAACGCGTCCTCCAGGCTTGCAGTGCCGGTCTGCTCCTTGATGGCCTGCGGTGTGCCCTGCGCGATCAGCTTGCCGTGATCAATGACGCCGATGCGATGTGCCACGCGGTCGGCCTCATCCATGTAATGCGTTGTGAGGAAGACGGTCACGCGCTCACTCTCGTTGACGCGCTTCACGTGCGACCAAAGCTGGTTGCGACTCTGTGGATCTAAACCCAAGGTGGGCTCGTCGAGGAACAGGATTTTGGGGGTATGCAGAAAGCCGCGCGCAATCTCAAGTCGCCGCTTCATGCCGCCGGAAAACTTCTTCACCTGCTCGTTGCGGCGATCCCATAGTTCAAACAGCTTGAGCAGTTCCTCACTGCGAGCGCGGCCTACCTTACGCGGCACGTGGTACAGCACGCCATGCACTTCCATGTTTTCCCACGCCGTCAGGTCGCCGTCGAGGCTCGGATCCTGGAAGACAATGCCAAACCGCTTACGCGCTTCGTTCTGGTGGGTACTTGGGTCAAGCCCGTCGAGTTGAATGGAGCCGCTGGTGGGATGCAGCAGCGTAGTCAGCATCTTGATTGTGGTCGTCTTGCCCGCGCCATTGGGACCAAGGAAGGCAAAGATCTCGCCCTCGGCCACCTCGAACGAAACATCGTTCACCGCGGTGAAAGACCCAAAGGATTTGGCCAGATTCCGTACGCATATCACGGATTAACCTCTTCCGAAAATACTGAACGGTTTAGTTCAGTATTGTCAAGGAGAGCACTCCATAATGCTGCAACAGGAATGCTTCCGGATTCCCGCTTCGGCTTAAATTACTCCCGCTGGCCGTCCTCCGCCACTGTCGGAGCCTCCGTCGAAGGCTCGTTCGTCTCCACTGCAGCAGCTTCCTCTTTCTCAACCGACAAAGCCTCCGCCTCTGGCTCCTCTGCCGTTATCGTCTGATCCTGCTTGGCAAGCAGGTCCACGCGATAGCCGACCGATGTCGCTTCATCGAGTGCGGCCTGTATCTTGGCCGCCAGCAAGGCCAGAGCGTTAACAGCGGGAGTACGCTCAACGGCCACGCGCAACAATTCCGGCAATTGCAGCCACCAGAGCAACTCCACCAACGGCTCATGGACCAGATACTCATGGTCTTCGGCCGCATGCACGCCGCTAAGCCAGCGCACATCGGGGTCCGACCACAGCGCCGGCGGGATAAGTGACTCTTCCCTGGCCTTCTCAAGTTCCTCAACCGGCACACTGACCTCTGTCCCTGCCTTCGCGGATGCCGGCTCCGCAGGACCGGCCTCCTCCTTGGCAACGCCTGCCTTGATCAGCAGCAGCACCTTGATGCGAGCGGCTGCGCGCCAACCATTCTCTCCTTCCATGCCAAGCGCCTGGAATGCCTGAGCCATAGGCTCGCGCAGGCGCAGTCGGTCAAAGAGTGAGAGCGCAGCCTGGATGGTCTTCTTCCGATCCACAAATCGCGCCACTTCTTCCAGCGCGCCCCATGCCAGAACCGGTCCCCAAAGCCAGATCGCTGTCTGCGACGGGCTCGCACTCGGCAACACTCGCCGCGTCGAAGCCGACCACACGCCTGGGAAGAGCCTCTCCACGAGCGGCAGGCGCATCGCAGCACGGACACTCGCACGGAACTCCTCGGCACAGTCAAGGGGATCAGCGTGCACATGCAGCACTGCCTGCACTGAACGCAGAAGCGCCTCAGCGCGCTGCCAGAGGATATCCCACAGTTCGACCCGTTCGCGCGCTGTCTTCTTCTCGGCACCCATCGTCAGGTGCGGCTGCTCGGCAAGAGACGCCACGGCACGAACCATTTCTGGATCGAGTAGCGAGCGCAACGCATTGTGCACAGGCTCAAGTTCGAGCAGCGCCAAGGCCTCGTCCAGGCTGGTAACGCCGCGGCCGCCCAGTTGATCGCAGAGCCTATCCCAAGGCTTCTCCGCCGTAGAGCGCAATTCGCGCCAATCGAGAAACACGTGGCACTGGTAGGCATGCAAGGTAAAAGAAAGGCCGCGCTCGGCAAGGTCATTGGCGCGGCGAAGATATTCGAGCCCCGTAAGCGAATCACGCCAGGCGAGAATCACGCCGTGGTCACCGGTAACCCCGAGCCCTTCGCGCAGACGCCGTTGACGAAGCTGCGAACTCGCTTTGTCGGCATATGCAGCAGACAGATTAATGGTGCCGTGCGCAGTTCCGTAGCGGTTGTTGTAGACAACGAGTGCCCGTTCGCCGCCGCTGCGGTTCGAGTAGACAAAAACATTCTCGTCAACTGAGCCAGACGGCTCGAAAAAATCGTAGAGCAGAAAGTCGCTGCTCTCTGCAAAGAGCCAGCGCTTCTTGAGCAACGGAGCTATCTCACGCTGGTGGCGTTCCACGAGCCAATGATTAGGCCACTCTTCGTAGCGCGGACGCTGGTACTCCATGCCGTACTTCTCGGTGTAACCCTCCACCTGGCCATGGCCAAACATCGGCAGGCCGGGCAGCGTGGACATGACCACAGCGACGCCGAAGCACTTGTCGCCTGTACCGAATTGATCGATCGCTGTGCGCTCATCGGGATTGCTCATGAAGTTTACGTAGCGCTTCATGATGTCCGGGTCGAACTCTAGCGTGTTCTTGATGACCGAGCGGTACTTCGCGTTCTCCTCGTCGCGCATCATGTTCATGAACGCGCTGTTGTAGACACGGTGCATGCCCAGTGTGCGGACAAAATAGCCTTCCATGAGCCAGAAGGCCTCGGCCAGCAGCAGAGTGCCCGGCACCTCGGCGGCCACACGGTCTACCACGTCGCGCCAGAACTCCTGCGGCATGATGCGGTTAAACTCCTCGTCGCTCATGCTGTACTCAGCGCGCGAAGGAATGGCGCCGCTCGAGCCCGGCCCCGGGAACCAGAGTCGATGGAAGTGGCGCTTGGCCAGAGTCATGGCTGCATCAAATCGAATGACCGGAAACAGCCGCGCCACGTGAAGGATGGTCTGGATCACCTGCTCACGCACTGCAGGATTCAGGTAATCCAGCTGCGCAGTGTCGTTCCACGGGAAGCTGGTACCGTCGTTGCCATGATAGATGTAACGCGTCTCGCCACTCGAGCGGTCACGGCGGCGGAAGACTACTGCCGCATCGGTCTGCTCAAAGTAGTGGTCTTCAATCTTGATCTCGACACGGCCATCACTCGAGAGATCCGGCCCGTCAAAGCGGTAAGCCGGATACGGCGGATGCTCGCGCGCAATGAACCACTCCGGATGTTCGACAACCCACGGCGAATCGATGCCCATGTGATTGGGCACCATGTCGCTGGCAAGGCGAATGCCCTTATGGTACGCACGGTCGCGCAGATTAATGTAAGCCGGCTCGCCACCAATATCATCTGCAATCCGGTAATCGTAGAGCGAGTAGGCCGATGCCACTGCATCTGTGTTGCCGCAGAGTTGCTTGATGGTCTTCGAAGCGCGGCTGCGCTCCCACACGCCAATCAGCCAAAGCGAGTTCAAACCGCGATCGGCGAGTGTCTGGAGTTCCTCGTCGGGAATCTCGTCGAGTCGACGGATGGGACGGCCGTACTGTCTGCTGAGCTGCGCCAGCCACACATAGGTACTCTTGGCGATGAGCACCGTGCTCGGCATCCACGCTGTATCGGCGCTGAACTTTTCGTACTCGTAAGCGGGATCACCAAAGACCGGCACATCGGACCGGCTGACAATCGAGGGCCACTGTTGCTCGCCGCGTTCGCGGCGGCGACGTGCTGCAGCCTCGGCGGCGTCACGCGCCTGTGCGGCGGCAGGGTTGTACTGCATCCAGATGGCGAGCTCTTCTTCGCGCAGTATCTCCCCCGCAATCTGCAAAATGCGGTCGAGCGAGTCGCCAAGCAGCGACTTCCAAAGTTTGCGAATAAGCGAGAGCTGCTCGCTGAGCGAGAGCGGCGCACCGGTAGCCGGCGCGCGCAACAGTTCTAGCAGATTCACCTTCCCTGCGCCCTCAAGCGGAATCAACGGCCGCGTAGCGAAGTAGTTCGGGAGTTCCTTGGTCACCTGCTGATAGACGGTCTTCTCGGCAAGCGGCTTCTCCTCGAACAGTTCCTCGAATGGCTTGAAGGCTTCGTTACGGTTGGCCGTCCATAGCATCAGCAGCTCTTCCAGCGCGGCGGCACGGTGCGGCATGCCCGCGGTGGAACCCTTAAGCCACTGGCGAGGGGTCTGCTGACCGCGCATCACGGCCAGTCCCGGGAATTGCTCGACGAAAGTGACAAGCAAACGGTCAAGCTTGTCGGATCCGACCTGCGTGCTGAACCAGTCCAGGGCCGCAGTCATGACTTCGGGGTCAAACTGCTTGCGGTATTGTTCCATGACGGCGTGGCTGGCCTCGTCAATGAGGCCCATGGCGAACAGAGCTCCTGCATGCACAGCGCGGTCAGGATGATGCGCTGCATCGCGCACCCCATTCATGCGATGCGCGAAGGTGCGGCATGCATCCAGGTCAGCAAAGACCACGTTGCCATTGAAGGAAAACAGTGATTCGGCAAACCGATAGCGCTCACGCGCCGCCCGTGCGATATGAAATTCCATCATCATGCAGCCGAACTCCCTAAACGTACTTTGCGCTGCCCAGCGTTCGCCGACTCAATCAAGTGACCGCTGTTTCGTCTGTTGGTGCTTCCGTGGCCGACTTCGGTCAAAGGGTAAAGTATCACCCAATGCGCCACTGACGCTGCACTCGAGTTGTACCGGTACTCAACGATGATGCAATGTGAGAGCGTCGCATCGTGACAAAGACCTACGTCGAGCCTTCATTTCATGCATTACCCCTTGGTTTGATCCGACTAACCTTCATTGTTACATATACTTAATGAACATCCACGACGAACACCGCGCTGGCCAAGTCAGTGCTTCAACTGGCGTTCGTCTGCGCCTCGCTGCTGGCCATTCCCAGCACTGCACTCACCCGACGCAGAATACGTGTAATCATTTCCTCTCCCTCTCTCCATCCCGTAAAAGACAAAAAATGCCCTGCACTTGTGAGTGCAGGGCCAGGTCCACGAGCGGCTTTCAGTGCGGCATCTGCCTGGAGATGACGGCAGGACCTCGCCTGATTTCAGCTTGGGTGGCGACAAAGCCCAGGCTGCGCGAAAGTGTGCAGGAGACAAACGCCCCTTTTCTGCATCCGTCACCTTCCGAACCACAGGCACGTGCTACCCCAGATCGCACGTGCCCGGCTGTTCGCCCGTCATCGACGGTCAGACGGAATGGCGCGAGGCGCCGGCGTTAGTTTCAGAAGCTGAAGCTCATCTGCAGATCGATGCTGCGATTGGCGGCTGGCGACGAGAAGAAGCCTCCGGCCAGTGAGTTGGATTCACCAAACATCGGCGAACTGAGTACGCTCACAGGGGTTCCCAGATTCACTTTGTTCAGCACGTTGCGCGCCATCACGGCAAAATTAAGCGAGTAACGCCGCGGTGCCTCCTGGTCCATACGCTGTGGTCCGCGGTTGCTGCTCAGGCCGCCCGGCCCCAGACCGCCTCCACCGGGTCCACCGCCGCCCGGCCCGCCACCGCCCGGAGGCGGGCCACCTGGACCTCCCGGGCCACCCACTGCATTCTGTCCAGCGCGGCTCACGCGCGGTCCGATTCCCACCGACTTGCTGATGCGCATATTCAGGCTCCACTGTGCGGGCCCCGTGCCGTAGTCGTATGGGATGCGAGTCGCATCCGAGGCCGGAACGAGATCGAAAGTGCCGTACTTGGTAGCCTTCGTTTCGGTACTGGACGCGGTAGCGAAGGACGGACGGTCGTTGTACTGGTTGTCTCCGTTCAGGTCTTCACCGGTAGTGATATTGAATGGCTGGCCGGAATCGGCCACCAGCATGGGGCTGATGGAAACTCCGAAAGGAGCCTGCAGGTTACCGCCCAGCAGGAACCGGTTGCGAACGTCAAAGCTGGCACGGCCGTAGTCGGCCCCCGGATCGAACTGGTTCGAAGGAAAGTACGTGGCGCCAGATGTGTCGGCCTTGGCGAAGTTCACCATATAGAACCCGAACAGCGACACCCGCCTCGCGCGGACAGAATAGTTGAAAACCAGCTGATTCTGGTTGAAGACGCCGCCGGACTGGAACTGGTTGATGTTCTCGTCGATGCCGTTAGGGCGCGTGCCGGTACCGGTGGAGGCATCATAGGTCCCCGGCAGATAAGCGTTCACATTCGTAGTCAGATACTGATGCACGCCGCGCGAGTAGATATATGTGGCCGAGCCAGTAACGAACTTGCTGATCTGCCGCTCCAATCCAATGGCTGCCTGCATGCTCACCGCCGACTTCATCTGCGGCGACACGCTGTAGAGCGTAGGTGCGCTCGAATTGAGCGAGGAAAGTTCTGAGATCGGTGGCGCATTCTCAAAGAACGAGGGACTCTTCACGACGTACTGAACCTGGTTCACGCCGTTCTGGCGAATTGCGTTCAAAATGTAGTTCGAGTCGAAGCGGTCGAAGAACCATCCGTATCCTGCACGCACCACAGTCTTCGACGGTCCGTTGCTCCGCCCGGGCGCCCACGCCAGCGAAAACCGCGGAGCCCAGTCGTTATGGTCGGTAATGTGGCTCTGGCCCTCGTAACGCAGGCCGTAGCTGAGCGTAAGGTTGGGCCGTGCCTTGTAGTCATCCTGGAAGAACGCCGCAGCGTCAAAAACTCCTACCTTCGCGCTTGCATTGCCTGCCGTCACATCGTATTCCGATGGCGTCTGAGCAATGTACTGGTCGAGCGAGGAGTAGATGTAATTTCCGTTGAATCCTGAGGTCGAGTACGAAGCGTTGCGCGTATAACGCAGCCTTGTGCCGAAATTGAGCGAATGAGCGCCAGCCACCGTGGTCACGTAATCCTGCAGCTCATACTTGTCCAGGTTGCTGCGCACCACGCCCGCGTTGTTGCCGCCGTCGGTGAACGCGCCCTGCACGGTCTCGGTAGGATCGGTGCTCTGCGCTTCCTGGTTGTCGCGCTGGCGCATGTACTGAAAGCGCGTTTCGTTGATCGTGTGTGCGCTCAGCACCTGCGTGTCGCTCACCTGCAACGTGTTCTCATGATTCATCACGTTGTAGGCCTGGCTTTCGAGCGATGTCTGAGAAACACCGCTGTTGGTCTCCTTCTGCCAGTCAAACATATAGCGCACGGTGAGTGTGTTGTTGGCGCCCAGTTGCAGGTCGAAGCGCGGACTCACGTCGAGCCGCGACTGCGGGTTGGCCACCGCGGCCGTGTAGTTGTAAGAGTTGTTGTCCGCGTCCAGCAGCGTAGCGTTGATAATCGAGTTGGACGCATTGTCCCGGCGAAATACGCTGCCGAACCAGGACGCATGCTTGCCAGCCGAACCGCTCACGTTCCCTGCCAGGAAGGTGCTGTAATAGGACGGCTCGCTCGTCACAAACGGGTTCAGCGAGTTGAACGCCGAGGAATTGCCATTCATCATCACGCTGCCGCGCAGCGTGTCCGTGCCTGGCTTGGTGAGAATCTCGATACGGCCATAACCCAGGTGGTCATACTGCGCTGCGAACGGATTCTGGTTGATGCGAATCTCGCGGATAGAGGACTTGGGAGGCAGTTGCCCGCCGGTGAATCCGTCGATGTAGATCTGGCCGCCGTTGGGACCCGCCGCAGGGCCAGCCAGAGCGTTCAGCTCATTCTGCAACTCATCGGGATCGTCCGAGAGTGCATCCAGATCCTTACCCTTGATCACAATTGAACTGGCGTTGTTCTCAGCGCTGGTGTTCACGCCGGAATCGTCTTCCACGACGTTCACCTGCTGATTCTCCATCGGCAGTTGCAGCGCGAAATTCCGAATCAACGACTTTCCCGACGCGATCGAGACGTCGGGGGCCTCTGCCGCAGCGAATCCCTTCGCGTTGACAGACAGCACATAGACGCCAGGCGTCACTGCGGGAAAATCGTAGCTGCCGTCCTTGCCGGTGAGGATCGCCCGCGGCTTTCCGTTCGAGTCGGAAAGCACCACAGTCGCCGAAGGTATGACCGCGCCGCTCGGATCAGTAACCGTGCCATGTACGGACCCCGCGGCCGTCTGTCCCCAGGCCATCCCAAGGCCTCCGAATGCACCCATCAGAATCGCTGCCAGGCTGAACTTGAATACGTAAGGTTTCATCAGCAAATCTCCGCTGTACCTAGGAGACTCCGTCCCTGGCTGCTGTGCNGTCATGATGCGTAAAACCGCGTAACGAACTGTCACTGCTTTTGTGACGATTTGTTACATTTCTCTTGTGTTGTGAGAAGCCTTCAGCGATAGGCTCTTAGTCAGGAAGGTGCAGTGGAGAAGATCCTGCTCATCGATGATGACGTCGAGCTTTGTTCGATGCTCACTGACTACCTGGGGCGCTACGGCTTCAGCGTCTCCGCCATTCATCGCGGAGACACGGGTCTGCACGCCGCGCAGGAGCAGACCTGGGATCTGATCCTGCTGGACGTGATGTTGCCCGGCATGGACGGGCTCGAGGTGCTGAAACGCATCCGCACTACATCGCGCGTCAACGTGCTCCTCCTGACAGCACGCGGCGAAGACGTCGATCGCATCGTTGGGCTGGAAATTGGTGCCGACGACTACCTGCCCAAACCCTTCAACCCCCGCGAATTGCTTGCCCGCATGCGCGCTATCCTGCGCCGCAGCGCAGCACCAGCCGCTAGCGACACCTCCGATCTGCTCGAAGTCGACAATCTCGAACTCGATCCGCGTTCACGCACCGTTCTCGAAGGCGGTAAGCCCATCGAACTGACCGACGTGGAGTTCTCCCTGCTGGAGGCTCTCATGCGCGCAGCCGGACAGGTGGTCTCGCGCGAGCAACTTTCAGAGGCCGTGCTTGGACGCAAATTCGATCCCTTTGACCGTAGCCTGGATATGCATGTGAGCCGACTGCGCCGCAAGCTTGGCGAGCACGATGGTCAGGTGAAAACAGTGCGCGGAACCGGATACCAGTTGGCCGTGCGCAGAAGCCACTCGACGGCCAAGGGCTAATTCATGCGCGGACTGTTCTTCAAGATCTTCGTCATTCTTTGGATTGCACAGAGCTTGGTCTTTGTTATCTCTACTGCGCTCATTCTGCGGCACAGATATCCAAATCCAAGCATCCAGAGACAGTCACTCAACAGCTTTCTGCATAGGGAGGCGCGCGAAGGGGCAACCGTCTTTGAACACGGAGGCTGCTCGCAGCTGGCTGCGTACAGCGCCGCCAGCCAGCAGACGGTGATGCTGTCGGATGCGAATGGCAAGCCGCTCTGCGGGACACCGATCGAGGGAGCCGACGAGCCTCTCCTCGACCGCATCAATGGCCGACAGGCCGGCGATCACTACGTCTGGAGCCTGCTGACGGAGGGGCCGAGCGGCAAGAGTTACGTCTTCCAAATAAGTCTTCCGTACACACCCGAAGAACACACGTGGTATCAGGACCTGTGGCACTTCGCATTTCCGCAGGCGCCGGTTGCCATTGCGGTCGGCGGCGCAGCCACGTTCGTGCTGGTGCTCCTGTTCACACGTCCCCTGGTGCGCTTGCGCACTGCCGCACGCGAGTTGGCCCGCGGCAACCTGAATACACGCGTGCGCGAAGCAACGCCACGCTTTCGATTAGGTCAGGGCGATGAGTTTCACGCGCTGGTCCATGACTTCAACCACATGGCCGAGCGGCTCGAGTCGATGGTTCACGCACAACAACTTCTGCTGCGAGACGTTTCCCACGAACTGCGTTCGCCGCTGGCACGGCTCAGCGTTGCGCTCGAGTTAGCGCGCGAAGATGCTGCTCCTGAAATGACGGGCAACCTGGAACGTATCGAGCGCGAGACGGTGAAGCTGAATCAACTGATCAGCCAGTTACTCACACTCTCTTCCATGGAGGCCATCGACCGGGCAAGCAACTTCGCTCCGGTTTCCCTCGACCAGCTTTTGAAAGAGATCATTCCGGACGCGCAATTCGAGGCACAGCAGCGGCAGTGTTCAGTGGCTCTGACGGCAGCAGGCCCCTGCGTCATCCAGGGGAATCGCGAACTACTCTACCGAGCCATCGAAAACGTGGTGCGCAACGCCATCCGCTACACCGAGTCCGGCACCGAAGTCGAGATCACGCTCACGACTTCGGCGCGTGCCGCAGTCATCGAGATCAGCGACCACGGCCCCGGCATTCCGGAGAACGAGATCCAATCGATTTTTCGCCCGTTCTATCGTGTGGACCCGGCTCGCAGCCCCGGGACAGGAGGTTCTGGCGTCGGACTGGCCATCGCCGAGCGCGCAGTGCGCCTGCACCACGGCGAACTGCAGGCCTATAATCGCGGCGGCGGCGGCACTACTATCCGCATGCGCTTCCCGCTCGATGCAGACGCTCAAGGCTGAAACTCGATCGCTCGCGCTGGATGTCCCAACGCACGGCTTCTTCGTTGCGCACCGTCATCGTCTGTCGCGTCATAGAGTAGCAACCGCATTCTCTCCACGTCTCACGCAGAAATCGCTCCGCATTGAAGAAAGGAATAGTGGCGGACTCCAGGAACTTGCGTTCGTCCTCTTGCATTCGGCGGTGCAGCTGCGCATTGGCTCGCCGACTCTTTTCTTGCGTGGGCCTGCTGGCTTGGCCAGGTGTACATCGGCATCGCTGCCTTCCGCGAGTTGGACATTCGCGCGTTGCTACTCCGCCGCCGGCTCAGCTGGCTCCATAGAGGGGAGAATGGACTGGACCCACATGACCGTAATGAATTGTATTTAGATCATTTAAGATTCGCTGGCATATCAATTCATTGTTGATATATGTACGCGCGGATAAATCTTAGTTGAATTCACTCACATATCGCCCGTTGCCCTTGACAAAATGCCTCCCATACCCCTATCTTTAGCAATTAGATGGCGAGACTGCTAGCGTACCGCTGGCGGAACTGCTAAACCGGATCCGCTCCCAGCTTGTACCGGAGTTGGTCCCTCGCAATCAGTACCTTATATCACTCAAGAAACCCGCGGACGGGGCTCAACCCTGCCCGCGCGTGATGGAGAAGCGAAGCAATGGCAGCAACATCCGTAACGACCACCTTCACTCCGCTGCATGACCGCATCCTGGTCCGTCGCCTCGAAGAGACCGAGACCGTCCGTGGCGGCATCATCATTCCAGACAGCGCCAAAGAGAAGCCGCAGGAAGGCGAAGTAATCTCTGTCGGCAAGGGCAAGTCCAACGATGAAGGCAAGGTCTTCCCTCTGGACGTGAAGGCAGGCGACCGCGTCCTCTTCGGCAAGTACTCCGGCACCGAGATCAAGATCGACGGCGAAGAGTTCCTGATTATGCGTGAGGAAGAAGTCCTCGGCATCATCAAGAAGTAGCTGTGCCCGGTGCAAGTTCAAAGCGGTCAGGCAACTGACCACTGATGATTACTGATCCCTGAAACCTGTTTTAGGAGAGTTAGAAGCATGGCAAAGCAGATTCTGCACGGTGAGGAATCCCGTCAGGCCATCCTGCGCGGCGTCAACACGCTCGCGGATGCCGTCAAGGCGACGCTCGGTCCCAAGGGCCGCAATGTCGTAATCGAGAAGAAGTTTGGTTCGCCCACTATCACCAAGGACGGCGTGACGGTGGCAAAGGAAATCGAGCTGAAGGACCCGCTGGAGAACGTCGGCGCGCAGCTCGTGAAGGAAGTGGCTTCAAAGACTAGCGACGTGGCCGGCGACGGCACCACCACTGCGACCGTTCTGGCCCAGTCCATCTTCCGCGAAGGCGTGAAGACCGTGGCCGCTGGAGCCAACCCGACCGCTCTCAAGCGCGGCATCGACAAGGCCGTGACCACCATCATCGGCACCCGCGACAAGGACGGCAAGTGGGCTGAGGGCGGCGCTCTCGGCAAGCTGTCCAAACCAGTTGACGAGGGTTCGGTCGCGCAGGTGGGAACCATCTCCGCCAACGGCGACGAGGAAATCGGCAGCATCATCGCCGAGGCAGTGAAGGTTGTGGGCAAGGATGGCGTCATCACCATCGAAGAGTCCAAGACCATGCACACCGGACTCGAGACCGTCGACGGCATGCAGTTTGATCGCGGCTACCTGAGCCCGTACTTCGTCACCGATGCCGAGCGCCTCGAAGTGGTCCTGGACGATCCATACATCCTGATCTACGAGAAGAAGATCAGCGCGATGAAGGACCTTCTGCCCCTGCTCGAGCAGGTTGCGCGTGGCGGCAAACCCCTCCTGATCATTGCCGAGGACGTGGAAGGCGAAGCTTTGGCCACCCTCGTGGTCAACAAGCTGCGCGGCACTCTGAACGTGGCTGCCGTCAAGGCTCCTGGCTTCGGCGACCGCCGCAAGGCCATCCTCGGCGACATCGCCATCCTCACCGGCGGCAAGGCCATCACTGAGGATCTGGGCATCAAGCTCGACGGCGTGAAGCTCGAGGATCTGGGCCGTGCCAAGCGCGTCACCATCGACAAGGACAACTCCACCATCGTCGACGGTGCCGGCAAGCCGTCCGAGATTGACGGTCGCGTCCGTGAAATTCGCGCGCAGATCGAGAAGACCACCTCCGACTACGACCGCGAGAAGCTGCAGGAGCGCCTCGCCAAGCTGGTCGGCGGCGTGGCGATCATCAAGGTGGGCGCAGCAACTGAGACCGAGCTGAAGGAGAAGAAGGCTCGCGTTGAGGATGCCCTGCACGCCACCCGCGCTGCAGTTGAGGAAGGCATTGTCCCAGGAGGCGGCGTGGCCTTGGTCCGTGCGATTCCGGCCGTCCAGGCCCTGCTGAAGACCCTCGATGGCGACGAGAAGATCGGCGCCCAGATCGTGCTTCGCTCGCTCGAAGAGCCCCTCCGCCAGATCGTTGCCAACGCCGGCGAAGAGGGTGCCGTCGTCGTCGCCAAGGTGCTCGAGTCCAAGGACCAGCACTACGGATACAACGCCGCTACTGGCAACTTCGAGGACTTGGTGAAGGCCGGCGTCATCGATCCCACCAAGGTGACTCGTACCGCGCTGCAGAACGCTGCGTCCATCGCCGGACTGCTGCTGACCACTGAAGCTCTGGTGGTCGAGCTGCCCGAGCCCAAGTCTGCGGCTCCGGCCGGCGGCCACGGCGGCGGCATGGAAGGCATGTATTAAGACTCGCCATCCAAGTGACCGCGCTAGGCGCAAAAGAAAATCCCCCGGCTCCAGCCGGGGGATTTTTCTTTTGCATCGTACTTCAAATTGCCTTGCCGTATCACGGCCGATGCACAACTGGTAAGTCTCCCCCGGCAAATTCAGGAGCCTCCCGTGCTTAGCTAGCATAACTGCCAGTGGAGTCGTCATGCCGGTTTTGTTAGCTTTCTACTGGAAGTCGGTTCCGCTACATCAAGAAAGAGCCGGTACTGGAACTGGCCATGTTGGCTCATGCATTTGGCCACCATCCCGAGGGAGGAACTTGTGAAATTCAAACGGACGTTCATAACTTGTTTATCGTTCGCGATCATCAGCGCTTGTTTTGCTTCAGCTCAGGCGGCTCCGAGCGCCACACCTCAACCTCAGACAGCACCCGCCCCCAAATCTCCGTCGGGTCAGATCGGCCTGTTTGTTTATCCGCAAAAGCAACAGACGACAGAGCAACAAGCGAAAGACGAGAATGAATGCTATTCGTCCGCGCAAAAGCAGACAGGGATCGACCCGAAGGCTCCACCCCCGCCGCCGCAACAGGCAGAGCAGAAGAAGGGCGGAGCCGTAAAGGGTGCGGCGAAAGGAGCTGCCGGTGGTGCAGCTATCGGAGCAATCGCCGGTGACGCGGGAGAGGGTGCGGCGATCGGAGCAACTGCAGGTGCAGTCCGTGGACGCCGCCAACAGAAGAAATCCAACAAGCAGGCGGAGCAGCAAGCACAGCAGCAGACCCAGGCGCAGCAGCAGGGGCAGCTGGATACATTCCGCAGGGCATTTTCGGCCTGCCTCGACTCCAAAGGCTATTCCGTGAAATAGAGGCCGTATGAAACCTTCTAGCCTGTGCGCAGCTTTTCCAAATATTGTTCGTCAGTGTTGGTCTTTGCTCTGCTCAGTTTCAGAACGACGGGCAGCGTTTTGAATACGAAATGCTGACGCAAGGACCGGTTTTGGGAATGTCCATGCGGTGGTGAATATCCCGAGGTTAATCGAAATGATGCCTTCAACCGTTCCGTCTTTGACACCAAATTCGGCTGGGCCCGGGGCCCAGCGAAGATATCACGCCATGGTAAAGCCAACGGGGTCAATCTGTAATCTGGATTGCACCTACTGCTATTACCTGCACAAGGAACGCCTGCTGGGAAGCTCGAGCAAGTTCAGAATCTCCGACGAGCTTCTCGATACGCATATACGCCAGTACATCGAGGGCCAGGACAGCCCGGAAGTAGTTTTCACTTGGCAAGGTGGTGAACCCACTTTGCTCGGCCTCAAGTTCTTTGCCAAAGAGAAATACGCGCGCCCAAAACAGACCATCCATAACGATCTGCAAACAAACGGAACCCTGCTTGATGAAGACTGGGCGAAATTCTTACGCCAGAACAATTTTCTGGTGGGCTTGAGCATCGACGGTCCTGAAGAATTTCATGATGCGCATCGCAGAGCGAAGAACGGTGCCCCGACCTTTGCCAAGGTTTTCGCCGCCACGCAGTTGCTTCATAGCCACGGAATCCGGTTCAACTCGCTCACAGTTGTGAACCGTGTGAATGCTCGGCGTCCACTCGACGTCTACCGTTTCTTACGCGACGAGGTGCGGCCGTACCAGATGCAATTCATCCCCTGCGTAGAGCAGCGAGACTTTTGCCAGATCGCTCCGCAGAAATGGGAAGCGCAAACTCTTCCCAGGTACGATTCCGGCGCGGCTCATCCTCGGAATCCGGAGTCGGTGGTCACGGACTGGTCTGTTGATCCCGATGACTGGGGCTTCTTCCTGAGCAAGATCTGGGATGAGTGGTATCGGCGTGATTACGGGAACGTGTTTGTCAACCTGTTCGAAACGGCTGTAGCGCAATGGATGGGGATGGACGCATTGACTTGCGTCTATCACGAGTTCTGCGGGAAGGGGGTCGCGCTGGAGCACGATGGCAGCGTGTACTCATGCGACCACTACGTCTATCCAGAGTACAAACTGGGCAACATCCAGGAAATCTCAAGTTCAGAATTGGTTTTCTCTGAGAGGCAAATGGGGTTCGGGTTCTCGAAATTCTCCAGCCTGCCTCAACGTTGCCGTAGTTGCAAATATTTGTTCGCCTGCAATGGGGAGTGCCCTAAAAATCGATTGATTCGGACTCCCGAGGGCGAGTTTGGTTTGAACTATCTATGCAGTGGATTACTGCGGTTCTGGGAGCACATTGATCGCGACGCACAGGAAATCTGCGATCGGATTGCTCGCGGCAATTCACGCATGGCATGAACAAGGTGATGAAAGGAGTCATCGATGCGTTTACTCCATAACACAGTAGCAAAGCAGTTGACGGCTGTCGGCGGAGCGTTGTTTGTCGCTTCGACCCCTCTAATAGCGCAGCAGATCAATGGAACACCGGGAGCGCCGAATGCCACAACAACTGTGGACGGCCACCAACTCCCCAATCCCCCAAGCCGCTTCGGCGGTGTCATAGGCCTTGACGCCCGCGAATCTAAGCCGTATTGGCAGCCGCAGATCGTGCCACCGCAGGGGGCTCCCAATATTCTGCTCATTATCACCGACGACGTTGGCTTCGGCGCGCCGAGCACGTTTGGAGGAGTCATCCCCACCCCGGCCCTGGACCGAATCGCCAAAATGGGGTTGCGCTACACAAACTTCCACACAACCGCGCTCAGCTCACCCACGAGAGCCTGCCTGATTACAGGGCGCAATCACCACTCGGTAGGATTTGGCGTCATCAGCGAGATGGCGACAGGTTTTCCCGGATATGACAGCGTTATTACCAAGGATAAGGTAACCATCGGCGAAGTTCTGAAGCAGAACGGCTATGCCACGTCGTGGTTTGGCAAGAGTCACAACACGCCTGCATTCCAGACGAGCCAGGTGGGTCCGTTCGACCAGTGGCCGGTTGGAATGGGTTTTGACTATTTCTACGGGTTCCTTGGAGGCGAAACCAATCAATGGCAGCCGGATCTCTATCGCAACACCACAAAGGTCTACCCCTATGTCGGTAAACCTGGATACAACTTCACCACCGACATGGCCGATGACGCCATCAACTACTTGAATCAGATCAACTCAATTGATCCGAAAAAGCCGTTCTTTCTGTACTACTCGCCTGGTGGCACACATGCACCCCATCAGCCTACGCAGGAGTGGATCGACAAGTTCAAGGGCAAGTTCGACATGGGTTGGAACAAGCTCCGCGAGGAGATCTTTGCCAACCAGAAGAAGCTGGGTGTCATTCCTGAGAATGCGCAGTTAACGCCCTGGCCAGACGATCTCCTCAAACGATGGGATGCGCTCTCTCCGGACGAGAAGAAGCTTTTCGAGCGCCAGATGGAAGTCTACGCCGCCTACCTTGCCTACACCGATAACGAAATCGGCCGCGTAATCCAGGCAGTCGAAGATGCGGGCAAGCTCGACAACACTTTGATCATCTATATCAGCGGAGATAACGGTGGCAGTGCAGAAGGCTCGCCGAACGGCACGCCGAACGAAATGACGTTCTTCAACGGCACTGACGTGCCGGTTGCAACACAACTCAAGAAGTATTACGACGTGTGGGGTTCGGACAAGACTTATGCCCATATGGCGGTGGGTTGGACTTGGGCTATGAACACGCCCTTCAAGTGGACCAAGCAGGTCGCATCGTATTTCGGCGGCACTCGTAACGGCGTGGCCATTGCATGGCCTGCTCGCATCAAGGATGCTGGCGGAATCCGAAACCAGTTTCACCATGTCATCGACATCGTTCCAACCATTCTGGAAGCAACCGGGATCCCGGCTCCTTTCACCGTGAACGGAATTCAGCAGACGCCCATTGAAGGCGTGAGCATGGCATACACGTTCGACAAGGCAAACGCATCCGCGCCTTCCCACCATGTCACGCAATATTTTGAAATGATGGGTCTGCGCGCTCTATACCATGATGGCTGGATTGCTTCCACCCTGCCTTTCCGTGCGCCGTGGGAAGGCACGAAGCCAGAACCGGAAGACATCATTAAGGGCCTGACCTGGGAATTGTTCGATCTGAAAAATGATCCCACGCAAAATAACAACGTTGCTGACAAATATCCGGAGAAGCTGAAAGAGCTGCAGACCAGGTTCTGGGTTGAGGCGGACAAATACCAGGTACTTCCGCTGGACGCTTCCGGCATCAAACGAATGATCTCTCCCAGGCCGAGCATCGTGGCGGGACGCACAGAATTCACTTATATCCGACCCATCACAGGCACCCCGCAGGCCATTGCACCCAGCATTCTCAACCGGTCGTTCACAATCTCGGCCGATGTCGAAATACCCAAGGTCGGTGGTGACGGCATGCTGACTACGGCTGGCGGACGCTTCGCAGGCTGGGCGTTCTACGTTCTGAAAGGCAAGCCGGTCT
>WSSedB1CaDRAFT_10000373_pt1 | contig 20333 bp, 21 predicted proteins | sample WetSurSB1Cattail_FD_9460 | JGI IMG/M metagenome (IMG submission 9460)
GGCTGACCGAAGGCAAGGAACTCTCTCCACCCCCCAGCTATCACTTCAGCGACCATCGGCGGGTGGTCAAGAAGCGGGTTATGACCATCCTTAACGCCAGGAAGGAGGCGGTCCGCCAGGATGCGTACAAAGACCTGCTCATGTATGCCGGGAAAGTCAGGGGCTATGCCTTGGAAGCAATCCCGGAGCTCCACAATCATCAAGCCCGGGAACTCGCTGATCTCTTTGCCGGCAAAGTCCTGGCTGAGAAGCTTACGCGGGCAGTAGGACTCCTCGGCAAGGTGATCGACCAGAGCGACCGGAGGGTTTTCAAAGGGGAACAGGTTCCCGCTTCGGAGAAAGTAGTCTCCTTCTTCGAGGACCACACCGACATCATTGTCAAGAAAAGACGTGAGACCGAGTACGGTCACAAGGTCTTTCTTACAGGTGGCGCCTCAAACATGATCCTCGATTGTCTGATCGCCCGGGGCAATCCAGCCGACAGCGAACAGTACGGTCCCCTGCTCCAGAGGCAGGAGGAACTGTATGGCCGTATGCCACGGCAGATATCGGCCGATGGCGGATTTGCCTCCAAGGACAACCTCGCCTTCGCCAAAAAACACCAGGTCAAAGACGCGGTATTTGCCAAGAAGCGGGGACTGTCGGTGCTCGATATGGCCAAGAGTACCTGGGTCTACAAGAAGCTTCGCAACTTCCGGGCCGGCATTGAGGCCGGCATATCAACCCTCAAGCGAGCATTTGGTCTCGATCGCTGCACCTGGAAAAGCTGGGAGGGATTCGGCCGGTACGTCTGGAGCTCAATCGTCTCCTACAACCTTCTGGTGCTGGCAAGAATCAAGTTGGCTCCGGCCTGATAGGTTCTGAGTCGGAAAAATAAGCACGACCAAGGGAGTGCTGTACCCTGAATTGAGAAAGAACCGTTTTGATAATTAAATAATACTATATATCCGTGTGGAGCGGAGTAGCTTCTCCGGTTGCTGACTCCACCGATGCTTCAAAACAAGGGTTTCCGGATGGAGACATACTAGACAAAAGGGATTGTTTTGTCTAGTATGTGCAGATTAGCGATATGTAACCCCGCGTTTTATCAATGGGCGGAAAATGCCAAAACTAGACAAAATGGTAAAAGAACGGAAACACCTGGTTTCCGGAGAGGTAGACAAACTTTTAGAGGCAACCAAGGGCAGCCGAAACGAGGCCCGCGATCGCTGCTTTCTGTTGCTGATGTTCCGCCATGGTTTACGCGTGTCGGAGGCTTGCAGCCTCCGATTGTCCCAGGTGGATCTTGAAAACCGGGTCTTACACGTTACCTGTAACGACCTGCAATCATCCGGGTACGGACCTGCAATCATCGCAATTTCGGACCTGAATTATTTGATTCTATCCGGTGCCTCGGACCGGAATTAATTGCAAATGAACCTGCAATCATAAATTCGGACCTGCAATTATCCGCAACGGACCCGAATTAACTGCAAATATCTTCTTTTGCAATATTCATGAAGGCTGGTGGACTTACTCTGCAGGAGTTGGGGGGAGAAGATCAGCGTCTCAAAACGGGTTATTGCCTACTACGAAGGCGAAACCTTTCCAACTCTTCAGCGATTAAAGAAAAAAGTTCCAAACTAAAAACGCCGTGATCCCCTGTATTATGGGGATTCACGACGGTTTTTGATTCTGGGGTGTTTCATTTTTGGTTCAATAGAAAAATAGCTAACAGTGTCCCGGTCGCCCCTAAAGAACTGTGGGGGAATAGGTGCTCAAGCCGCGCTCAATTCCACGTCAGTCCCGCTGTGTTGAAATTGAACCTGCAGGGGAATTTGCCCTTGCTGCCGCTGACGTACGTGGTTTCGACGGAAAGATTTTTGGTGGATTTGATTCGTTTGAAGAGTTTTTCTGGTTCTTCCAGGATTATGCTGTTTTTGGCATAACCTGCTGCAACTTTTTCGGCGCTTCCTCCGTCGAATGTCAAAGTAACCGAGCATTGCTCGGGAGAAGATGCGCACAGAGGGACTCCCGGAGAGGCGACCGCAATGTTCTTCTGGTTGTTACACTCCAACAGAATGAGTTGCATCCTCGACGTGGGGCCGAAACCGGTATTCGCCGTATTTATGGAGTTCAGGGCAGCGGTTTTTACGGGAGTGTTCGTTGCTTTGTCCCGGAGTTCTTTGTATTCCCACGAGGTAATTACCGGAGCGGCACCGCGAACCTTTTTGAGCGTATCTGCTACAGGTCCTTCTTTCAGCAACACACCGCCAAATTGCCATAAAAGGCCGATTGTTACCCCCAGAATGGCTGCTATGTAGACTGTTTTTCCAGGTGCTTTTTTCTTGTCTTCCATGATTTTCTCCTTGTGATAAATAATGATTGCTGCGCAATGATGAAAATCTTACCAAAATGATTCAGGCAAAAAAAGAGAGCTTAATCCGACATGGGGGGCTCTCTCTTCTCCGCGAGCAACTATGCGGTATTGTGTTTAAAAACGACGTACGCCGGGTTAATCGTCATGCCAGGAGAGGATAAGCCAATCTGGACATTGAGTGGCAGCTTCCATGGCAAGGTGCTCCAGGGACTTTGAGGGGCTGAAAGCAGATACTTGGTCGCCTCAATTATTCGCGGCTCAGTTGAACCTGACCAGAACTCGCGGCCAAGCAGGTAGTTGTCACTCATATCCCGCCAGGATGAAAATGTGGCCTGAATGATGCGCGTTGCCGGCATGATCTCCGCCCAGGCTTCTTTTTCGGTTAGATACCCCGCCCTGAAGGCGCATTCGGCAAGGTAGATCAGGCGGCAGTAATCCCAGGCGATAATGCTTTTGTTGCCGATGCTGTTTTTGTGGGCGTACACCAGCTTGAACTGATTGCGGAGTTCTGGCTCCCGTGCGTTCTGATCAGGAATCTCGTAAAGCCGTTGTCATCGAGTTTTGAAACGTGCTTCAGCATGAGGTTGAAGTCTGCACGGTGTCCCTGTTCTCGCAGCGATTTGATTGCGTTCAACGCGCTTGCGCGGTCTGTGACCTCCCAGTCGCTTTTGAGCATTTCCAGAAGAGTCTTGACGTAGTCGGCGTCTGGTTCGCCGCCTCCCATGATATCCAGTTCCATGTCGTTGGCCTTCTTGGGTATGGCGGATGCCGCCAGCGCCCATTTCTGTTGATCGTTCAGCTTGCTCTTGCGAGCTGATGCCTTGCTGCAGCCTGTAGACGCTGCCAGTGTCAGCAGCGCCACGATCCAGAGCAGGATGGTCGCGGGTGTCTTGTGGGTCACAATAAAACTCCTTTGGGTGGGATTGTCTCAAGAGAGACATAATTGATGTGATGGCTGAATCTATATTGTTGAATTCGTTGAGTATAGTTTGACCAGATGTCCAATTTAAATTCATGAAGACTCTGTTGTCGGAACTATGTTTAACGACTACGTATCTCTATTGAGTATGCCGTCCCCAGAATTCCCGTAATGTCAAGTTCTCAGTGCCTGCCCCCTATGGATTCCTACGGGCACGGAACGGCTCTACCATCTTCCAGGCGTTCGGATAGCGTTTGCTCAGTGCAGCCCATCTTTTTGCATCACGTCCTACCTTGTATCTGGTTCTCATGGAAAGATAAAAAAACAAAAGCAGGTGTGCCACAGTGGAAGCAGCTTTTGACGATATTTNNTNGCTCTTTTGTTCTATGGCTACTCCACCGGAGTCTTTTCCAGTCGTAAGTTGGAACGCAATACCTATGATTCGGTAGCATTTCGCTATATTGCAGCAAATACCCGTCAACGACATTGAAAGCGGCGCGGGATGAATTTGAAAAGCAATTTTCCAAAGTAAAAGACTTGCGAAACGGCAAAACAGATGGAGTTGATCCGGTGAAAGAGATCAAGCTGAAAGCCGAACGCCGGATTACGGAAGCCGCCGAGCACAATCTTTCACCTACTGTTGCCGAACTGGTCAAGGAATATATAGAGAAGCACGCTAAAAAGAAGAACCGAAATTGGAAAGACAATGAGCGGCTGCTGAATAAAGAGATTGTTCCGGAATGGGGTAAACGTAAGGCAAAGGACATTACAAAGCGTGATGTAAACCTACTACTTGAAAAGATCGTTGACCGGGGAAGCCCTGCAACATCAAATCAAGTCCTTAAAATCACCCGCAAGATGTTCAACTTTGCTATTGAGCAAGATATTCAACAGCACACGCCATGCCTGGGAGTCAAGATCAAGGCAAAGGAAACGCCACGGGAACGCAACTTGACAGAAGATGAAATCAGAACCTTGTGGAATGTTCTTGATACTTGCTCAATATCCGATGATGTACGGCGGGCATTGCGCCTTGTACTGGTTACAGGTCAACGCCCTGGGGAAGTATCAGCCATGCACAAGGGAGAGATAGACGAAACAGGGCGCTGGTGGACAATACCGGGAGAGGCGATCTACACAGCGCAAGCAAAGAACCACATGACGCACCGTGTTTACCTGACCGACACGGCGCTTGAATTGATCGGGGATACCACCGACAAGGGGTACATTTTCCCCTGTCCGCACGACGCAAAAGAACAGCCTATTGATACCCGTGCCCTTGCCCACGCTGTCCGGCGTAATCTGAAATGGCCGGTACTTCATAAAGGCAAGCCGATATTTGACAGCGCGGGAAAGCCTGTTACAGAAAACCGCCTGGGAGTTGAACCGTTCACCCCGCACGATTTACGGAGAACGGCAACAACCTTAATGGCAAAATGCAAGATCATCAAGGAACACCGGGAACGGGTACTTAATCACAAGCTGGAAAAGCTTGACGGCACCTACAATATTTACGATTACGACGATGAAAAGCAGGCTGCTCTTGAAACCCTTGAACGCAAGCTGAAGAGCATAATTTCCGGGAAAGAAAGCAATGTCATTCCCATGAGGCGCAAAGCATCATAGCAAGAGATTTTCGGGATAAAACGGAGCTTTTACAATCATCTTGATTTATACTTTTGAGAGGTATAATGTATGGCATGGACGGTGAAGCTATCACGTAACGCTGAAAAGCAAAAGGCCAAGCTGTCAAAGCCATTGCGGCAAATCCTGTATGCCCTTATTGGTGACATTGAGGCGGGCGGTCCTATCCGAGGCGACTGGCCCAACTATGGGAAACTGACAGGCGGAAAACATCATTGCCACCTAAAAAAAGGCAATCCGACGTATGTCGCCGTTTGGGAAGTCCAAGACAAGAAGATCAAGCTGGTGGAGGTGCAATATGTTGGAACGCACGAAAAAGCCCCGTACTGAGGTTGCCCGTTTCGTAGGGCCTGCAAAGAAGCTGCAAGAACTCCGGGAGTATGCGGCCAAACTTGGAATACAGGAATCTGATGAAAGTATCCCCTGGCGTGATGCTTTCCCGGAGTTCAAGGGAAATGAAGCGGGCGCGACGCTTTCCGGCTACCGCCACCGCGAGGGAATGACCCAGATGCAGCTTGCCGAAGCAACGGGCATTCCTCAGCGCCATATCAGCGAGATGGAAAACGGCAAGCGAGTCATCGGAGTTGTCAACGCCAAGCGGCTGGCCGTGACCTTGCATTGCGACCACAGGCGGCTGTTGTAACGCGCCTTACCTTTCCAGGGATAGCGCGACGGCGCGAAAAACCGGACCCTTCCCGGCCTGCCTTGGGATTTATTTGAAGGGAATACCACCGTATGAAGGGCGCTGTAGTGGCAAAAAAAACAGCTTTTCACAAATATATTCCAGTATCTTCACTCTACAATTTTGAGATCGACTCTCCTACAGCGGAAATGCTTGACCGTGATTACCCAGAAGTAATGCTCGACCTTTGGAACTTTGCCTGCAAGCACTCCGATGACATAAACACTCGCTATCACTTTCTTATCGTGGTTCTTGACCGATGTTTCAAGTCTCTTCGGTTTGAGAAAAGCCGAACCAGTCAAAAAGCGCCCCGTCAGAGACACGACAACAAGAACGAGCGGCAATCCATGAAAACGAAGGAATATGTTGCTGCTTCTGAAAGGGCGGCTGGATTACTGGGACAGGTCTTTGATTTTTTGTGTGATTATGAGGGGACGCCCGGCTTGAATGAACATCTGTTGCATTTTTACACGCAAAAGCGATCCACGAAAATAATTCCAAGTGATGAGGGGATGACTGTCCGCTTTTATGATGCCGTACGATTCACTATCCGAGGGCTACAAGCGGCATTGACAACCCCCCTCAACATAGGTGTCTTTCATCACTACGCCTACCAATACGGCCCACTGTCTTTTCAATACCCAGTGTACTGGAAACCAGCAGAGCCTCTCTTAACGCCCCGGATGCTTGCCTTACAGCTATCAACTATCTTTAGACTTTATAGCACTGGCAAGCTCGAATTGGCTTTGTACGAGGGGTATGAAATGGTTGATAACAAGAAGGGCAAACCTATGCACAAGTTGATTGACCAACTCATCATGGTGCTATTCCCCGAACTTTGTGTCGACTCGCCCGAAATAGCAAAGCCCGCCGAACAATATTTTAAACGTAACCATCCCGGCCTTACCTTCGTTCACTGGCCTGAAAGTCATTCCGATAAAAAGTAACAACCCACCACACACAAACCTGCATGGCTTGTACCCCACTTAGAAGCAGCAATATGTTTTTCTTCCCATAGAAATAAATCTGAATGGGGAGAAATAACATGAATCTGCTTCGTCGAAAACCAATGTTGACAAAAACAGGACTGGCTGCAACTACTCAGTGGAGACTTGAAAAGCTGGGGCAGTTCCCGGCAAGGCGGCAGATTTCCGCCGGTCTTGTCGGCTGGGTTGAATCGGAAGTTGACCAGTGGATTGAAGAACGCGCAACGGTAACAGTCGGCAGCGCCGCACCGGTTGCGCCTGGGAGCAAGCGAGGCCGCAAGCCTAAAGGCTGGGAGGTTGCAAGCCATGCCTGAAACAACGAAACCCCAGCGTGGCGGCCGGGGCTTGACAAGGGAAAAACAGGGAAGATCAAAAGTATGTCCTGAATCTACCACGCCACCAGCACCCCGTCAAGGCTGCACGCCTGCAAACAGGATTTTGACGGCCTGCCAGAAGATGCAAACACTTGCCGGACGCTGCGACCTCTCAAAATATGTCAACCAGATTACTATGGCGGTTGCTTATATGGAGGCGAACCGATGAGCGACCCCATAGAACTGTTCACCGAAGCAATGAGGAGCGCCGGACTTGATCCGGCGGACCTGCCAACGGCAGACGGCACTTTCCGCCGTTTTCAAGATCAGCAGGACAAGCCCGGAAAGAAAAACGGCTGGTATATCCTTCATGGCGATGACCTCCCAGCCGGGATGTTTGGCCATTGGTCACGGTTGCCGGATGGTCAACGCTGGCAATCCAAGCCTGACAACACCCTAACCCCGCAAGAGCGCAACCAGATTAGAGAGCGTATCGAGCAGTCGCGGGCGGCGCGTGACAAGGCGCGGGATGAAGTCCGGGCCGTCTGTCGTGACAAAGCAGAAAAGATGCTGGCAGCGGCGCACGATGTAAGCGCCGACCATGCTTATATTGTGTCGCACGGAATCACACCCTATGGCGCACGGCAGTTGCGGAACATGCTGTTAATCCCGGTCTACAAGAGAAAGACCCTGACTGGTTTGCAGATCGTCACACCGGAAGAAAAGAAGTTCCTGACCGGCACTGAAAAAGCTGGGGCATACCTGGCAATCAAGGGTCCGGGTAAAATCGTCTATCTTGTGGAAGGCTGGGCCGATGCCTGCAAAATCTATGAATTGACCGGCGCGACCTGCATTGTCTGTTTCGATTGCCAGAATCTTGAAGCCGTCGCCTGCGAGATTAGGGCAAAAGGGCCGGGCTATGACATGGTGCTGGTTGCCGACAATGACCGCCTGACCGCTGGTAACGCCACAGGACGAAACAGCCTGATTGATGAAGCCTGTAAGTTGCGCGAATCAATGCCTGACTCGCTTACTCCTCCCCGTGTATCAGGCCGGTATCAATACCCTGTTGAACATCCCCCCTGTTTTCAACGAATACAGCAAGGAAAGAGCGCGGACAATTACACTTGAACACGGCGCGGCGCAAGCTTGGGAAGCCTTCTTTAACTTCATTGAATCCAATATGGGGGAAGGCAAGGAGCTTGAACAGATTCAGGACTGGGCCGGGAAGCTGGCAGGGGCGGCATTGCGTATCGCCGGAGTCATGGCGGTTGTCGAACGGGGAGAGAGTGCCAACGATATCAGTGAGCAGACCATGACCAGGGCGCTTGATCTTTCCGAACTTCTGATTACCCATGCACAGGCGGCTTTTGACCTGATGGACGGCGACGACTCACAGCACGATGCAAAGCACGTTTTCCGCTGGCTACTGGAAAAGGGGGCGCTGACATTCAAGCTGGCGGACGTATACCGCGAGCTGCGGCGTTTCAAGGAGGCCGAGCGGTTGAACAGGGCATTAAAGGCACTGACAGCAAGGCACATAATCAGCGAACCAATGAAGAGCGGAACCGGGGGCAGGCCGTCAATATCCTTCGAAGTGAACCCGGCAATTTTCGTGAAGGGGTAAGCGTATAAAACGCATAAAACGTATAGAACCCCTCTACTGATAACCCTTTTATACGTTTTATACGTTCTATACGCAGGGGAGAACTGAAAAATGAAATGGCAAACATACAGGAATCGAGAGGCGAAAGCACAACCTCCCCGGCCATTCAGTCAACAGGAAGCATTAGAATCTATCCGGCGGGTACATACAGAACTTGACCAGGCCGGGCCGTGGCCGGAACACCTCACAGCATGGTTGCAGGAATCGCACGCGGAAGCGTTACAGTCAATCAGGAAGGCAACAAAGGGCATTAATCGTGCCTGTCTGGATCAGGACGCTACAGGGTTTGAAAAGACGCTTGCGGAATACAAGCGGGCATGGATGGAAAGCTTAACGTTATGGCGAACCAGGAAGTAACAGCCGTCAATACTGGCGGCATAAACCAGAAAAGGGAGATTACTATGTGTGAAAATGGAAACTGTTGTGAAGGCAAACAGAGAGTAACGTCAATCGAGATCGGCGCGGGCCGGGAGGTAATGATTGAAGATTTGTTGATGAAGCTGGCGACGGTTCAAGACCTTATCAGGTTGCAAGCCGTGGCCGAAGGAGAAGCCGCGTTAATAGACGAACGGGCCGAACCGCTGGAGAGTTGGACAGGGGCCGCGATCCTGCAAAACCTTTCCGACGTGTCACATGCAATCAAGTGTCTTTGCTGGGGGCATGAAGCGGCGCTCTTGCATTGAAGGTCATCACCTGGGGGGTACGTCAAACGTATCCCCTCATTAAGCAGCGGGTCCTTCCGGGGAGGTCATCGGATGCGGGTAATTGCCCCCCCGGTGTCTGACTACATTTGAAAAATTATTTTTTCGTGGAATAATGTGATAAATGTACCCTCAACTTATGTTGTATTTTTGCTACATATTTGGCTTTTCGTCCGCAAAATGTGCTACTTATTGTACTCCACTGCGGAATTTTTGTACGTGAAATAAATCATGGAGGTGCGCCATGTTCATTATGAGTACCGGCGGCGCTATCGTGTTTAGTTTGGTCATGTTTGGCTTGCTGTTGTGGCGCATGCAGGCAGTCGGCATGTTTCTCTTTGCTGTTGTCGCTTGCTTTGCCTGGGCATGGCTACACACGGTATCCCCGGTTGCATCCGCTATCCTCTTGATTGTGGGTTCAATGGCAACGCTGGTGGCAACAGTCCGGTTTGTCGTATCAGACGAAAAGACTACCCGGCAATAAACTTCCGCCATTCTTTGTCATCCGCGAACTTTCCCACTTGGGGAGAATCATCAAGGCTAAACTATCCAAACGGACACAGAGGGCCGCTGTCACTGCCCCGTGAACCCATGATAGAGAACCAGTTTTTATCTCAAATCATTTCACCCCTAGCAAGCCACAAAAGTATGACATTCGTATGACACGAAAGCCAAAAACAAAAAAAGCACTCACAAGAATACTTGCAAGTGCTTGATATTATTGGCGTCCCCGAGACGATTCGAACGTCCGACCCCTTCCTTAGGAGGGAAGTGCTCTATCCTGCTGAGCTACGGGGACAGGCGGAAAAAGAGAAATATGTATACCAGAGTTGCCGTGTGCTTTCAACCTATTTAGCAGCAGGCGGCGTTGGCGTATTCGCGCCGGCAGCTTGCGTTGCAACGTCTGTTAAGATCAGAAGTTGAGCAGCGAATAAACCATGCCGGCGGGCAGCTTATCGCGCCCCTTGAGGAAATCCAACTCGGTCATAAAACAGCATTCCACAATCTCGGCGCCCATGTTCTGGACCATATCGACCACGGCCGCCATCGTGCCTCCGGTAGCCAGCAGGTCGTCGGCAATCAGGACCCGTTCGCCCGGTTTGATGGCATCCCGGTGAATTTCCAGGGTGTCGGTGCCATATTCCAGTTCGTAGGTCTTGCTGAATGTCTCGGAAGGAAGCTTGCCGGGCTTGCGGACAAGTACAACTCCCGCGCCCAGCTTGTAGGCCAGGGCCGCGCCGATAATAAACCCGCGAGCCTCCACACCCACCACCTTGTCGATGCGCTTACCCACGTAGCGATGGGCGATCAGATCAATCATGCGCTGATACGATTGGGCGTCTTGCAGCAGGGTGGTAATATCCTTGAATATAATCCCTTTTTTGGGAAAATCGGGAATGTCTCGAATAATATTTTTTAGATCATCCATCATATACGGCTCTCCTTGAGGTTTCGATGTTGATGTGCAGCACAACTGCCCTGAATCCCGCAACTATGTAGATTTCATGCAGTTGTGCAGTTTTTCGAGCGACTTGGCCTCGATCTGACGGATACGTTCCCGAGTGACTCCAAAGCTCTTACCAATGGTGTCAAGAGTTTGAGGATCCTTGTCGTCGAGGCCGAAACGGAGGGCCAGGATTTTCTGCTCGCTCTCGCTTAACTCATTAAAATATTCGGAAATCCGCTCGAAGCGATCAATATTCTCCAGCAGTTCAGAAGGAGCTACCACGGACATGTCCTCGATGGTATCGATCAGGAAATAATCACTGCCGTCACCAATGGGGGTCTCCATGGAACAGGTACGACGCAGCAGGGTCATCAGCCGGCGGACATAGGCCACCTTGACATTCATTTCTTCGGCGATTTCATGGGCGTGCGGTTCTCGCTGCAGCACCTGAGAAAGCTTGCGGGTCATTTTTGCCATGCGGTTGATGTCATCGGAAACGTGCACCGGCAGGCGGATAGTACGGGACTGATTGACAAGCGCCCGATCAATGGCTTGGCGAATCCACCAGGTGGCATAGGTTGAAAAGCGGCACTCTTTGGCCAGGCTGAACCGCTCCACCGCCTTGATCAGCCCCAGGTTGCCCTCTTCGATCAGATCCAGAAACGGCAGGCCGCGGTTGATGTAACGTTTGGCAATCTTGACCACCAATCGCAGGTTGGATTCAATCATCCTGTTGCGGGCGTCCATGTCTCCCTTTTCAATCTGCCGGGCAACCTCTTTTTCCAGTTCTGGAGTCAGAAGCGGCGTGCGCTGGATGTCACGCAGATAAATCTTGATGGCGTCATCAAAGCTTTCAAGCACGGTAGCGGGCAGTTCCGCTTCAGCATGTTCATCATCGTCGGTTTCATCATCACTGAAGACCAACGGTTCTTCAGGCTCGTCCGCGACCAGTTCCGGCTCGGCCGGAGATTCTTCCACCTGGAAACCGTTGTCCAGCAGAGATTCGTCTTTCTTCATCCGTCCTCCCCTCTTTTTTCAAATGAAACGTCTTCCCGCTACCAACCCTGTTTGCCGATCAGCGGCACAAAACGGCAGCCAATGGAAGGAATCGTTTCAAGCGTGCCGTCTTCTTTCTTGACGATTTTCACCAAACGTTGTTCGGACTCATTCCCCACCGGTATGACCAACCGGCCACCAAGGCTGAGCTGAGCGGTGAGCACATCGGGAACAGCCGGAGCCCCGGCGGTGACAATAATTGCATCGAACGGAGCTTCTTCCTCCCATCCGATGGGGCTCCCCTCATTGTCGTTAATCTTTAACATTATATTGAACAGGTGCAACGAGTCCAGGCATTTTCTGGCACGCAAGGCCAGCGGCCGGATGCGTTCAACCGTATACACCCGATTGGCCAGAGCCGCAAGGATCGCTGTCTGATACCCGGAACCGGCGCCGATTTCAAGCACCTTTTCCGTGCCGGTCAACTCGAGCATCTCGGTCATCAGCGCCACGATATAGGGCTGCGAGATGGTTTGCTTTTCTCCGACAGGGAGCGATGAATCACTGTAAGCCTGGGCAGCCATGGCCTCCTGGACAAAAATATGCCGCGGGGTTTTCAGCATGGCGTCAAGCACCCTGCGATCCGTGATGCCGCGGGCCATAATCTGCTCTTGGACCATCTTTTTTCGTGCAATATCGTAATTCATTCAATGCTCCATGTTTGCTGATAAATCCATTGCAGACGGGCATCCATGGGTATGGATGCTCAAAAATCCCAGGCAGCGATGACCTTCATGGATTCATAGTTGGTCAGGTCAAGGTGCAGAGGCGTAATGGAGACATGATTCCTGTTGATGGCATGAAAATCGGTGCCTTCGTAATCATTAAAATCCGCCTCGCCGCTGCCGATCCAGTAGTACTTGCGACCGCGGGGATCGGTCTTGCCGACGACACTGCCAACGAAGGAACGTTTGCCCTGGCGGGTGATCAAGGGCGAATTGATCTCCCCGGCCGGACAGTTGGGGACATTGACGTTCAGAAACGTGTCCTCGGGCAAACCATTGGAAATGACCTGGCGGGCAACCCGCACGGCAACCTGGGCAGCCTCGGGAAAGTATCCGTTGCGCTCGAACGTAGCCAAGGAGACGGCGATGGCCGGGAGCCCCATCAAGGTTGCTTCGATGGCTGCCGCAACCGTGCCGGAGTAGGTGACATCATCCCCCAGGTTGGCGCCATGATTTATTCCGGAGACCACCAGGTCGGGGCGAAATGGAAGCAGGCTGTGAATGCCCATGTTGACGCAATCGGTGGGAGTACCGTCCACGGCAAAGAAACCGGCGCGGAGCTCGAACACCCGCAAAGGAGAATTCAGTGTCAAGGCATGTCCGACCGCGCTCCGCTCCCGGTCCGGGGCTACAACGGTCACATCGCCCAGAACCCGCAGGGCAGATGCCAGGGCCAGGATACCTGGCGCGTGAATTCCGTCGTCATTGGTGACCATTATATGCATGCACGTATCCGTCAGATAGTTTTTTGTACCTTCAAAACCAATCAGTTATGGCAGAGATTTCTTCAAAAATCAAGGAACCTTACTGGATATTTTTGTGTTTACAAACGCCAGTGAAACGGCTACATTTTTCAGCGCTCATGGCATTTTTTTACGAACATGTTTCCGCGGCAATCACACTAATTCTTACTATCTGGAGGTGTTACCCATGAAAGCTGTTTTGATGGATGGTTTCGGTGGAATCGAAGTTTTAAAACTGGGCGAAGTCGAACGTCCCGTGCCGGGCGAAGGACAGGTGCTGGTGAAGACGTATGCCACCTCCATCAGCCGCCCCGACTTAGTACAACGTATGGGCAAGTACCCACCGCCACCGGGCGATTCCGAAATTCTGGGACTTGAAGTTTCCGGCGTTATCGAGGAGTTGGGAGCCGGCGTCACCGGTTGGAAAAAGGGCGACCGGGTCATGTCACTGGTTGGTGGCGGCGGATATGCCGAGTATGCCGTTGCCTATGCCTGCCACCTGATGGCAATCCCCGAAAGCATGAGCTTCGAGGAAGCCGCCTGTGTCTGCGAATCCTACATCACGGCTTTTTTAAATGTTTTTATCCTGGGTGAGTTCAAGGATGGCCAGACCGCTATCCTCCATGGGGGCGGCGGTGGCGTCAATACCGCTGCTATCCAATTGTGCCGTGCCCTGACACCCGCCAGCAAGCTGATCGTCACATCTTCTCCCGAAAAGATGGAGCGGGTCAAGCAAGTCGGAGCCGACCTGCTGATCAACTACCTCGAGACCCCCGATTTCAGCGAGGTGGTCAAAGAATACACAAAGAAAAAGGGTGTCGATCTGATCCTCGACCACATCGGCGCAAAGTATCTGGCTCCCAACATGACCTCCCTGGCCTACAAGGGACGTCTGGTGATCATCGGCGTAACCAGCGGCATCAAGGCTGAGTTAAATCTGGCCCTGATGATGGTCAAGCGTCAGCAAATCATCGGCAGCGTGCTCCGCTCACGCCCGGTTCCGGAAAAAGGGGAGATCGTGGCCGAATTTACCCGCCGAGCCCTTCCCAAGTTCGCCGACCGCACCATTGTGCCGATTATCGAGAAGGTGTTTACCATCGACGAGGTGGTGGAGGCCCATCGCATGATGGAAGAAGACAGGCATTTCGGCAAGATCGTCCTGAAAATCCGGTAACCTGAAAAGCAATCCCCAGCCACATTGGGGGGTGGGCGTTCAAAATGGAAGTCACAAATAGAAGCCGGCTGAGATTCGATTTTCAGCCGGCTTTTGCTTGCCATGAAACTGCCGGTGGATTATTCGGCGCTTAGATCAGGGGATCATCCACTGTAGGCGAGGTACGTTTTTTGAGATACACTGGTTTCCAGCAACTTGATTACATTTGCTTAAAATGATACAAAATGGGGATGATCACAGCAATACCATCACTGCTTCCCCCTCCACTCAAGTTGCTTCAGCACACCGAACCCGGCCTGCTGTATTATCTGGCTTCCAAACCCCATCTCTTACGCGGCACCGGTTACTGCAACAGAAATATCGTCGCCCGCGCGGAGTGGAATGGCTCAGACAAATCCGTATTAACACTTACCTGCGAGGATGGAGCGCAGATCACGTTCAGCGCCGGTGAACAGCTTGTCCCTCACTGTGATTGCCACAATTGGTCAAAGCATTCACAGTGTCCGCATGTGGTTGCCACTTGGATCCAACTAAAGCGTCTTTTGTCCCCAGCTTCTTTTCCCCAGGTTAAAATTGACGGTTGGGTTCTTCGCGACCTGGGCGATCTGGTCGGCCTCCCCGTAACCGTTTCGAATAAGGACCAACAGGGAAAGCATGATCAGCCGCCCATCCCCCCGACGAACAAAAGCAAGAAAACACTCTCCACAAACCACCCCATATCGCTGGAAAGCATCCGTCAGCTGGTAGCTTCAATTGTGAAGGAAAAGACGATCCGTTTCGTACTTGAAGAGCGTTACGGCAAGCTCCGAGGCGCATTCAGACACGGCTCCGCTGAAGTTCACCGCCAGACGAACGATGTCCCCAGCGATGTGTTGCACTGTGTCCAGCGTTTTCCCTTCTTTGAAGCCAGGATCCGCCACCTTTCCGCCATTATGCAGTCCACCAGGAACAACTACCCGATCGTATTCCGCGACGAGTCGGGACGGGAGACGACCCTGGACATCAAGCCCGACTCACCTTTGCGGGCATGCGTTACCTTTACACTGAGCCAGAGCCGGGTCACAGTTTCACGAACAACCAATGGCAGCGAACCACTGCCGGACAATGTAGTAATCGCAAATGAGCTGTTGATCGATCTGGATAGCGGGTCGATTCATCCGCTCACCAACCAGACCATCTGGAATATCTGGGAAAATATCGGCGAATCATTACGTGATCAGGATGAATACGACGTGGGTGATAACGTTGATAACCGTTGTCAGGAGGGGATTAATGATGAGTTGGATGACGAAATCGGGAACAACGATTTTCATGGCGATGCATCGCTGACATTCAGTAAAAACAGGATCATTACCTCTACTACCCGTTTCAATGAACTGTCCCTGCGACTCACTCCGGACCTTATACACGGGTTCGGAGAATCCGTGTTATTTTTCCACGACTCCGTTGAAATCGACACGTCCCGGCATGTGCAACCTTCCTGTCTGCTGGAACTGAACGCCGTCTCCGACGCCGGGCTGATCAAACTTACGCCGCTGCTGACCTTTGACGGCAGCTCATATCGTATTTCAAGCGATCTCTTCCGCTATTTCGATCCAAATTTCCGTTCTCGATTAACACTGCCGCTCAAGACCAAAAAACGGGTAAGCGCCATTGCGAAAACCTGTTTCGCACTGGCAAGCGCCGCCACACCCGCCGCACAAAAGAGTATTATCAAGACGGCACTGAGCGGCCCGGACTACATCAAGCGCAGTGTCAAAAACGATGCCCGGCAGATACTGAACGCTTTTAGCGATGAGCTTCTCAAAAAGCCGCTCATGATCCAGGCAATGCCGGATGGCTGGCGTTTCGCCGAAGATAACCGGATAACGCAAGTGCGGCTGATGAGGATTCTGTATGAGCTGTTTGGTGTCGAACTTCTTGAGGCATGGGAAAAACCGGGCGAGATGATGCTCAAACAGAAGGATGTTCTTGGTGTTTTGCCGCTTTTGTCGGAGAAACTCCAGCAGGAAGGTTTTCTGCTCCGCCTGGGAGGCAAACCTCTGACAAACGCTGTCTGGGATTTTACCCTGGATGCGACCTCCAGCACGCTCGACTGGTTTGAATTGCGACCGGAGATCCGCTGCGATGGTGAACTGGTCAGCGAAGACGAATTGCAGCAACTGGCCGAGGGGGGCATTCTGCAACGGGATGGGCGCCTGATTTTGATCGATGACATGAGCGCCCAGGTTCTGGCCATGCTGTCCGCCATCGTAACACCGGCAAAACGCAGAAAAAAAGACGCCCGGCAGGTCGCCCGGATTCCGCGTCTGCAAATTCTGGACTGGCTCCAGATGCGCGGCCACGGTGTCACCGTACGTTTGGCGCCTCAGGATGCCAGGGTTCTGGACAACCTGTTAAACTTCGAAACCATCCCGCATCGCCCCCTGCCGTCCGGGCTGATTGCCACCCTGCGCCCCTATCAGCGCGATGGTTACCAATGGCTCGCTTTCCTCTACGAGCACCGTTTCGGAGCCTGCCTGGCGGATGACATGGGGCTGGGCAAAACCGTCCAGGGGATTTCCCTGCTGGCTGGCATCGCCGACAATACTATTGCCAATGCTTGCGCGCCGAATACTCCGCACCTGATCGTGGTGCCGCCGTCATTGCTCTTTAACTGGGAGAGCGAGATTGCCCGTTTTTTTCCCGCAGCTTCGCTTTTGATTTACAGCGGTCCAGGTCGCTCCTGCGACAGCTTTAACCGTTTCGACATCATCCTGACCAGTTACGGCATCATCCAGCGCGATATCGAAAAGCTGGCCGCCCTTCGTTTTAATATCATCATTTTTGACGAGGCTCAGCTGGTCAAAAACCTCCAGGCCGCCACCACCAGAGCTGCCCGGCAGCTGATGGGAACCTTCAAACTGGCGCTGACCGGAACGCCGGTGGAAAACCGCATCGAAGAATACTTTTCCATCATGGACCTTTGCCTTCCCGGCCTTCTGGGAACCCCGGAGCAGTTCAGAAGTACAATTGCCAACCGTGGCCAGGGAGGCACCGATATGCTGCTACGCCGCACGCGTCCCTTTGTGCTTCGCCGCAACAAGCAGCTGATCGCCGAGGAACTGCCGGACAAGATCGAGACCGACATCCACCTGGATCTGTCACCCAAACAGAAGGCACTGTACCAGCGTACCATCGAAGAGGTGCGCGGCCAGATCGACGAGGCCTTTGCCAGCCGCTCTCCCGGCCAGGCACGCATCATCGGCCTGACCGCCCTGCTGCGTTTGCGCCAGATCTGTCTGGCGCCATCACTGGCCCTGGCAGGCGCGCCGGACAGCTCCCCGAAACTGGATTTCCTGGTGGAGCAGCTTGCGGAATTGCGCGACGAAGGTCACAGCGTGCTGGTTTTTTCCCAGTTCACATCCTATCTCGACGTTGTGGAAGCCGGCCTCAAACACCATCATTTTTCCTGCCTGCGCCTGGACGGCTCCACACCCACGCTGCAACGCAAGAAACTGGTGCAAACCTTTCAGCACTCCGGCACGCCCCTGGTTTTCCTGATCAGCCTCAAGGCTGGCGGCAAGGGGCTCAACCTGACCCGCGCCACCTATGTCTACCATCTCGACCCCTGGTGGAACCCGGCCGTGGAAAACCAGGCATCCGACCGCGCCCACCGCATCGGTCAAACCCGCCGGGTCACCGTTACGAGACTGGTCATGCGACATACAATCGAGGAAAAGATGATGCTCCTCAAGGAGCAGAAGCTAAAGTTGTACAAGGCCATACTGGAGGAAGGCGCTACGTGTGCCGGCGCCGGTTTGTCGCGGGAAGATTTTGAATTTTTGCTGAGGTAGGAAATACGTCATTCCGATTTCAAATCAAGGATGAAATCAAGGCGGCGAGGATTGAGGCGACGAAGGCGTACAGGTAAGTACGTTGAGGAGCCGAAGACGAGCCAACGCAGATAGCGCCTTGATTTGGAATTGGAATCAGATGTAGTACATGAAGCGGTGCTCCTGCTCCCGCTTGACACCCATGGCCTGGCCCCGTTCGCAGAGATTTTGCAGCGTAATGCCCGCAAACAGGTTGTTCAGGAGCGTACTGGCCTCTTCCCACACTGCCTGGGTAACGCAGTTTCCCTCAAAGGGGCACTCGGTAATGCGCTTTGTTTTTTTTACTGTTGTCCCGCCGCACTCGACCAGCAATACGTCCTGTTCGGTTGCATTGAGAATCTCCAGCACCGTAATCTTGTCGGGAGTCCTGGCCAGAAAATAGCCACCCTGGGGTCCACGCTTGCTTTTAAGAATGCCGGCCCGTTTCAGGTTCTGAAAAATCTGTTCCAGATATCTCGGAGAAATTTCCTGACGTCGCGAAATGTCCTGAATCTGCGCCGGTGCAGTGCCGCAGTGATAGGCAATATCAAACATTGCGCGAAGACCGTAACGGCTTTTGGTTGTCAGGCGCATGGCTCCCCCCTTATCAGTAAACAAAATCAGCAGAAGAGTTACGAGAATACACCTATTTTGTCAACAAAATAAAACGTTTCATATTCATTGCATCTCAACAATCTCTGTCACCTTTTCAAGCTCAATTCACCCGAGTGCCCGAGCCACGGTGACAACCAGCACCTCTGCCGCCCCTGCCCTCTTGAGCATTCTCGAACACTCCTCCACCGTACTGCCGGTAGTGATGACGTCATCCACCAACAACACTCGCTTGCCGGCCACAAGGGCAACGTCGGCAACAGTGAAAGCGCCCTTGACGTTCTCGCGGCGTTGATCAGCGGTAAGATTGATTTGCGGCTCCGTCCAGCGCACCCGCTTCATGGCGCGCCGCTGCAGCGGAATGCCCCATTCCCGCGCCAGCATTTCTCCCAGCAGCACTGCCTGATTGAAACCTCGGCTTCGCAGGCGCTTTACATGCAAGGGAACCGGAATGATCAGATCGGGGCGCCGGACAGCAACAAAATCCGTAACATTTTCCACAGCCAAAAGCGCCAGAGGGCGGCGCAGATGCGTTTTAGCGTTATATTTGAAAGCGTGGATCAGGTTGCGACCGGGGCCGTCGTGGATGATTGCAGCCCGGGCGGCATCGAAGCTGGGTGGGTTCTTCAGACAGGAGGAACAGCAGTGATCGTCCCCCGCCCCGTCAAACGGGATGCCGCAGACCGTGCAGAGCGGATGCGCCGGGGCAAGCATCTGCTCCCGGCAGGAGGAGCAGATATGCAACGTACCCGCATCGGCGATAAACTTCTTGCAGACATGGCAGAGCGGGGGAAAGAGAAAATCGAGCAGGGCAATGAAAAACGATTTCACGTCAGTTTTCCTTGCCCATGGCACTACTCAACCTACTTGATTACCTTGATGGATATGATACGCACCTGATTTACCGGTACATCCTGGAAGCCGCTATACAAACCGGTCTTGACCGCGCTGATTTTATCAACCACATCCATCCCCTCAATCACCTTACCGAACACGGCATAGCCATGGCCATCGGGATTTGGCCGATTGAGCATATCGTTATTGACGACATTGATGAAAAACTGGGCCGTGGCGCTGTCGGGATTGGCGGTACGGGCCATGGCCAAGGTTCCGCGCAGATTTTTCAACCCGTTGGCAGCCTCGTTTTCAATCGGCGCCCTGGTGGCTTTCTGTTTGAACTCCATGCTGAACCCGCCCCCCTGGATCATGAATCCCGGAATAACACGATGGAAAATGGTGCCGTTGTAAAATCCGCTCTTGGTGTACTCCAGAAAATTCCTGACACTGACCGGAGCTTCCTTCTCGAACAACTCCAACTTCACGTTTCCCAGATTGGTTTCCATCAGCAGCACGGGATTATGTTTCCCCGCGGCCAGGACCATACCGGCCGTCAACACCACCATAACAAGCGCAACAAACAGTTTTCTCAGCATGGAAACTCCTTTTTCCGA
>WSSedB1CaDRAFT_10000374_pt1 | contig 20318 bp, 18 predicted proteins | sample WetSurSB1Cattail_FD_9460 | JGI IMG/M metagenome (IMG submission 9460)
GATTTGCCGCCTCGGCGCCCCTCAATGTCAGACAATTCGAAAGCCGGATTGCCGGCAATTGCCAGCCTGACCATCTCGCAGCGCTGCGCAAAAGACACCTCACCTGCCAATGGTTTGTGGGGTGGGTCGGCAACCGGGATAAACAGCACCCGATCAAGAACGCACAACTCGCGAGCCTCCTCGGCAATGCGAAGGTGGGCCAGGTGAATTGGATTAAATGTACCACCCATCAGACCGATTCTCATGGTTCAAGACTCATCATGTCATCACTATTTTATTTTTGATAATCAGCATTTCAAACACCAGTGACATCTTTTTGATCAAGTTTTGCAGTTCATCCAAATATGGGCCGAGATTATCCATGTCTGCCGAAACCAGTACCACCACCACAACTTTGCCCAACATGACCACCGGCACCACAAACAATGGCGCATCGTCCGTCAACGCCAGCACCTCGAGAATCCGCCGGTTTTCCGGAGTAGTTATCAGTGGACCGAGACAAAAGGCCCTGGTTTCAGACACGTCTCGCAGCACCGATGGCTTACTCATTATAAGACTCAGACTCTTTATGTCGTCGATCAATTTGCCGTTGCTTACCCCGCGCCATCCCACGGCCACAGTCCCCCGTAGAATAAAGAGCGCCCCTGTCCTGAATACCCTGCCAAGATAACCGATCAGCACATCAGCCACATCATCGCGGGAGCGCGCTTCGGCAAATTCCATGGAGATACGCTCCAGATCGCATGGGTTCCGGCTCTCCCGCGGCGGGCTGTTCTCCTCGGCCAGGACATCGTTCAGGGATGCAAAATCCTCAAACTCCGCCGGTATGATGACATTGAGCTGTTCACCGGTTTCCGACTTGGCGGCGAACGTCACCGTCTCAGGCGTTGTCTCCCTGTCCGCATTATCCTGTTTGCGCTTCAGTTCCGCAATGTGCTGGTAGCGCACCTCGCCGTCGCTGATCCGGTAATACTTGGCCTGAGCATGCGAAATGTGAACATCCGGAGCGACAAAGGGCTGTACCACATGGCCGGTGATAAACGAGATTTCTTCAATGGCCTTGAGATCGTTGGGGTTGGACATGGCCAGCCCCAGCCGATTGCGCTCAAGCTTGAACGGCATAACATGGTATCTGACGACCATGGCGCGCGAAAAGTCGTTAATCACCTGGCGCGCGAAAAGTCGTTAATCACCTCTTTGGGAATGGCCGATAATTCCGTACGACCGACAAAAGGCACACCCAACTTTGCGCTCAGCACGCGCGCCAAGGCGTTTTCCTCCACATATCCCATCTCAATCAGTGCGCTTCCGAGCCGGATGCCGTAGATAACCTGATTCTTGAGCGCCTCTTCAAGCTGCTCGGCAGTAATCAGTTTTTCCCTGAGCAACAACTCTCCCAGTTTCAATTCCATCTGATGTGTCCCTTCACTGTATGACTCGCAGGTAATCTCGCTGTTTTGATGTGAGATACATCAGAGTATGGCAGGTTTCAGCAACGTTCCATGAATCGGTATTCTGAAATTGCCGGGAGAGATCATGAACTTGGTCAATAACAGAAAAACCAGCTTCTGTCGCTCCATAAAAACCGGCTTGGGCATGATCTCCAGTATCAGGTTAATCGGCGCATTAACGGCATCGTTCTCCGAGGGAATCTCGCCCGAAATACGCATATAAAGACCCTCTCCCTGGAGTGTAAAACTCTCCACGCGGAGCCTGCCGTCGGTAATTCGTATCATTCCCTGACTGCGAAGATTGGCCGCATCGGGCAAGGGAAATCCACCCAGCTTCACCCCGGAAAACTCAAGCTGTTTTAACTCAAACCGCAACTCGCCGTTCAACCCCTTTGGACCGCGTATCGCAGCCCCCTTAATCCACAGATTACCACCGGCCTTGGCCGCCAGTATTGTTTTAAAAAAGGGAATATCGGACAGATTAATGCCGTCGGAGTCCAGCGAAAATGCTTCCTTGCCGTTCAGGCCATATTCCAGATCAAACCGGCCATCCCGCACAATTCCGGATGCGCCCAATTTGAGCCGCCCCACCAGCAGCGGCCCCAGCAACGGACGGATCGCAAGCCTGTCACAACTGACCAGCGCCCCCTGCGGTGAAGAGAGCAACAGGCTGTTCCAAGCCAAACCGGGCACTACTGTTTTATGGGCAGCGGGCGAGAGAGCTAGTCCCTGGCCCTCCAGGTACCGGATGATCAGTGAATTTATCCGGTCAATGGGAAGAAAGAGGTAGATCAGACCAAGGAGCAGGAAGAACCCGGCTACCGAAAAACCGGCTATCTTCAGCAGGCGATGGTACCCAATCATTTGACCGAACCGGGAACCGGTTTTAGAAGAGCTATTGTGAGTAACAGGTCAAAGCGCGAAGGATCGTCGAAACGAACCCGCAGGTTGGCCTTTTTCAGCAGCAACGGCCGCCCCCCCCTTTCCAGCCGATAGATCAGGTTGAGCGCCTCATTGGCTGTCAGTCCATCTATACGGATATCAGCAGCATCTTCCAGAATACCGTTTCGTTCCTCACCCTTGACCGGCGCAATCTTAACACTTCTGCCCTTGATGCCGATATCTTCGATGACCTTGGCAGGGGAATCATCGGGGCGTACGCCGGACATCTGACTCGCCAACCTGTCCGCGGACTGCTTTGCCGCACGATACGCAACCTTGAGTGGCAGCAGTTCCTTCAGCACCGCCTCGCGAGCTGAACGTTTGCGTTCCAGTTGAGCTGTTTTCCCGGCCAGGGCCGACCAAGCCAATGCAATCGCCAACAGGACAATCAGAAGATAACCGCACCAGAGCCGGGTCCGGCTGTCAAGAGCACGCCAAGAATCAAGAGCATCGGTCAGGAATCTCATTTCTTGCCCTCCCTGAGCGTGGCAGCCATGGAAAAAGTAACGCCGCCATCAGGGCGGCTTTTGAGTTCGCCCACCTCCACGGTCGCCATCAGCGGCGCCAGTGCGGCCTTGAATTCATTAACCGCCTGGGCCGACCGGGCATCGCCCTTGAGCCGCACCGCTTTCCCTTCAAGTTCGGCCTCGTACAAACCATTGATGCCGGTGCCTTTTGCCTCGGCCAGCTGCTTGAGCACATCCAGCACCCCGCTGGAATTCTCGGCGCCGGTCAGTTTTCTGATCTCACCCTTGATTTCAGCAAGTTCATCAACCGCCTTTGTTCGGGTAGGAAAAATATCACGATAAACCGCTGATATGGAACTGTTCAGTGAATCAATATCTTTGCGTGCCGCATGATACTGCAACCCTTTGCCGACGAAGAGCAGCAGCACCACCACAATTGCAAGAAGAGCAGTCAAGCGCAGATTTTTACGAAGCAGCGCATCACCGGCCGTCCAAGCCAGATCACCGCGCCGGAAGTCGGGCAGCGCCCCGGCATGAATGGCCCGAGCCACGGCATAGGGGCCGACCAGTTGGTGAAAGGTTTGGGCGTTCCTGAACAAAAGCGCAAGCTCTTCCGGCAGCTCCAGCGTCTCCACCGCAAGTAGAGGAACATCGACTGACAGCGCAGGCTTGGCCTGCTCGCCAAACACAAACAGCCGTGAAGGCAACACTATTGCCGACATCTCCAGGGCCGATAGTGTGGCAACCAGTTGGTTTTCCCGCTCCGCTCCGGGAAAAGCGCGCAGAAAGGATAACCTGCCATTGGCGACGATAGCCAAGGAGCCGCCGTCAAACAGGGCGCAATCGGCGGTTATGCCCGGAAGGAAGGGCCAGGAAAACGGCTCTGCTGAAACAACCGCCGGCTCGATACCCGCCTCTTTGAACAGGTCAATGGCCTGGGAAATATCCGTCCGCCGCGCCCAGAACGCGAGATACTTTCCCGCTGAAAGCGGGAGCGCGTCAAAAACCACCGTTTCCACCGGCAGAGCGATATCACCCTGGAGTTGGGCCGGCAAAACCTCGCGCACTTTGCGCACATCGGTTAACGGCAACTCCACGATTCGGTGGACAAACAGCGACGGAGGAAGACAGAGCACGACCCGTGGCGATCCGCTGACTCCGGAAGCAATCCGGGACGCAACGGCCGAAAGGTCCTGTTCAGCGTTCATTTCAAACAGAGCCGATCCCTCCAAGGTGGTGGATCTCCCGGACACGCCAAAGCGGGCAACGGTCACGTGATTTTCTGCGATGCGGATAATCAGATAGTCCATACGGTTCCCGTACTTGTCATATCAGTATTCCTGCCACGACAAAATCTCTCCACTCAACTGCACCACAGCCTCCACGGTACGGGCGGAATCCTTCACCCGGGCAATGGAGATTATCCTGAAAACATCTCCCTTTGTAGTCGCAACCCCTATCAACCCGGTGGCAATGGAAGCAAATCCGGAAATATTCGACAATTCCGCCACGCTTTTAAACGGGTGTAGCTTACGCTCTTCAAGAACACGCTCCGCCATACTGTCGCTGATCTTGTCATTCAAAGCAATAATGACCTCTTTGGGCGCGGTGTTGATATTGATATGTTGTTCATAACCCGTCTGCATGGGATAAACCGTCACAAAAGGTCGCAACTTGCCGACAATCTCGGGTGTAAACCCCCTGACCAGCGACAGCTCGGTCAGGGTGGCCAATTTTCCGTTTCTGGCGCGATAGGGCTGCTTCAGCGTCTGGTAATAGGGCGTTTCCGCACCGCCCGAACAGGGAAGGTCATCACTGTCCAGCCAGTCTTCCAGGGCGCTCCAGGCATTGTCGGGGATATTTAACTGTTTACCAAGCCGTTTGAGCGCACTCTCGGTAAAAGAATTTATAGTAGTACCATCCGGGGCGACAAGTCCATTGAGATTGATTTTACCACTTTCCTCGCTTGATGTTATTTCGATGGAACCGGTTTCATCGTCTTGCTTCAACGGCATGACGGGCGAGCTGTACGCCTGGGTGGAGAGGGTTGTTTGCAACAACTTCAACCCGCCGTCAATACCCGATTCCGCCAGCAGCGACGCCTGTTGTCCATCCCGGAAACCGCGGCTGAGCGCCGTGTCCACGTAAACCTGGTGAATCAGTTCCGTTGTAACCGCCACCATCAGCGCCGTAACCACCAGCGTCAGAACCAGGGCAAAACCCTTTTCGCTCCTCACGATCCGGTCGCCTTGGGAGCCGACAACACTGAAAATTCCACCGCATTGCCGTCTTCGTCGAATTGCACCGTGATACGCACCAACTTTGGCAGCGCGCCATTCAGCGAGGTATCCCAACTCTTGACCCACTTTGAGCCGTCGTAACATTCCACCAGAAAGCTGCTGATCCGCTCCATCTGCGGATAGGGTTGGCTAGCCTGAAAGTCGAAGAACAGGTCCTGTTCCCTGCGTGCCAGTATGGTCCGTTTGTTCTTTTCGACCATCTCGTAACGGACAACACGAATTCCCGATTCGCGTATGCCTGTATCACGTAATTCCTGATCCGATCGCACCGGCGCCAGCGTTGTCAACTCCAGGTTTGAGGCCGGCTTGCCGAAATTATCCCGATCCTCGACCACAAAATGCAGACGCTTATCGTTACGATAAAACAGGGAAGTGGCGATTTCCCGTCGTAACAGGTCAAATGTCGCTCCAAGTTCGCGGCGCGCTTCCATCCCCTCGGCCGCTCTTTCCCGAGCTTTCACAACGGAGAAGTAACTGGCATAGAGCGCTGTCGTGAGCATGGCCAGCAACACCAGGGCGATGAGCATCTCCAACAGGGTAAAACCGGAGCGAGTCAGCGTAGCGCCCGGTTCAGCAACGACAGCGAAACGTTTATTTAAGGATGTAACGCACAAGCGTCACCTCCCGCTTATCACTTGTTCGCTGAACTTTCAACACCAGTTTACGCAACGTGGAAAGCTGGGTGGAAACCACCTCGGCATGCCAGGTCAGCTCAGGGTGAGTTGGCGCAAGTGTCCCTTCACTCTCCTCCTGTAGTGGGGCCTGCTCCAATTCGGTCATACGTGCCCGGGCCAGGATGGACAGGGCCGTGTCGTCCCGCTCATTGGCGATAATACCAAGGTGGTAATTGACCGAAGCCAGCACTGTCAGGACAACACCCGCCATAATGGCCAAAGCCACCATTACCTCCAGAAGGGTAAAACCCCTCACAGCGCGTCCTCCTGGTACCCTTCATACACTTTTACCTTTCCACTGCTGGGAAAGGCCATCACTGTCCAAAAACTGCCCTTTGGAGAACGGAGATGAATCGTGACCAAGTCTCGCAAACCGCCTGCACTAACCACGAGACGAACCTGGTCCTTACTGAGCTTACCCAGGCGCGGAATAACAACATCCGCCACCTGGATACCTTCCTTGACCGGACGCTTTTGCAGCAGGGTGTCTTCCGGTTCTTTCTCGCTGCCATCAGCCGCCGCTTCCAGTATCTTGACATTGTCTGTTCCCGGCTCCATGCGCAGGAAATAGGTCGCCCTGGCAGTGGCGGCCCGGTCCTGCATATAGCGCAAGGTTGCGGCCAGTGTGCGGGCGGAAATCTTCAGATTTTCACTTTCGGAAGAAGGCAGGCGGGGAATGACCAGCGCCATAACCATCCCGATGATCACCAGGACCACGGCAATCTCTATCAGGGTGAAGCCACGGCGGTTCATTGCCTAGAGAAACTCGGAAAGCTTGTCCCGCTCATCCACCAGATAGAATTCCAGCGTCTTGCGCAGGGCATCGTCGACGAACGTCACAGGCTCCCATCCCAGGTATTCCTTGGCGCGCCGGACCGACGGCACACGAGTCAGCATGTCCTGATACCCCGCGCCATAAAAAGAATCCGAGGTAACCTCCACGATACGGCATTTTTCAGCCATGGCTCGATAGAGTGGAAACTCCGCTACCATATCACGCAGTTTGTAGGCCAATTCCTTGACAGAGAGGTCATTGGCCGGATTACCGATATTGAAAATCTTTCCGTCCGCGCAGCCATTCTCATTGGCTATAATCTTCATCAGGCAGTCGATGCCGTCCTCGATATAGGTAAAGGAGCGGCGCTGGTTGCCGCCATCCACCAACTGAATCGGTTCACCAGCCAGAATGTCGTAAAGGAACTGGGTCAGCACACGCGAACTTCCCTCTTTGGCGGTATGGATACTGTCCAGCTTGGGACCGATCCAGTTAAACGGACGGAATAACGTGAATCTGAGCCCCTCGTGCATGCCGTAGGCGTAAATGACCCGGTCAAGCATTTGTTTGGCGCATGAATAGATCCAGCGCTCTTTGGCAATCGGCCCCAGCATCAGCGGCGAGTTTTCTTCGTCGAATTCCTGGTCGGGCGACATGCCGTAAACCTCGGAGGTGGAAGGGAAGATGACCCGTTTGTGGTATTTGTGGCATAAACGGATGATCTTCAGGTTTTCCTCGAAGTCGAGTTCAAAGACTCGTATCGGATCCTTGACATAGGTCACCGGTGTGGCAATGGCAACCAGCGGCAGGATTACGTCGCATTTCTTGATATTGTACTCAATCCACTCCTTGTTGATGGTGATGTCCCCCTCCAAAAAATGGAAGCGGGGATCGCCCAGGGAGCGTTCCAGCTTGTCGCAGGCCATGTCGAGCCCGAATACCTCCCAGTCAGTGGTGGTGAGAATACGATGGGTGAGCGCGTTACCGATAAAACCATTAACGCCGAGTATGAGGACTTTCATTGATTCTCCTGAAATAGGGTAATAATGTGTTTCCGGGTTTCCACAAATGTTTGTGACGACATTTCCGGCTCCCCCTCCTGCTGCAATGTTCTGATTTCCAGCAATCCTTCGGCTGTTCCGACCAGCAGCGGGATGTGCGAAACGATATGTCCCGCCTCTCCGGAGCCCTTTGCCGGCCAGGCCTGCCAGATGAAGATCTTTTTTCCCTCAAGATACGTAAAGGCACCGGGGTAGGGGTGAGTTACGCCACGAATCAGATTATATATCTCAACCGCGCTTTTATTCCATTTAATCAGTCCATCGGCTGGTCTTCGGCCTCCGAAGTAACTTCCCGACGCCAGATCCATGGGAGTGCGGATGGCCTTGCCATCACGCAGCAATGGCCAGGCTCGTGAAATAACCGTTACAGCCGCGTCCGTAACCTTGGCAAACACATCGTGGGCCGTATCGGTAAAATCTATCGCAACCCGTTCCTGGTCGATGATATCGCCGGCATCCGGCTTTTCCACCATGAAGTGAAGGGTAGCGCCGGTCTCGGTCTCACCGTTGATTACAACCCAGTTGACCGGTACTCGGCCACGGTAGCGGGGCAGGTAGGAACCGTGCAGATTGAACGCGCCCCGGCGGGGAATTTCCAGCACTGCAGGTGTTATCATGTTTCGATAGTAAAAGGAAAAAATGAAATCCGGAGCAATGGACCGTACACGTTCCACATTCTCCGGCAGATTGATATTGCTCGTCAGCCAGGGAATACCCCGGTGGTCCGCCAGTTCACGCACTGACTGAAACCAGATTTCCTCGCCCGGCGAATCCTCATGGGTAAAGATCAGGCTGATCTCCGCCCCCTGGCTCAACAGTGCTTCGATACAGCGATATCCGACGTTGTGGTAGGCACAGACAACAAGGTTATTCATTCATCAAAACCATAGGTCTTTCTGACCACGTATCGCGGTCGTCTGCGTACTTCCTGGTAGATCCTTCCCACATACTCACCGACGATACCGATTCCCAGAATGATAATGCCGACGAGAAAGAACAGGATAGCGAACAGGGTAAAAACCCCTTCCACTTCCGCGCCGACGAGAAAGCGCCGGATCAGCAGAAACAGCGCGAAAGCAACGGAAAAGATAGAGGTAATGATGCCGCACAGTGCAAACAGCTGCAACGGTACAACCGAAAAACCGGTCATAAGATCGAAATTAAGCCGCACGAGTTTGTAGAGTGAATATTTACTCGCTCCGGCAGCACGTTCGGAGTGGGAAACCCGGATCTCCACCGGGTTGGAGCAGAAAGTCTGGGCCAAGGCAGGGATAAAAGTAGACGTTTCCTGGCAGCGATTGATATTGGTAATGATGTCACGGTGATAGGCACGCAGCATGCAGCCGTAATCGCTCATTTTCATGCCGGTCATTTTGTTGGTGGTGATGTTAACGATGCGCGACGCCAGGAGCCGGAAGAAAGTGTCTTGCCTCTTCTGGCGGATTGTGCCAACCACGTCACGCCCCCTCTCAATCTCCGCGATCATACGCGGGATCTCTTCCGGAGGATTTTGCAGGTCGGCGTCCATTGTGACAACAATCTGGCCGCGGGTTTTCTCAAATGCTGCCAGGATGGCCATGTGCTGACCAAAATTACCATTAAATTCAATAACTTTTACGCCTGGATACTCCTGCACCATCCGGCGCAAAATATCAAGAGAGCGGTCTCGGGAACCATCGTTTGTAAAAATGATTTCAAAAGATTTTCCGATGCCCTGCAAAACAGGATAAAGCCTCTCCATCAGGGGCGTAAGGTTATATTCTTCATTATACACCGGCACAACGATACTCAGGTAAGGCGGGTTCATCTACTTCTCCTTTTAATATACCGCAGCCAGCTCTGTCAGGAGATCCTCACCATAAAGCCCCTTCTGCCAGCTTCGCATACCCGTGATACCATCCAACGCCGCAAGGGTGGTGGGATTGGCGTCAGCAATTCCTTCCAGCAGCCAGTTGGGAGCAACCACACCCGGTTCGAGCCCAAGTTTGCGGCTTTCTTCCTGACGCCAGGATTTGAGACATTTTATGCGTTCTTTTGTTCCATCTGTCAGCTCTTCGCGCTGATGACGCGGAAAACACGGCAGTTCATCCTCGGGCAACGCCAGCCCTGAAGCAACAGCAGTCAGAATTTTGTCGCCGAAACGCTGGATCTGGCCCGGTGTCATCCCTTTGATGGATGTGAGCTCTCCGATGTTGCGTGGTCTTTTCTCGGCAGTTTCCAGAAGCGTTTCGGCTGAAAAGACCTTGAAGGCGGGGCGGTCCAGTTCGCATGCCTGCCGGTCGCGTAATTGCAGAAGGGCTTCCAGAACTGCCAGACTGCGTCCCTTGAGTTTACCGGCCCCTTTGCAGGAGAGAAACAGCGGTCCCTCCTTCTCACTGACTCTGGCCTGGCAGACCAGTCGGCACTCTTCAGCCAGCCAAGCCAGACGTCCGTTTTCAATCAGTTCGTCGCGCAGCAGGTCGTAAAGCCGCAACAAGTCTGCCGTATCAGCCACGGCATAGGCACTCATTTCGGGAGTGAGCGGACGCCTGCTCCAATCCGCTTTTTGATATTTTTTATTTAACACGATTCCAAAACGCGCCTTAAGCAGGGCAGCCAAACCAAATTCGGTAATACCAAGAAGACGGGAGGCAATCATGGTATCGAACAAGTTGCAGACCTCAATGCCAAAATCACGATGGAGCGAACGGATATCATAATCCGCGCCATGCATAACGATCAGGATGCTACTATTACCAAGCGGCGCGGCCAGCGGGGACAAATCCTTCAGCGCCAGCGGATCAATCAGCCAACTTTCCGAGCGGGTTGAAATCTGGATCAGGCAGACTTTTTCCTGATAGTGATGCAGAGAATCCATCTCCAAATCAACAGCAACCTCGGTTTCACAACTGATGAGGCCGGCCACTTCGGCCAGCCTCGCCGCATCAATAATTATTTCGCAGGCTGTCGCCTGCTGCACATGTGATGTCAATCGATAAACTCCCTCAGAATTTTGTACATTGTTGTGCGTTGTGCAGCCAGAAATCCCGCCCCTTTGATCAAGCCCACCATTTCGTCCTGGGACATGCGAAAACAACACCCGGCCGCAGCTACGACATTTTCCTCCAGCATGGTACCCCCAAGATCATTTGCACCGAAAAAAAGCGCAACCTGCGCCATTTTTGCGCCCTGGGTCACCCAGCTTGCCTGAATGTTGGGGATGTTATCGAGAACAATCCGTGACAATGCCAGCACCTTGAGATATTCGACACCGCTAGCGGTATCTCCACCCAATTCCGTATTGCCTGGTTGATATGTCCAAGGGATGAATGCGGTAAATGATCCTCCCGAATCCTGCAGCTCCCGGACCCGAAAAAGGTGCTCTACGATGTCCTCAGGCCTTTCACCGCTACCAAACATCATGGTGGCTGTGCTAGGCATTCCCAGTGCAGCCGCCTTGAGCATCACTTCCCTCCACTGTTTCCAGCCAATCTTATTGGGGGAAATGGCAGATCTTACTTCATCAACCAGTATTTCTGCTCCGCCGCCTGGAAGAGAATCCAGCCCGGCGGACTGCAACCGCTCAAGTGTTTCATCCAGTGATAAGTCGGAAGCAGAGGCAATGCAGACGATTTCGGCAGGTGAAAGTGAATGGTTTTGTACTGTGGGATATCGCTTCTTGATTTCGTGGAACAATTCTTCAAAAAACTCAATTTTCAGCGCGGAGTTAAGGCCACCCTGCATGAGTAGTTGTGTGCCGTCCAGTGATACCAATTCGCTAATTTTTGTGAAAATATCCTGTTGAGACAGCACATAGGCATCAACGTCTGTTGCGTCTCGATAAAAAGCACAGAACAAACACTTTGATTCGCAAATATTTGTATAGTTAACATTGCGGTCAACAACAAAAGTTACTAAGTTTTCAGGATGGTACCGCCGGCGGATTCTATCGGCAATCATACCAAGAACCAGCAGATCTCCATCTGTCAGCAGACGTAATGCCTCATCCCGCTCAATTCGCTGCTTTTCTGTTTTTTTTTTATGAGAAGCCGTTTGTATCATTTACTCTTCGTTCATTTGATGAAATCACACTAGCTCAACGAAGCAAGCCGCAACAAACATGCTGTAGCGTCATTGACGATGAAGCGCCTATTACTTTAGTTCAGAAACGACTCATCTGCAACTTCATTCTGACGCGAAACGTATTCCAAAAGCATAACCTGCGCTAAAACGCAAAATAATGCCCCTGACGGCGTTTACAACAAAAAGACATATCTAGCCATGGCCTAACAGACAAAAACGCGTCAGAGAGACTCGATTTAAAATAAGCAATGAGTACTCTTGCTGCAATTTGTTGTACGCTTTATTGTTATCAGGCTCCGTTCACCGCTGTTAAACGGAAGAGTATAGTGATCAATGGAGTTGATTTCAAATTGAAGCGACAGCAAGGATGTTCTCGCCTCTTCCAATTCAGCGTTTGCAGCAGGTCCCTTCATTGCAATCAAACTGCCATCATCGGAAAGCAGGGCGTTTGTTAGGCGCACAAACTGTTCAAGGTCGGTAAACGCACGTGAAGTGATTACATCAAAATGCTTCGCGTAACTATCACTAAGATTTTCTATTCGCATATGCAACGCTTCAAATTTATGCAACCGTAACAAGCGCGCCATGTGCCGCTGGAAATGTATCTTCTTGCCGACTGCATCCACTGAGACAACATCCACATCTGGTCTGGCAATTTTCAGCAGAATCGCCGGTATTCCTGCACCTGATCCGACATCAAGTATTTTTTCTGTTCCGCTAATCAGGCGTGCCAGGCATAGCGAGTCGATAATGTGTTTGACAGCAATTTCCTGGTCATCGGTGATAGCTGTCAGATTAATCTTGCGGTTCCACTTTTTCAATTCCGTAGCAAACAGCTCAAAGGCCTTGATCTGTTCCTCCGACATATCTAATTGCATCTCGATTGCGGCCTGTTTCAGCGTATCACAGATCATTGCCGCTCTTGATTTTCATGCCTATTTGCGCCTTGAGCGCAATGGATAGTACCGAGATTGCGGCTGGCGTTATGCCGGGAATACGTGAGGCCTGACCAAGTGTATCCGGTCTTGTTTTGCCGAGCTTTTCTCGAACCTCGGTTGTTAGCCCGTTAATGGTACTGTAGTCCATTCCACCTGGAATGCGCGTACTTTCCAGCTTACCGGATCGCTCTATCTGCTCCAGTTGGCGTTCAATGTAACCTTGATATTTTATCTGTATTTCCACCTGATCACGAATCACCGCCGGTGTTTCACGTGAAACATCATCGAATTCAATCAAATCCTCAAATGTGATTTCAGGGCGCCTGAGCAATTGTTCAAAGCTTGTGCCCTTTTGCAAATCCATGAGACCTTTTCGGGTAGCCCATTCCTGCTCGTAATCGTTCATTGAGAAACGCTTTGAAGCGAGTCGTGATCTTTCCCGTACAATAAAATCCTGCTTATTTAAATATCGACCATACTCCGCATCGCTTACGAGCCCAAGCGAATATCCTTTTTCACGCAGTCGCTGATCAGCATTGTCCTCACGAAGAAGCAATCTGTATTCCGCGCGTGAGGTAAACATTCGATAAGGTTCTTTTGTCCCAAGGGTCACCAAATCATCAATCATGACGCCTATATATGATTCACTGCGCATAAGAACGAAAGGCTCGTCACCCTTTGTACGTAACGCGGCATTGATTCCGGCAATCAAGCCCTGCGCCGCAGCCTCCTCATAGCCTGAAGTGCCATTAATCTGGCCGGCATGGTACAGATTCGAAACAAGTTTTGTTTCCAGCGACCCATGCAATTGTATCGGATCAACATAATCATATTCGATTGCGTAGGCGGGACGCATGATTTCAACCCTCTCAAGCCCCTCAATCGATCGATAAAAAGCGATCTGTATGTCAATCGGTAGCGATGTCGACATGCCGCTGGGATAAACTTCAACCGTTTCCAGCCCCTCAGGCTCTATAAATGTTTGATGCCGGTCCTTTTCAGGAAACCGGACAACTTTATCTTCTATTGAAGGACAGTAGCGGGGCCCGATTCCCTTGATAATGCCTGCATAGAGAGGTGAGCGATCAAGCCCGGACCGAATAATGTCGTGGGAACGTGGATTGGTGTATGCAATGTGGCACGGCACCTGCGGCATAACTATTTTCGATGTAGAAAACGAGAACGGTATTGGAGGAACATCTCCATGCTGAGCTTCAAGCCTGGAAAAGTCTATGGTACGACTGTCAAGACGTGCCGGAGTTCCGGTTTTCAGCCTTCCAACATCAAAACCCAAATCTCTTAGCTGGTCCGACAGTCCAATCGAAGGTAAATCTCCTGCACGCCCCCCCGGATAGTTATTAAGCCCAATATGAATCAGGCCGCGCATAAATGTACCTGTTGTAAGCACAACTGTTTTACCGATGAAGCGTATTCCGGAGCGGGTATCAACGCCGCGCAGCTGATTCGATTCAAAATAGAGCTCAGTCACTTCTGCCTGCTTTAGATCCAATTTTTCCTGCTGTTCAAGCACCCGCTTCATCCGTAGACGGTAAAGCTGTTTATCGGCTTGAGCGCGCGAAGCGCGCACTGCAGGGCCTTTCCGTGTATTAAGAACACGAAACTGGATACCTGTTGCATCGATGTTTTGTGCCATCTCGCCACCAAGAGCATCGATCTCCTTGACAAGATGTCCCTTAGCAAGACCTCCTATTGAAGGATTGCATGACATGAGCGCAATTGCGTCCAGATTGATAGTCAACAACAGAGATTTGCTACCCATGCGGGCCGCCGCAAGTGCTGCTTCGCAACCAGCGTGACCACCGCCGACAACAATTACATCGTATTCCTCTTCATAGGTCATCATAACTTTTATCCCAGACGTTCCACGTGAAACATGTTCTACTTACCGATGCAAAACGAGGAAAAAATAAGATCAAGCAGATCATCGTTTGTGGCCTGACCCGTAACCGAACCAACAGCAGCAAGAGCATCCCTGAGATCTATCGCCAATAGCTCAAGATTGCAATGAGCGACAAGACCCTCAGTAAAACGCTGCAAGGATAAATCCACGGAACAGAGAACATCGCGGTGACGTGCCCGTGATATTGCAACAAACTCTCGACTATCCAGTGATTGTTTACTGATGAAAAGTGATCGGATTGTATCCTTTAAAAACTCAACACCTTCGCCGGACTCAGCAGAAAGATGTAATTGAGTCATGTTGTTAAAAGAACAAGGCAATGTAAGCACCTTGGCAATGTCAGACTTATTAATAACTGCAATGACCGAACTCCGTTGCAAGGAATTAAAAATGAGCTGATCCTCCCCGTCAAAAGAGCGTGAACCATCAAGCACAAAAAGAACAAGATCGGCTTGAGGGATTTTTTCCAGTGCACGATTGATTCCTTCCTGCTCAATCACATCGTCTGTGTTGCGGATGCCTGCAGTGTCCAGAAGACGTACTGCCAGGCCTCCAAGATTTATGGTTTCTTCAATAATATCACGTGTTGTACCGGGAAGATGAGTTACGATTGCGCGGTTTTCATTGAGCAATCGATTGAGCAGGCTGGATTTTCCCGCATTGGGCTTGCCAACGATCAAAACCGATATGCCCTCGCGAAGAATACGGCCTTCTTCAAAACCAGCGATGAGTTGACCAATATGGGTGCGCGCTTCGGAAACTAGCGAAGTAATGGTTGAAATATCTGTCGAACCAAGATCATCTTCCGGAAAATCAATATAGGCCTCTATCAGCGCCAAGGCATGCAGTAACAGATCACGCGTTTCAGTAATGCGTAAAGAAAGCGCGCCGGAACGCTGACGCTGTGCCAACTGCAATGCGGCATCGGTCTGAGCGCCGATAATATCCATGATCGCTTCCGCCTGCACCAGATCAATCCGGCCATTAAGAAAAGCCCTTCTGGTAAACTCGCCTGGATCGGCGAGTCGGGCGCCTGCGCGAAGAACAAGTGACAAAACCCGCTCCATAACCAACATGCCGCCATGACAATGTAGTTCAAGTACGTCCTCCCTAGTATAGGAGCGTGGCGAACGCATGAAAACAGCCATGGCTTCATCAACAATATTGCCCGTTTGAAAATCAACAACAGTGCCAAAATAAAAACGGTGGCTTTCAAAGCCACCGTTACGAACCGGTCTGAACAGGGTTGCACCAATAGCAGAAGCCATTTCGCCGCTGACGCGGACAATGCCGATACCGCCATTACCCGGCGGAGTACTAACTGCTGCTATCGTATCTCTTATATACATCGAAACCAAGCCATGGGCGCGCAGTCTATTTATTCACCAGCTTATTGATATACAATTGCTGACCAATGGTAAGCACATTATTCAAAAGCCAATACAGAACCAAGCCCGAGGGGAAATTAAGAAACATGAATGTGAAAACAAGGGGCAGAACCAGCATCATTTTGGCCTGAACCGGATCCATATTGGATGGAGTCATTTTTTGCTGGATAAACATGGTAGCCCCCATAACAAGAGGAAGAGGGCCAATGACAAAAGGAAGTCCAAGTAACTGACCAAACAGATTATCGGGGCCTGACAAGTCGGTGATCCAAAAAAAGAACGGAGCATGTCGCAATTCAATGGAAAACATCAATGCCTTGTAAAGGGCAAAAAAGACCGGAATTTGAACCAGCATGGGAAGGCAACCGCCAAGGGGATTAACTTTATGATCGCGATAGAGTTCCATGACAGCCTTATTCATGGCCTCGCGATCATTCTTATACTTCTCTTTGAGAGCCGCCATCATCGGCTGAATTTTCTGCATATCCTTCATTGACTTGTAGCTCTTGTGAGTCAGTGGGAAGAAGAGAGCCTTAAGTATGATCGTAATAATGATTATTGCTATTCCGTAGTTACCCACATAGCGATAAAAGTATTTAAGTGTGTACAGAAGCGGCTTGGCAATGATCGTAAACCATCCCAGATCCAGTGACTGTTCAAGCGAGTTGCCCTGCGCTTTGAGGATATCAATATCCTTGGGGCCAACAAACAGACGATGAACAACTGCGACGGACTGACCGGGGGCGACAGTAATTCGAGGTGAAGAAACAGTTGATTCAAGAAATCCAGCAGCATTCTTTTTCAGCTCCACGGAAGCAATACTGCTGTTCTCGGAAAGAATAGCAGTCAGAAAATACTTATCCGCAAAACCAGCCCATAGTAGATTTTTGTCATATATCTTTGATGCGCTGGCAACATCCTTGAGCTTGTCGCTCTTCAGACTGTTATCAGTATAGAGATAGGATCCGGCGGTATCAAAACGATTATCTTTTACCTTTGGTTGACCTGGATACGTAATAACCTGTTGCACGGTTCCGACAAGCGGAACAGGCGTGTTATTGATGATCTCTGTTTCAAGCCTGATTCCATATGAATCACCGCTAAAAAAATACGTTTTACGAACAGTAAAACCTTGACCGGAGTTATATGTAAATACCAACTGCTTTTTTTCACCGCCAGACATATTCAGGGCATTAACGTCGGCAACAAATAAAGCTCCATCGGGAAGATTGAAACCGGCAGCCCTGGTTGAAAACGTAAGTGCGGTCGGATCGGAGTTTATTCCGAGAATAACCGGATTAGCAGCCGGAATATTCCGCTCACGATACTTTTTCAGCGTCATACTCTTCAGCGCACCACCTCTCGAGGCAAACACGGCCGTGTAAAGGTCCGTATTAATCGTAACATCTCGGTGTACAACAGCAGCAGGTTGAGCAGGTAAGATATGTGAAATATCTTGCGCCGCAGGCGCCTGCATAGATGAACCCGAAGCCGCAACAGTTGCTGGCACTGGCGGTGGCGAAGCGCTTTTTTTCTCAGGAGGCACCATGAGAGAGAAAACATAAAAAACGACTACAGACAAAATGATTGCCAAAAATGCACGCTTTTCCATGAAAGCTCCAATTAGTAATCTAATTATGGTACGGGGTCATATCCACCAGCATGAAAAGGATGGCACTTGCTGAGCCTCATCACGGTCAGACAGAGTCCCTTGGTAAAACCATGACGCTGAATTGATTCTCGGGAATACTCGGAGCAGGAGGGATAAAAACGGCAGGTCTGTGGCAGAAGCGGCGAAACCAGCCTTTGATACAGCCTGATTACAAGGAGCAAACTGTTCTTAAACATGGTGATGTGCCGATACGCCTGAAGGCTTTTTCAAGTTCACGTTGTACACTGAAGAAATCCATCGTTGCTGATTCACGGCGTGCAATCACATTAATATCAACCGCGGGAAGCAACAACCTGTGGTGCCTGAAAATTTCTCTGGAAAAACGTTTAATTCTATTGCGAATGACGGCGCAACCTATCTTTTTGCTTGCCGTTATTCCCAAGCGGGGAACATCTTGATAATTGTTCTGCCAGACAATAAGAAAGCCTTTAACGGTTAATTTATTGGCGGCATTAAGAAGAGCAACAAAATCAGCACGTTTCCGAAGCCTTACCGACTTTGGAAACGTGCTGACATCGTGTACACTCACTCCGACAAGGATATTACTTGACGGCAATGCGAACAGCCAGACTCTTGCGACCTTTAGCTCTTCTGCGTTTAATGACAAGACGGCCGTTTTTCGTTGCCATTCTTACAAGAAAGCCGTGGGTTCTTTTACGGGAAATATTGCTCGGTTGAAATGTTCTTTTCATGGTTTCACCCCTGGTATTATTTTTCAGGAATTGATTCTTTAATCATAATACGTGATCCTTGTCAATATATATATTACTACCCGTCACGTAAGCAGCGTTGATTTGCCTTGAAAAACAAGCCATCCTCTGGTAACCTTCTGCCACATAAAAAAACCTTATAATTTCGAATAATTATATATAACTTTCTAGTTTCATTAGCAAATAAGTTATCAACAGCTGTTGAAAATCATGTTGATAATATAGTACTGTTACTTTACTTCACTTAAGTGAAACAGGCTTATTCCATTGGTAATTTTTAAATCAACAGTCTGTTGATAACTATTATCAAACATTTAATTAGCGTGGATTTATGTACGATGTATGGCAACAAGCCTCTGAAAATTTGGAAAAGGTATTATCCGAGCGGGATTTCACTACGTGGATCAAACCGATATCCTATAGTCATCATGACGAAACAACTGTTTATTTGTCTGTTCCAACACTATTCTTTAAGGAATGGATAGAAGAACATTACCAGCAGATGCTTGTAGGCGCCTTCTCTGTAACCGCGGGTAAAAAATATTCAATTGATCTTGTCGTTACGGAAAACAACATCAATACAGAAACCTTTCAGCCGGAAGACCTAATCATAAAAGGCCATCAGGAAACGGAACAGCCTACCAACATTCAGCCGGAATCAACATTTACCTCTCTTAATCGCAAATATACCTTTGATTTGTTCGTCAGTGGCACAGGAAACCAGTTTGCCTACGCTGCTGCTATGGCAGTGGCTCATAATCCAGCCGATACGTATAATCCGCTTTTTATTTACGGCGGTGTTGGACTTGGTAAAAGCCATCTTCTTAATGCAATTGGACATACCATCCGCACTACGTCACCAGACCTAAACGTTTGTTATTGCTCCGCTGAAAAATTCATGTACGAAATGGTTAATGCACTGCGTCAAAAACGGATGGAACAATTTCGATCACGATTCCGGAATCTTGACGTGCTTCTGGTTGACGATATACAGTTTATTTCTGGTAAAGTGGGAACACAGGAAGAATTTTTTCATACTTTCAATGCTCTTCATGATATGCAGAAACAGATAGTGATTACCTCGGATAAATTCCCACGGGAAATTCCCGACCTTGAAGAACGTCTGCGTTCACGATTTGAATGGGGCTTGATTGCCGACATTCAACCGCCGGATCTGGAAACAAAAATAGCAATTCTGAAAAAAAAATCAGAAATTACTAAAATAAAGCTCCCCGAAGATGTTATTTATTTCCTGGCATCAAGCGACACCCGCAATGTTCGAGAACTGGAGGGAATGCTCATCAGACTGGGTGCTTACAGCAGTTTGCAAAGTATTCCCATAACACTCGCCATGGCAAAGGAAAATCTAAAGGAAATTATTGGCGACAAGCGTAAGGATATAACCGTAGAGCTTATTCAGAAAGTAGTCGCCGAATATTTTGATCTGAAACCGGCTGACTTGAAATCAAGCAAAAGACCCAAAAACTTTGTGCAGGCACGCCAAATCGCAATTTGGATCTGCCGTGACATGACAAATTTTTCTTATCCTGATATCGGTTTAAAATTCGGCGGCAAGGATCACTCAACAGTAATCTACGCAGCCAAAAAAATAGATGCCGCGCTCAAAGATGATTCTAAACTGGCTAAAATAATTGGCGAAATTAAACATATTCTTATCAAGTAAGCACAACTATGTTGATACAACGTGCAGAATATGTTGATAACTTTTGTGCTGTTGATAAGAACCCTTTTTCTTATTATTTCATCAACAGCACAATGCATATAAAAAATACTTGTTTTTTAGTACGTTAGACAGTTATCACCAAATTTCCGGTCCCTACTATAACAACAAAGATTTATTCTTTAAATAAAAGAACCTTTAGTAAGGAGTGACATATGGAATTCAGAATCGACAAGGAAACATTCCTCAAATCGCTACAAAAGATTCAAGGTATTG
>WSSedB1CaDRAFT_10000375_pt1 | contig 20304 bp, 13 predicted proteins | sample WetSurSB1Cattail_FD_9460 | JGI IMG/M metagenome (IMG submission 9460)
TTCCTGGGTACCCTGATCGTTACCATTATTTATGTTTGTGCCAACCTGATGTATATCGCGGTGCTGCCGCTGCATGATATTGCCCATGCGGAAAAAGACCGGATTGCCGTGGCTGCATCCCAGGTCATTTTCGGGAAACCGGGTACGAAGATCATCGCCCTCCTGATCATGGTGGCCACCTTCGGTTGTAATAACGGGCTGATCCTTTCCGGCGCCCGGGTTTATTACACGATGGCCCGGGATAAACTATTTTTCCGGCAGGCAGGAACACTTAACAGGAATGCCGTACCGCAATGGGCGCTTTGGGCGCAGTTTGCCGTTGCTTCGGTACTATGCCTGAGCGGAAAATATGGCGACCTGCTTGATATGATTTCTTTTGTGGTCGTCATCTTTTATGTTCTGACCATTCTTGGTATTTTTATACTCCGGAAAAAAAGACCGGAGTTGCCCAGGCCCTATAAAGCCTTCGGGTACCCGGTATTACCCATACTCTATATGCTGATGGGAACCAGCTTTTGCATACTGCTGATTATTTATAAGCCTGAATTTACCTGGCCCGGTCTGATTATAGCGCTGCTGGGCATTCCTTTGTATTATATTGCGAATTCCGGTAACCGGAAAAACAAGACGGAATAATATGGCATCGATTGATTTCAAAGAATTATTTAAAACATTTTCAACCGTTAAAATCGGCGTCATCGGGGATGTGATGCTCGACACCTACTGGTGGGGTAGTGTGGAAAGGATTTCTCCTGAAGCTCCGGTGCCGGTTGTAACCGTGGACCGGAAGGAGTATCGTATCGGTGGTGCTGGCAATGTGGCGCTGAACCTGGCATCTCTGGGAACGCCTGTTTCTGTTTTTTCCGTGATCGGGGAGGATGAGGACGGGCAGATTCTTACCGCACTACTCAATGAAAAAAAGATTGATACAGAATATATGCTGAAATCCGGCAGCCGCATCACCACCAACAAAATGCGCGTCATCAGCCGCAACCAGCAAATGATGCGACTGGATTCAGAAACCCTGCAACCGCTGCATCCCGAGCAGGAAGAAAAACTGATCAGACAGGTTGAACGTTATATTAAAGAAGAATCGCCCGCGGCCATCATCTTTGAGGATTATAACAAGGGGGTACTTACAGAAAAAATCATCCGTACCCTGATTGACATCTGTAAAAGTAATTCGGTGATTACGGCCGTGGATCCCAAAAGAAAACATTTTTTTGAATATCGGGGTGTCGACATTTTCAAACCCAATTTGAAAGAAGCCCGTGAAGCGCTGAATTTATTGGTGGAAGATGTTAATGAAAATACCCTGGCCTTGATTCATCAGAAACTCAAATCTGAACTGAATCACCGGATATCATTTATCACTTTGTCGGAGAAGGGTGTCTTTTATGAAGACGGACAGGAATCCCATATGGTTCCCTCCCATATCCGGAATGTTGCTGATGTTTCAGGAGCCGGGGATACGGTGATTGCGGTTGCAACCCTGGTTTATGCATTAACTGGGAATACCCGGCTGATGGCGGAGATTGCAAACCTGGCAGGTGGTTTGGTTTGTGAAGCCGTGGGTACCGTAGCTATAGACAAATCAAGGCTCCTGAAGGAATGTCAGCGGGTACTCATTGATAAATAAACAAGGAGGGATCAGGGATACTGTCCCCCTGATAGATTGAGGGACCTGGGCGAATAAATGAGTGCGTTGAAATGGAAGCACTATAGGAGACCACAGAATAAATTCCGGATGAAAAAATATGCTGTAATCGTTGCGGGTGGTTCAGGATTGCGCATGGGCTCCGTTTTACCCAAGCAGTTTCTTTTAATCCATAACAAACCGGTTCTCTGGTATACGCTGCATGTTTTCCTTAAGTCTTACAAAGACTTACATATCATACTGGTGCTGCCTGAATCATATTATGATACCGGCCGGGCTATTTGTGATGAAATGGATTCATTCCATCCGATTCAGACCATAACAGGTGGAAACACCCGTTTTCATTCCGTGCAAAGGGGACTTTCACTGGTCCGTGATGAATCGGTTGTTTTTATACATGATGCCGTTCGCTGTTTGCTGACCCCTTCCCTGATCCATCTTTGTTTTGAGGAAACCATTCGTTTTGGTTCAGCCATCCCCTGTGTTGACTCTAAGGATAGTGTGCGAATCCTCACAGAGAAAGGACCTCAATCGGTTAAAAGAACCGATATCAAACTAGTGCAGACGCCACAGACTTTCCTGAGCAATATTTTATTGCCGGCTTACCAAACGGTTTACCGGGATGTTTTTACCGATGATGCTTCCGTTGTGGAAGCTTCCGATCATCCCGTACACCTGGTGGAAGGTGAAGTGAATAATATTAAAATAACTACTCCGCTGGACCTCGCCATAGCAGAAGAACTATTGGATCCTCCACAAACTCCGGTTTGAGGAATCTGTTGATATCCTGACGTAATAGCTTTGAAGAAACTGCTTCCATTCAGGATAAGCCGGACTGAATCTCATTGTATTCCTTGCTTCAGAACAATCCAGGATAAATCGGGTCTTATGCGATTGCAGATCCCGTAGAATGGAATAAAAATTCTTATTACCGGTATCCCAGTCTGAACTCCAGCCCCAGATGTAATGATAAATCCAGGGGGAAGGAGAGAGGATCCTGAAATAATTATACAGGTATATGAGGTTTGAATCGTCGAAAACATATAATTGATAGTCAGATAATTTCTGGGTTTTCAGGTATTCTTTTTCAGGAATATCTACAAACAATCCTGATTTATTCCCTGTTAAACGAAAACCGGCAGCATACCTCAGTGTCCCTAAAAATAACGTTGCGCTGATCATAATACTGAAAATGAGCTGGGCCCTTTTTTCCTGTAAAAAGGAAACCTGGGTTCCTGAAAAAACGACCCATACCAGGATGGGTATGGTGGCCGCCAGCGGCAGCAGATAATAAGTAAAGGAGTTACCGGCTTTCAGCCGTCCACTCAGGAATTCTCCCGCAAAAGAAAATAAAAGAGCGAGAAGCGACATGCCCAGTAAGCCCGGTTTTTTATGCTTCATAAAAAAGCCGGCAAGACCCAAAATGAGAGCTGTATAAAAAGCCATTTCATATTCGACTTCATGAAGGGCGTGTTTAATCACTTTTATTTTCTCTATAATATCCGGCTGGATGCCGGGTGCATGAAGGTTGAACACAAAAGCATCCTGCCATAAATAAGATAGGGACTGATTCGTAATAAAATAAAGGACCAGTGGGAGGGAAATAACCATAAAACCTGCCCCGGCAGCCAGCAGTCTTTTACCCATAACGCTCTTTGCCGGTGCGGGGGGTTCAAAGAGCGAATAGGCCATAAAAGGTGCAAGTGTTATCAGGGCGTCCTGCTGCATCCACGCCGTCAGCCCGGTAAGCAGTCCCATTAAAAAATACTTGTGACCTGCATTCCCCAGCATGATGCAAAAGAAAATAAGCAGAAAGGCTGCTGTATATTCCCTGGTCATGCCATTGCCAAAAGAAACCAGGCTGTACCGGATGAGCAGATTAAAAATGAGGGGAAGGAACCAGGGCCAGGCTATTTTGTTCTTTTTACAGAGCCGGTAAAAAAGCAGGGTGGCGAAAAGAACCAGCAGGGTATCCATCATCCAGGTTACCCAGGGGCTGAAATACCAGTTCATGGCGTTTAAAAAATAAATGAGGGGCGGTTTATGATCAAATACATCCCGGTAGGGGACGCCACCTTTGTAAATGACCAGGCCCGCATATCTGAAAATTTCCTTATCGTCGAAAAAGTTTTCATTGAGGGGCGAATTCAGAAAATTCAGACATACCGATCCCAGGACGATAAACAAAAGATGATTTCGTTCTTTTTTGATCATGGGACTTATTTAAAAAGCCGCAGGGGAAAGGGCAGGTTATTCATTGAAAGATGCTGATATGAAATTCTTTGCGGGCCGAATAACGTATCAAAGAAAGAAATTCCCGGTATATCAGAACCCTCAAAGCGAAATATTTTTTTTGAACCGGCATACTCACGGATCACAGCATCTGTCAGGAAATAAAAAGCGCCCATTTTTTTGCCAGCCGTTGTGCTGCCGCCGAGCAGGGAATAAATAAATTTTTCATCCTGCAGAATAATATAATAAGCCAGGGTTTCCCCGGATGGGGATTGGGCAAGATAGGTGCCAGCCATATTATTTTTAAATGCAATACCTGTGCAGTTTTTTAGTCTTTCATAAACGGAACCCGGCATAGAACGGTGCCTGTTTGCATAACCCTGACGATATAATTGGATAATGGCAGCCGGGTCTTCACCCCTGATTATTTGCAGCTGGTTTTCTGTGGCTTTTTTCTTCATCCGGTTTGCCAATCTTTTATAGTGAAGCTGAATTTGTTGATATCCGTCCTGAAGAGACAGGAAGTAATTGGTGCGCTCGTATTGTTTTATTCTGAAGTTCTTAATTTCGCTGGTAACGAAGTTGTTTTCATTCAGATCAATATCCCAGTATTTATATTTCCCAGGTATCGCATTTAAAAAGGAGGAGATTTCAAAAGGAAGGGTACTTTTCCCGAAAGCACCCAGGGTTTTTGTAAAATAGGGCTGGTATAAATAGGAAATCCCGTATTTCCTGTTCCAGGTGAGTGGCATTACGGCTTCATAGTCATTCAATACCAAGGCAGACCAATTTTTAGACATCCAGTCCAGATAAAAAGACCGGGCATAAATAAGTCCGTTAAAAGCTTCGAGAATACATCGATCCCATTTCTCCGAATCAATCTCATCCCGGCTCAAATACCTGATATTTTTAACTGTTTCATTCATAATCCGGCAGCTTCCTGATTAATTTTTTGTAATTGATATGTTGGATATCAATACTGAAGGTAATTTTTTCCCCGAAAGAGGTCGATCCCAATGCGTTGCTCAGGTCGTTACTGTACACCAGGGGTGCGTAAATATTCAACAGATCATGGAAAAGGCTCAGCTGGATGCCTCCTGTGTATAAAAACCGGCTGGTCGGCGGATTGTTTTGCCAGGCTTCTGCATAGGTTCCCACATCAAAGAATATCCGGAGTGGCAGGGGGAACGGAAACAGTTTAGCCGGCAGCGTGGTATTGAAGTTCAGGGCTGTTACCCAGTTGGCGGACTTACCCTGTACATAATCATAATCGTCGATCCGCAATTTTAATCCGCCGTCCCGGTTCATGATTTGCTGGGCCTGCCATCCGCCATTGGGAACCGATGTGTTTTCGATCGCATAAGAAGCGGAGCGGCCTGCAAAATAATCTTCATATAAATAGTCTTCTTCGCCTGTCACACCCAGCAATTTAGGCTCATACCGGGAAACCAGGGAACTGTTACTACTGTTCCAGACACCGAACTTGGATGAAAAAAATCGAACCTGCAGGCCGCCGCCGCCTGGATAATTCAAAAAATAATTGGCCTGCAGGTTGATCCGGTAAAACAATTCACTTTGCTGAAATTCCGCCCGGAGATCATATGGATACAACGCCCGGGCATCCTGAAGGTTAAAACTCAATTGGTTTACATAACGAAAACCGGCAGCTACCGAATTCGGATGAATGAGCGAATCCTTTGAAGAAACGGCGTATTGTCCGAAGGTTTTTTCGGTTATCAGGTAAGTTTTAAAATCCATCCATTTTCTGATTGTACTCCTGGGATTGGAAGGTTTGAATTCCAGCCGGATATAGGGAACAATTTTGGTAAAGTTTTCAAACAGGTTATTTCCTGTGCTGTCCGTGGCTTTATTGGTGTCAAAGCGCCCGCCATTGATCCCGATGGTTATTTTGCTAAAATGATTTTCCGGATGCCAGGAATAGCCCAGCCTTCCGAGTCCTTCAGCTGTTTTCGATCCGAAAGCATATAATGGTGTGAAAAGAAATTCAAATTTATTTTCAGGGAGGTTGATATTATGGATCAAAGCACCGAGCATAAAACCATCGTAGCGGTTATAGCCCGCCGCAGGCGCCAGGCCAATATAATTATTCCGCGTGCTGTTCCTGGAAGAGAAAATAAATGCGGGTTTCAAAATTCTGTTCCCCGAAAGGGAACAGAAAGATTCATTGCCGTTTAATTTATCGAACAGGGTTTGAAGATTTTTTCCGGAAGTCGTATCCAGGATCATTTTGAAATCCTCCGGGTAAGGATGTCTGAATTTCCAGTTTGAAAAATAGTTCAGCATGGTTTGATCGAAGCGCCCGGTTCCGGCTGAGTCCCGGACCCTGGCGAGCCATAATCCCGCTTTGTTACCTGCCATCAGGGAATCGTTCGGGGCACTGAATTCCGGGGAAGCGGTTGAAACGGGCTGGGTCGTTTTTTCATTTTCTGCTACCCTAAGCCATAAATTATCATTGGTAAAGGCAGAACGGTCAGGATTTTCCTGCGGGTATGGATTGATGAGGCGTTGTTCATAATAACTCATAAATCCTCTGGAAAACCAGGGATGATCTCTTTGATCGGTTAACAGGATGGTTTGAAACCACTGTCCCAGTATGGCTTTCCGCAGCCTGGCCTGGAGGTTATTAAAAACCGGGTTTATGCCCATGCAAACCAGGCCTGTAAAATCCTGATCCGCCATCGCATCGGCCTGGATGATACTCAGGGTCGGGTTTGGATAGGCTCCGATCCATTCTGTTAACTGCCTCATTTCATTTCTGACTGCTACAAGCAGTTTGCTGTAATCGTTGAAATGGTCTGATGTATAAAATAATTGTATCCTGACAGGTTGTCCGGATGCAGTTTCCAGGCTGTCTGATTTCAAATGGTAGCGGGTATCCGCAATCCAGGCAAAGGAATTTGCATTTTTTAAGTGAAAGCGGCAGAGCACGGATGTTGATGTGTGAGACAGGGTATCTGCAACAGCTCCTGCTGCTATACAATATGCCGGAGGCGATTCGATCTCCACGGTATAATCCGCTGCTTCGTGGAAAGCGCCGCCCTGGACCAGGAAGGGCATGGGATGCCATCCATGCCGGTCATATACGGCAGGTTCGGGGTACCAGTTACGCAACTCAACATGGTGGGCGTTGTACCCGTTCCCATTGAAATTAAATGGAAGACGCAGGTGAAAGGAAGATGAAATGGATATGCTGTCGCCTGGTAACAGGGGCCTGGGCAGGATTAATTTCACCACGTCAATAAATTCCGGGTGATCCTGCATGGAAGCCAATACCCCGTTCACCCGGAAATCCAGCCGGTTCAGGTATCCTTTCTGTTCCTTGGAAGAAAAATAAAAACGGGTATCGCCATTTTCCAGTTGCTGTTCACTGTAAGGGGTTCTGTCGTTGCGATAGGCGTTGGGCCATACGTGAAACCAGATATAGGAAAGTGTGTCGGGCGAATGATTGGTATACTCCAGTTTCATAATCGCGTCGAGCGATTTTTCTGAAGGGTTGAATTTCACATGCAATTCGTAACGGAGGGACTGATTCCAGGCAGACTGACCGCTGGCCGTAAGAATAAAAAACAAAGCCGGGAATATGAGAAATTTTTTCAAATAAGCACTGGTTTGAATACTTACCGCCCTTTGCCCTTAAAAATCGTAAGTAAAGTATGCATCATGATTTTTAAGTCGAGGGCCAGGGAAATGTTTTCAATATAGATCAGATCGTATTTCATCCGCTCTACCATTTCATCAACGTTTTCTGCGTATCCGAATTGTACCATACCCCAGGAAGTGATGCCCGGTTTTACTTTCAGCAGGTATTTAAAATAAGGAGTTCGCTGGAGAATGCGGTCAATATAATACTGTCTTTCAGGCCTGGGGCCAACCAGGCTCATCTCGCCCCGGATTACGTTGAACAGTTGGGGGAGTTCATCAATGCGCCATTTCCGCATGGTTTTCCCCCACCGGGTAACCCGGTCGTCCTTTTCGGAGGATAAACTGGGACCCTGTAATTCCGCATTTTTAATCATGGAGCGGAATTTATGGATCATGAACTTTCTTCCTTTGTAACCGGTTCTTTCCTGGGAATAAAATACAGGACCCGGGGAGCTCATTTTTACACGGATGGCAGCATATACAAGCAGGGGCGAAAGCCCGATGAGGCCAATAACTGAAAACAATACATCGACCAGGCGTTTAATATGCATTTGCCATTCAGGCATGAGGCCCGTATGTATGTCAATGAGCAGGGCACCGAACAGGTTGTTGGTTTTAACCGAACCGGACAGGATATCGAGGATATCTGGGATTATTTTAATCTCCAGGTCTTTTTCGCTGAGGCGCTGGATCATTTTTTCTGCTGCTTCCTGTTCGTTTTTGTCCATGGCGACCACGACCAGCCGGATATGCTCCCGGTCAACCAGTTTTTCCAGCTCATCGGCAGTGCCCAGGCAGGAGAGGGGAATATTCATGGGGTCCCCAGTAGTATCCGGTTGTACATAACCGGTATAATGATACCCATTGGAACGGAGCCCGCTGACGGTTTCTTCATAGGTTTTTAACCCGGTGGATCCGGACCCCAGGAGCAGGGTGTTGAATACAATTTTTCCCTTGCGGATCTGCATTTTTGTAAGGAAGAGTATAAGCCATCTGCCGGTCCAGGTGATCAGGAAATGCATGATCAGAAAAGTAAAATACGCTTTGTAATAATACCGGTAATCTGTCTGCGGATCATTAATGACAATGGCAAAAAACAAAATGGTGCATCCGATCATGCCGGAAACTGCTGTACTTGAAAATTCGTTCAGCCGGGATTTCTTATACAGGGAATGATAGGTGCCCGTCAGCGCATAAAAAATAATCCAGCCTGCAGGTATAAGCACCAGCCCAAGCCAGAACCGGTTGTTGAGAAAAATTTTTCCATCGATAAAAATCGCCTCATCCAGAAGGGCGCGCCTGGTGAAATAAAGGATCATCCAGGAAAGGATCGCTGATATAAAGTCGCTCAGCATGTACCAGGTGATATGGATCTTTCTTCCCGGTTGCAACATGGATCAGCTGTTGATGGAATTGTATTTTATTTTCTGAAGGATCTGATGGGCAACATCCATGGCCCGGTATCCGTCCAGCTCTGACACCAGGGTGGGTTTATTTTGCAGTACGGATTCAGTAAATTTCTCCAGTTCCATCCGAATGGCATTGATATTGGGCACTTCCGGATTGCGCACCAGGATGGATTTTGTCCCATTCATGGTTTCGATATCGAAAGAAAATCCATCGGTGGGATTTTCCGAATGATTCAGACTGATGATCTCTGATTTCTTATTCAGAAAATCAATGCCGATATAGGCATCTTTCTGAAAAATGCGCATTTTCCTCATTTTTTTCATGGATATCCGACTGGAGGTCAGGTTGGCAACACATCCGTTATTAAATTCAATCCGCACATTGGCGATATCCGGCGTATCCGTCATAACGGCAACGCCGCTGGAATAGATATTTTTTACTTCACTGTTTACAATGTGCAGAATGATATCAATGTCGTGAATCATCAGGTCCAGGATTACGCTCACTTCCGTACCCCGGGGGTTGAATTCAGCCAGGCGGTGAACCTCTATAAACATGGGATGCAGTGGTATGCCTTCCAAAGCCAGGAAAGCGGGGTTGAATCTTTCCACATGCCCCACCTGCAATTTCACATTGGATTCTTTTACAAGTTTCAGCAGGGTCCTGGCTTCTTCCATATCATTAGCCAGTGGTTTTTCAACAAAAACGTGTTTCCCTTTACGAATTGCCATTTCACAAAGACTGAAATGCGCCGGTGTAGGCGCAATGATATCCGCTGCATCGCAGTGATCCAGCAATTCACCCGGATCCTGGAATCTTTTGATCTGGTATTTTTCAGTCACCTCTGCTGCAATCTGGTTGTTGGGATCATAAAATCCTACGATTTCTGCATCGCGGATCTGTTTCCAGTTATTCAAATGAAATTTCCCCAGGTGTCCGGTTCCAAAAACGCCGACTTTAAGCATTCTTATGGTTTAAAGATTCAAATATAAATAATGTGAAAGGATGTGCAGGAGATTGATATACGCAAAGACCTGCAAATGTGGATATGTGGGTAAAGGAATTATGCCCGGCCCCGTTCGGTAAGGCCCTTATCCTGAAGCCGCATGCGCAGGTATTTGTAAACATTCGAAAAGGTGACCGGAATGTTTTTTTGTGGAAATAGCTTTGCCCGGATGAGTTTGCTGAGGGTAAAGTAAAAAACAAGTACAAAGATGACCAGGTTTACGTAAAAGCCAATATTATATTTTCTGAGAAAATAGGTTCTTAGGGAAATCGTATCTGCCTTCGGTTTGCCAATGGTCAGGTCCAGCATTTTTTTAAGTGCCGGCATTACAATGGGAATTTTGGTCCAGTTGGAATATCGTACGTCTTCATACCGGTAATTCATGTCATAACCGGATGGCAACTGGGGCGTATAATAATCCCAGTTGTTTTTTACCTCATCAAAACCAGCCAGCTTATTTGAGGGATTTACAAAACAAACATCAAAAAGAGGATCCAGCACAACCCAGCCATGCAGGGTTTTGGCTTCCACAATATTATGGGCTGCGAAAATGCCTCCCGACTTCATTTGGGCAATCCGGACGGGGTAATGATAACCCTGCAGGATCCGGGCCAGCACCATGGAGTAACTACCGCAGGCGCCCCGGGCTGTCATCAGATCGAGGGAAGCAGGTTCCAGCAATCCTGATTCGAATCCCCGGAACTGCGTTCCTTCAAATACAGGTTCGCGGGTAATGAGCAGGTCGTGGCAGAGGTGCATGGCTTTCACAATCACCGAATCTTCAGATTCGGCCGGCCGGATTTTACTGTTAATATCCGAACGAATAGCCTGGAAAAGATCATCTTCATAATTTGATTCCATTCTGAAGTAAAAAAGAGAAGCCAGCAAAAATCCGTTCAGAAAGGTTAGAAAATACAAATTCCCAAAAAAACGTCTGATCATTAGGAGGCTGTTAAATTCAAATGGGGATTACGTTCATGGGACAGGTTTTATTTTCCAACCGGCTTAACCGGAATCTGCTTTCAAAAGAGTGGAAAAGGGAGGCCGGGCATCGACCACTTTATGCTATACGAAATTAGTTAAAATCGGTCAGGTTTTCCCTGGCAATTACTTCATGAAAGCATCATGGATACGATTAAAATAAAAAAAAACCTCAGGCTGAATTCCGGGCTGCATTAATGATTCCGAAAGAGCAACGTATAATGAGTTTTTCATAAATCTTCTTCATGGCGGATCCGGATTTTTCCGCTTCCCGGTACTTTACAATCGCGAATTGCTGGATGGTACTGAGGGGGAGCACAATTCTTTCCCTCATCTGGATGGATAATTGTTCTATGGGGTAATCCGACATAAGTTCTTGTTTTCCAGAGAGTTTAAAGATGTATTTTTTTGTAAGTTCAAATTCATTAAAGATCATCCTCCAGATTTTTCCGAACAGGGGATGCCTGGAAAAGGTTTCGGTAAGCGGGAAAAAGCACTTTTTCATAGCCATTTCACTGTTGTCCAGCAGGGTTTTAAAATAGGGAGAATTATGGTATAAATTTCTTACCTGTTTCCATTTCCCCTTCTTTTCCATTTCCTGTAATGCGGCCCCCACCCCATAGTAGCCGGTTACATTTTGTTTCAGCTGACTGAAGGCCCCCACAAAAGGAATGGCGCGCAGGTCTTTGAGTTCCAGTTTACCTGAATTCTTTCTTTTGCTTGGCCGGCTGCCGATATTGGTTTCACCGTAAAACTGAAGGGGACTGACTTCGCTGAGGTATTCTGTGAAATAATCATGGTCCTTCAACTCCGCATATGCTTTATAACTGATCTCCGCCATTTCTGACAACAGGATCTCTTCCTCTTCGCTCAGGGTAACTTTCCGGGCTGAAAACAGGTCGTTGGCGATGCCTGCGTGAACCAGCTGTTCTATGTTAAACTGGGCGGAATCCACCGTGCCGAAATTGGAGCTGACCGTTTGACCCTGAACCGTGAGCTGGATTTGTTCATTGGCTATGTTTTTTCCCAGTGAGGAGTAAAACCGGTGTGTTTTGCCTCCACCCCGGGCCGGGGGGCCACCGCGTCCGTCGAAGAAAACGACCCTCACACCATGTTCGTGTGAAACCCGGGTGAGTTCTTCCTTGGCTTTATAAATTCCCCAGTTAGCCATGAGATAACCTCCGTCCTTGGTTCCGTCTGAAAAACCCACCATGATGGTCTGGGTTCCGTTTCTTCTTTTCAGGTGGGCCCGGTATTCAGGGTTGGTATAGAGGGTGGTCATGATTCCAGCCGCATGCTGCAGGTCTTCCACCGTTTCAAAAAGCGGAACAATGTCCAGGCTGATATGGTCTTTTTTCCAGCCACCCAGCAGGAATAAAGCATAGACTTCCATTACATTCCGTGCACTGTTGCACTGGCTGATGATATAGCGATTACACCCGGCCTCGCCGTTTTTCTCCTGGATGGTTTTCACCGCGCGCACACTGGCCAGGGTATCGTTTGTCAGCTCATCCGAAAAAGGTGTTTTGGAAACGGCTTTCTGATGGGCGAGTATTTTTAATTTTTCTTTTTCGTCCAACGACTCATAGTGATCCGGCAAGATTTCATCCCGTTCATGGATGATCTTCAAAACTTTTTCATGCACTGAACTTTCCTGCCGCAAATCCAGGGTGGCAAAATGGAGTCCGAATATGCGCATCTTGCTGATGAAATTGTCCACCAGGGTCAGGAATAATCCATTGTTCTGATAGATGAGCACTTCCCGGATCTTCATCATGGCTTTCAGCATATCTTCAAAATAGAAAGGGATTGCGGTATCCGGATTGAAAAGTTCCTGGTATAATTTTTCCTCCCAGTCTGCAATGATCAGGTCCACTTCTTTAAAAGTGAGGCGGCGTTTGAGGCGGCGCACGTCAAAATAATAACAACGCAGGAGCGCCGTCCTTAAGGATTCCGCCACTTTGAGGGTGGTTTCCGTTTTTACAAATGGATTGCCATCGCGGTCCCCGCCCGGCCAGAAGCCCATCTGGATCACAGGGTTCTGATCGCTGACGGCATCGGGGAATTCCGATTTCAAAGAGGATAATAATTTGCCTGCAGCATGATAAAAAACATTCTCCAGATACCAGATCAGGCTGATGGCTTCATCGTAAGGCGTTGGTTTTTGCTTTTTAAAAAAGGGGGTTTTACCCAGCTGCTGCATGAATGTATTGATTTCGGCAGCATTATTTTCGATAACCGCGCGGGAGAGGTCATTGATAATACCCAGTACCGGGCCCGGATAGAACTGGGTAGGGTGGGCAGTCAATACGAGCCTGACGGCATAGTCTTTGAGTTTTTCTTTCAGCTCCCCTTCCTTGTCGTATTGAATGATTTCAGAGAAAAGGTGTTTGAGTGAGCCGGTTCCGCCCATATCATTCACACTGGTAAAAGCGGCGTCTTCCAGGGCATCGAAAAGCACCACCTGCCTTTCCACATACTGCACGAAACGGAAAAGAATATCTGATTTTTCCCTGTCCGTTCCATCCGGGTTATGCTTGCTGAAAAATTCTTCTATGATCCGTACCGGGCTCTGTTTTTTATGATAGCCATCTTCACAATAGGTTAGCAGGAGCGATAAAAAAATGCCCGTTTTCTCTATCCGGTGAAAAGGCAGGGAGGTAAACAGGCTGTTATACAGCTGAAATTTAATGCCTACCAGGTTTTTGAATTCCTGTAATCCGGACGATTGGTTACTCATAAGCGAATTTAAAATTCATTCAACAAATCGAGCAATATATGAGCAGGAAATCAAAACATTTGAATAAAATCATCCGATATAGTATAAAATATCTTGATTTGTTTCATTTTCATTAATATAATTCGTTAGCTTTGCCTCTCTTTTACCCAGTGAATCATCCGGTCAGCCATATCAACAATATTCCCGTTATTACCCGCACAACCGGTGCTACCCTTGCCATTACCCCAACGACCCTTTAGGGGTTATACAATTATATATTATTCCCGGGCTCATGGCTGTTTGCAAAACAGCTTCTCTTTTTCAATTTTACTTCTTTTAATATTTATTTATGCAGGTTCTTAAGTTTGGAGGCTCTTCAGTAGCCAATGCCGAGAATATCAGTAAGTGTATCGTCATTATAACCAGAGCAAAAGAAAATGATAAAACCATTGTAGCGGTTTCCGCACTCGGAGGCATTACGGACAGCTTATTGCATTGCGCCACGGCAGCATCCTCCGGCGATGAATCCTATACTGTATCACTGAAAAATTTAGAACAAAGGCATCTCGATACGGTGCGGGAGCTGATCCCGGTTACCAGCCAGAGCAGTATACTGAGTATGGTGAAAAAAACATGTAACGAACTGGAAGATATATTAAAAGGGATCTACCTGCTCCGGGAACTTTCCGCACGTACCCGGGATTGTGTGCTTAGTTTTGGAGAATTGTTATCGTCCAGAATTCTATCAGCCGGCCTGGCAGCCCGGGGAGTACCTAATGAATGGAAGGATTCCCGGGAACTGATTGTAACTGATTCCCGCTTTGGACATGCCCTGGTGGATTTCCCTTCGACGCAGGAAAAGATGACGGCCTATTTCCGGGCGTCGGCGGCTTCCCTTTTTATCGTCCCCGGTTTTATCGCTTCCGATGCCCGGGGCATCACAACCACGCTGGGCAGGGGAGGTTCAGATTATACCGCGGCTATTTATGGAAATGCACTGAACAGTAAAGGAATTGAAATCTGGACCGATGTATCCGGCATGATGACAGCCGATCCGCGCCTGGTCAGTAATGCCCGCGTGATCCCGGATATATCCTACCAGGAAGCCATGGAACTTTCGCATTTCGGAGCCAAGGTCATTTATCCGCCCACCCTGCAGCCGGTTATGAACAAAGGCATCCCGGTCCGGATCAAGAATACGTTTGCCCCGGCTGATCCGGGCACCCTGATAGAAAAAGTATCCAGCACCACCGGCAGCAGTATCCGCGGTATTTCCAGCATTAACCGGATTGCCCTGCTCAGTCTGGAAGGCAGTGGGATGATCGGCATACCCGGGTTTTCAAAACGTTTATTCGAAGCCTTATCCGGCCAGCAGATCAACGTAATCCTGATCACACAGGCTTCATCAGAACATTCCATTTGTGTGGGCGTGGATAGTTCCCAGGCCGCCATCGCGAAAGTATCCATCGACGATGCATTCGCAAATGAAATACGGTCAGGTATGGTATTGCCTTTGATCGTGGAAGAAGAACTGGCTATCGTGGCCCTCGTGGGAGATAATATGAAGAGCCACCCGGGAATCAGCGGAAAATTATTCGGTATGCTGGGCAGGAACGGAATTAATGTACGGGCCATCGCCCAGGGTTCTTCTGAAAGAAATATCTCTGCAGTAATCTCTACCAAAGACGTCAAGAAGGCGGTGAATGTATTACACGAGGAATTTTTTGAAGCCACTTTTAAACAGCTGAATCTTTTTATCACGGGAACCGGGAACGTGGGCAGGAGGTTGTTGCAGCAGCTGGCGCAACAAAAACATTTTCTTCTGGACCAGCTTCGCTTACAGGTGCGCGTTATCGGGTTGGCCAACAGCCGCCGGATGCTGATACAGGAAGAGGGGATCGACCTGAACAACTGGCAGGAAGAACTGGAAAAGGGTGATCCGATGCGTCTGGGAGATTTTTTAAAAATCATCCATTCAAAAAACCTCCGGAATTCAGTTTTTGTAGATGTTACCGCCAATAAGGAAGTAGCCATGGGTTATGAATACCTCCTGCAGAAAAGTATCTCTGTGGTAGCCTGTAATAAAATTGCCTCTTCCTCGCCTTATAGTTATTACCGGCGGCTGAAAGACCTTTCCAAGGAATTCAATGCGGCTTATTTTTTTGAAACCAATGTGGGTGCCGGACTGCCGGTCATCGGTACCCTCAACGACCTGCTGCACAGCGGGGATAAAATAAGAAAAATAGAAGCCGTACTCAGCGGTACGCTCAATTTTGTTTTCAATCATTACGATGGTAAATCAAAATTCGCATCCGTAGTGAAACAGGCACAGGACGAAGGGTATACCGAGCCCGATCCCCGGCTGGATCTGAGTGGTACCGATGTGATGCGAAAGATCATGATTCTTGCCCGCGAAGCCGGCCATGTCATAGAAATGGAAGATATCAGCAACCGGGTATTTCTGCCCGCCTCCTGTAGGGAAGGTTCGGTAGCTGATTTTTACCAGGCGATGGAAAGGGAAGAATCCCATTTTAAAAAATTATATGAAGCGGCGGCCACGGAAGGGAAAAAATTGAAATTCGTCGCGTCTTATGAAGACGGGAAAGCCTCGGTAGGACTGCAGCACGTGGGACCGGGCCACGATTTCTACCATTTGTACGGAAAAGATAATATCGTGCTTTTTTATACCGACCGTTATCCCGAACAGCCGCTGGTGATCAAGGGAGCAGGGGCCGGGGCGGAAGTGACCGCTTCCGGCGTTTTTGCCGATATCATCCGGGCGGCGAACACGTAACTTGCAATGATGAAAGAAATCACCATACATGCTCCGGCTACGGTGGCCAACCTGGTTTGTGGATTTGATGTACTCGGTCTTTGCCTGGCCGAGCCCTACGATATCATGCAGGTCCGCCTGCTGGATAAAAGGCAGGTCATCATCCGTACCACAGATCATTTTCCCCTGCCCTCGGATCCGGCCATGAATACGGCTGGGGCACCCTTGCTTGAAATGCTGGCTGTATTAAATCAGGACGTGGGCTTTGAAGTGGAAATTACCAAACAGATTAAACCGGGCAGCGGCATCGGCTCCAGTGCCGCCAGTGCGGCAGGTGCCGTTGTAGCAGCCAACGAATTGCTTGGAAATATTTTTTCAAAAGAAGAACTTGTCCGCTTCGCCATGTTTGGTGAAAAAGTAGCTTCCGGTGTGAAGCATGCAGATAATATCGCGCCCTGCATCTATGGGGGCATCACCCTGATCCGGTCTATCTTCCCCCTGGACATCATCCCCATTGAATGCCCGGTTTTATTTGTAACGGTACTTCATCCGCAGATAGAGGTAAGAACCTCCGATGCCCGCGAAATTCTTAGGAAAGAAGTGCTGCTGAAAGACGCGATCCGGCAGTGGGGTAATATCGCGGGACTGGTTGCGGGATTAATGAAGGGCGATTATGAACTCATCGGCCGGTCCCTGGAAGATGTGATTATTGAACCGGTCCGTTCCATCCTGATCCCGGGTTTTGACCTGATCAAGGCGGACTGCAAGGCAGCGGGTGCCATTGGCGGCGGTATATCGGGGTCCGGTCCTTCCATATTTATGCTGAGCAGGGATGAACCTACAGCGCAGGCTGTGGCCGGCGTTATGAAATCGGTGTACGACCGTATCGGCGTGAATTATCATATTTACGTTACCACAGTGAATCACCAGGGGGTGAAATGCCTGGTCTAGTCCAAAATAATATCCATGTTATTTTACAATCTAAACAAACCTTCCGAAAAAGTTGATTTCAGAACAGCCACCATCCGGGGACTTGGTTCAGAAAAAGGATTGTTTTTTCCGGAACGCATCCCCGTATTTCCGGCATCCTGGATCTATGGGCTGGAAAATGATTCAAACGAAGAAATCGCCTGGCGTGTCATGAACCAGTATGTGGGCGATTCGATCCCTGAAAATATACTGCGGCAGATCCTTGCTGAAACCATCGCATTTGATATGCCCCTGGTTCCGGTTTCGCAGCATATCCATACCCTCGAATTGTTTCATGGTCCCACGCTGGCATTCAAAGACGTGGGCGCACGTTTCATGAGTCGTTGCCTGGGTTATTTCATGAAAGGTCAGAACCGGCCCGTCACAGTGCTGGTGGCTACTTCCGGTGATACGGGCGGTGCGGTGGCCAGCGGATTCCTGGGTGTGGAAGGCATTGACGTTGTTATTCTCTATCCATCGGGGAAAGTAAGCCCCGTACAGGAATTACAGCTCACCACCCCGGGGAAAAACATTTCCGCACTGGAAGTGGATGGCAGTTTTGACGATTGCCAATTCCTTGTGAAACAGGCTTTTTCTGACCGGGAGCTGGGTGAAAGGATCTTTTTGACCTCGGCCAATTCCATAAATGTGGCCAGGTGGCTGCCCCAGCAGATTTATTATTTCCTGGCCTGGAAACAATGGAAAAATAAGAGTAAACCCCCGGTTATTTCGGTTCCCAGCGGCAATTTCGGCAATATATGTGCCGGCCTCCTGGCTTATCATTCAGGCCTTCCGGTAAGCCATTTTATCGCAGCCTGTAATATAAATGCAGTGGTGCCCGAATACTTAAAAACGGGGGTTTATAAGCCTGTAAAGGCCAAAGCCAGTTATTCCAATGCGATGGACGTGGGTGACCCCAGTAATTTTGTGCGTGTGCTGGCGTTGTTTAATTCCGAATTTGAGCCCCTGAAAAAGATGATGAGCAGTGAATCCATATCGGACGAAGAAACCGGTACGGCGATCCGGACGCTTTACAGGGAGTTCGGATACCAGGCTGACCCTCACGGAGCTGTGGGCTGGCTGGCTCTCAACCGGTGGCTGGAACAGCATCCCGGACAGGAGGGGATATTTCTGGAAACAGCACATCCCGTAAAATTTCCCGATACGGTGGAAAAATTCACCGGCAGTCCCGTAGATATCCCGGAACCCTTGCAGGAACTGTTCGGCAAAAAGAAAACTTCGGTCAAAATGGAACCTGATTACGAAGTGTTTAAGAAGCACCTTTTAGGTTTAAGGCATCAGGCATAAAGAGTAGATTGTAAGACGTATCATCATAATCCCCGCTTCATTCCTGGTGGAATACAATGTATTAAAAAAGACAGAATTTCTCCCGGGACATTTTTTCAGATTCATTTCTTTATTTTTATACTCATAAACCTTAAAAAAAATAATATGAAACATTTAAAGCGCCTTGCCCTTATTGCTTTTGTGTTTGCTTTGACCAGCCGCGGTTATGCACAAAAAATTGAATTGTTGGAAGGAGATTTATCTCCGCTCAAATCAGAAAAATCCATTGACTTTGCATTTACTTATGATAGTATCACGATGGGAGGTAAGGGCCATCCGTCAGAAGCAGAATACGTGGCTAAAAAAACAGCGGAATACAATAAAAAAGAACCAGGGAAAGGAGATACCTGGGCAAAGGAATGGAAGGACGACAGGGAATCCCTGTACCAGCCTGCTTTCACCAAAATATTCCAGCAGATGAGCGGTCTTGAAATGAGTGCGAAGGCGAAGTATACGCTGATTTTTAAAACGACCTATACCGAGCCGGGATTTAACGCCGTGGTTCATCAGGAACCATCACAAATCAACGGAATTGCTTTGATTGTTGAATCTGCCAATAAATCGCATGTTATTGCGAAGCTGAGCGTGACCAAAGCAAGGGGTAGAAGTTTTTGGGGAAACGAATTCAATACCGGCGAACGTCTAACAGAAGCGTATGAGGCTGCGGGCAGCCAGTTGGGATATTGGATCAAGGGGAAGTTGTAAGAAAGGTTTAACGGTAACTTTTTCTAAATACTTAAAACTGGAATTTCCGGCAGACTAAGTTATATAAAACCCTGATATTTGGTTTAACCGGTTCCGCGGGTTTTTTCATCAAACAGAAATGCTTTAAAACATAAAAAACCTCTCAGAATTTCCGAGAGGTTTTTTATATATACTTAAAAGCTTGAAGCGTCGGGCGTTGAGCTTTAAACTTTCGTTTTGACTTTAGTCAAAACGAAGATCCAGTCCCAATCCCCGCAATTCATGTACCAGTACATTGAATGATTCCGGTATGCCTGCTCTCGGGATACTGTCACCTTTCACGATGGCTTCATAAGTTTTGGCGCGTCCGATGATATCATCCGACTTGAGGGTAAGCAGTTCCTGGAGGATGTTGGAAGCTCCGTAAGCTTCGAGTGCCCATACTTCCATTTCCCCGAAACGCTGACCACCGAACTGTGCCTTACCACCCAGCGGCTGCTGTGTAATGAGACTATAGGGTCCGATACTGCGGGCATGCATTTTATCATCAACCATATGATGGAGTTTGATGATATAGATAATACCTACTGTAGCTTTCTGGTCAAAACGATCCCCGGTTTCACCATCATAGAGGTAGGTATGACCAAATGTGGGTAAACCTGCCCTGTCGATATGTTCTGCGATTTCTTCAACAGTAGCCCCGTCAAAAATCGGCGTGGAGAATTTCAGGTTGAGTTTTTCGCCGGCCCATCCCAGAACGGTTTCATAGATCTGTCCCAGGTTCATACGGGAAGGCACACCCAGCGGGTTCAATACGATATCAACCGGTGTTCCGTCTTCGAGGAAAGGCATGTCTTCTGCAC
>WSSedB1CaDRAFT_10000376_pt1 | contig 20281 bp, 16 predicted proteins | sample WetSurSB1Cattail_FD_9460 | JGI IMG/M metagenome (IMG submission 9460)
TGCAAATAATATAAATAAAACGGCAAGAATCACCAATTATTTACTGGAAGACATATTGATGTGGGCAAGATCTCAACAGGGGAAGATTTCTTTTAACCCACAGGAATTGAATTTTAAAGATATTTGTAAAAATGTTCTTGAAATTCTTAATCCCGGTGCATTTGTGAAAAACATTACAATCAAATATAGTACTCTAGATAATATCCGTGTTTATGCTGATATTGACATGTTAAAAACGATAATGCTTAATCTTGTAACTAACGCTATAAAATTTACAAACAATGGTGGCAGAATAAGTATTAATGCAGAAAAAAATTCTGGAAATGTTATAATTGTTGTTTCCGACAATGGCGTTGGAATAAAAGACGATGATTTACCTAGACTGTTCAATATTTCTGAAGTTTTTACATCAAAAGGAACGGCAAAAGAAACAGGTACAGGTCTGGGATTATTACTTTGCAAGGAATTTGTTGAAAAGCATGGTGGTACAATTTGGGTTGAAAGTGAAGTCGGGAAAGGGAGTGATTTTAAATTTACTTTGCCTGTTTTTACAGGAAAGACTATTTAATTGATACCATCTCATAATTTCTTCTAGTATTATTATTTTGTTTAAGGTACTGAAAAAGTCGATTGCATTAATTATATTTCACAGTTTAGACGCTCTGATAATCTTAATCTTTACATCAAGGATTTATTAGGTCGATGTATCGTCAATATTCAATCCTGCTAACATTAATCTGAATCACTGGTTTTACACAATCATCTACATTCCAGGTACTTTTGACTCAATGAACTCAAGTATTTTTAAAATATAATAAACTAATCTGAAGTTAGATATTCCATCAGCCTCCGCTACAAAGAAAAAGCCTTGATGCGAAGCATCAGGTTTTTTTATTTGGCAGCCCGAGTGGCAAACGAAGTTTGCAGACGAAGGGATGGAAAATAAAAAATGCTGCAGACGCCGAAAGCGGATGCAAGGCTTTTTCTTTGAGCTGTTACCCCATTGAGGATCAAGCGATCCGCCGGCTGGCGGAGAGGCTTAATCCTCAATATTTTTTACCCCCACCCCCCCTAAAGGGGACTTAAATTCAGTATAATAATTGACTTTTTCTTTATCAATATAACTCACCATAGTCAAGCACTGCAGTGCTTTTTCTTTGTTAAGCGCCCCAAGAGGATCATTCATATTATTCTCCTTTCGTCACGAACAAAAGAACCAGCGTTGTGACGACAATCTTGATATCCCGAATCAAAAAGTTATTATCAGAGCTCACATTGTTGATCTAAATAGTTAATAACTGTAAAGGACCTTAAACAGGAAGAAAATATGGTAATTATGAATTAAAAAGATAAATTTGTTTGAACACATTTTACTTTGAGTAAGATCTCTTTAAAGGACCAACTTCGATGTGGCCAGATTAACAGGCGTATGTAATTCAGATTCTGACATAAGACCCAAAATAAACTGTTTTCATACATTGAAAAAATGAATGAAGCAACCAAAATGCCAGCTCAGGAACATAAACCACGCTTATTATCATTGGATACTTTGCGTGGATTTGATATGTTCTGGATTATTGGGGGAGGCGCTTTGATTGAAGTACTCGCGAAGTGTTTTCCAAACAGATGGCTTCAGTTATTCGCCGGACAAATGGAACATGCTACCTGGGCAGGTTTCCATTTTGAAGATTTGATATTTCCTTTATTCATGTTTATTTCCGGTGTCACTATTCCTATTGCGGTGCTTTCAAAACTTGATAAGGGCAGTTCCAAAAAGGAATTGATTTTGAAAAACGCCAAAAGAATGCTCATTTTGATTTCATTAGGTATCATTTTTAATGGAATTTTACGGAATGGATTTTCAAACGCAAGGTATGCAAGTGTCCTTGGGCAGATTGGGATTTCCTATTTTATTGCTTCACTTATTGTTATTTACACCAGGTCGATGAAAACGCAATTGGTCTGGCTAGGTGGATTGCTGGTTGGCTACTCCGTTGTACAGTTGTTGATTCCTGTACCCGGAATTGGAGCAGGAATTTTGACTCCATCAGGTTGCATTAATGGTTATATCGACAGGTTGTTTTTGCCCGGCAGACTATCTTATGGGGCCGATGGGGAGATGGTTGCCGGCAATGGGGTTTTCGATGCGCTGGGTTTACTTTGTATTATTTCTGCAACCGGTGTTACCCTGATGGGTTATTTTGCCGGGAGAATTTTACTTCAAAAAGATTCTGCGCCAAAAAAGAAACTTCGCATTTTAGTGGCAATTGGAGTCGGGCTTATTGTGCTCTCACTTTGTATCGGTCCATTTTATCCTATTATAAAAAAATGCTGGACAACAACGTACAATCTGTTTTCAGGAGGTATTAGTTTTCTTTTGATTGCCTTGTTTTATTTAATCATAGATGTTTGGGGTTATAAAAAGTGGACTTTATTTTTCAGGGTTATTGGTGTAAATTCCATTTTCATTTATCTGATTGTAGTTGGCAATTTGCTGAATGTCAGTTCCACAACGACAACATTGATTGGTTGGATTATAAATCCGGCGGGTGAAAATACCGGTCAATTGGTTTTGACTATTGGCAATATAACCCTTGCCTGGCTTTTGCTTTATTTTATGTATAGAAGAAATATTTTTATTAAAGTCTAATACAATGAAGGCAATACAAAAATTAGTATCGATTTTAGTTTTATTACTTTTCATCAGTTTCAGTGCGAAGTCCACCAATCGCCCTGAGGAAAAGGTATTCCGTGGATTTATGATAGATGCTCCCAGAGGTGTCGAAACTATTGAATATTATTTCAGACTTATTGATTTTTGCCAGGAAGAAGGTTTTAATTCCATTATTTTCCGTCTTACAGATGACCAGGGGTCGGCATATCTTTTTACATCTCATCCCGAACTGAACATGTGTGAAGGAGCTTTTTCAGCAAAAGAATTAAGGACGATAGTTGATTACGCTCAAAACCATGGTATAGAAATGATTCCAGAGGTAGAATCCTTTGGTCATTCCAGGTACATAATCCAAACAAAAAGATATAAGTTTCTGAACGATGGTCCTGCCGGGGAAGATTTTAATGCCCTCTGCCCTGTGAACGATTCAACGCTAAACCTGATGAAAGACCTTTATAATGAGGTTGCTTCTATTTTCCCAAGTCTTTATGTTCATATTGGTTGTGATGAGGTAATGTGGGGGGCCGGCGAATTGTCAAAAAAGGCATTGGAAACAAAAAGCAAACCTCAGATATGGGCAGAATATGTAAATAAACTGAATGGTTTCATGAAAACTATCGGCAAAAAAACAATTATCTGGGGCGACGTTCCTTTATATAAAGAAGCTGAAGTGCTTGATTTGCTTGATAAAGACATAATAATTATGGACTGGAATTATTGGGAAACCAACAAAGAGAAAATTCATAGGTTAGCTCAAACGGTTGTAAGTAAGGGCTTTAAATTGATAGGCTGTCCTGCTGTCAATTGGTGTGCCTGGGGACCACGTGTAGGTGAAAAACAGTTTCAAAATATTAATGCTTATGCTGAAGTATATGGAAATATTGACGACTCAAACAATTTGGGCATATTTCTCTCCAACTGGGTTCCGAAGCGTTACCTTCAGGGCAGCCAGTGGGATACTTACACTATTGCTGCTGAAATTCTTAAAAACAAAGGTGATTATCATTTTATGGATGCTATCCCTCAATTTGTCAGGAACCATTTCGGTGTGAAATATGATGAAAACTGGGATAAGATATTCTCATCAATCTACTCGGAAACGCCGCAATGGGGATGCGGGCAGGAAGACAGTCTTAAATTTTTCTGCTGGCGCTCGGAAAAGGAAATTAAAGATATTATTTCAGATAACCGGCATCTGACAAACAGGTTCAGTGAAATATCCAGGCTGTTGACAACCTGCAAAAAAGAAGTTACGAAGAACATGCGTGATTTTGATGATCTTCTTCTGACCGTAGATTTTATTGAATACAACTACAACCGGCAGAATGACTTGTCCGACTTTATTTATTCGAAAAAAACGGACACGAAATCAGTTGAAACTTATTTGAAAAAAGTTGCCGGTGAGGATCAACAAATGTTGTCAAGAATAAATCTGGCTTGGAGTACCGGCAGATGCACCAAACCCAGTACGATGGATAAAGATTTCATGTGGTCGTTTAATTTAGCTTCAGCATATTCAAAACATTTAAGTGAAAACCAGAGTGAATTTATAAAGATATTGCTTGAGATTAATCACCCCCAATAACTCAATAAAAAGCCTTAAGGTTTTTAAGCTGGGTTTCAAACATATTTTAAAAAGGGAGTAACATCATTTCACGTTTTTAAAATATTTCTTCTTAACATGCGTCTCCTGATTAGAAGAGGTCTTTCAGAAAAGTAAAATAATGAGGAGATCTATTAAAATTAAATCAGTAACAAGTCAATAAAGTGAACAAAACCAAATCAAAGCCCCCGTCAACAAGTGAGCAATTTAACAAAGTATATAGCTCTCCAATATCTCATTGGGTGTGGAGTGATATACGCATTCCACAGGAATTAATTGAACTGATTAAAACTAAAAACCCAAAAACTACTCTGGAATTGGGTTGTGGCCTGGGACTATTTTCAAATTTTGTGGCAAAACAAGGAATAAAAGCAACCGGTGTTGACTTTTCATCTGTTGCCATAGAAAATGCCATGAGGCGTGTAGCAGAGAATGAACTTAAGCCTGAATTTATTGTAGGTGATGTAACCAACCTGGAAACGATCAAAGAAAAGTTTGATATTTCGTATGATGTTGGTTGTTTTCATTGTTTGAATGAAGAAAGTCAACAAAAATATGCTTCAGAAGTTTACCGGCTATTGAAGCCCGTGGGAACACATTTGATTTGGGCCTTAGATCTTTCTCCCAGCGAGATTAAGTTATCCCCCGACTATATTGCAAAAACATTTGAAAACGGGTTTCATTTAGTGAATTCCAAATTTAGCCGAAGAAGAATAATCGCATCTCATTGGTATTGGCTTGTTCGTAAATAATAATCCTGTATAAAGAAACAAAAATGATTACAGCTATTTAAAACATACATTTATTCAATTCGAAGTCAAAGTCTTTCTGGCCTCTCTGTCAGGATCATTCTTTACCTCACACTTATCATCCAGAATCATCGTCTCTCCATAGGCGCTAGTATACTTTGGCCATTCAGGTAGTCCGGCTCCGTTAGGATTGCCTGTCTTCATGAACTGCACGAGAGTATCAGACATCTTAGTCGCCAATTTCCTTGGCCTTGCACCTCCCCCAGTGTGAGAAATCTGAACATCAGTGTTATAAAACCAGAAACCAATATCCATAGTATGGAAGGCTCTTAGTCTGCCATCAAAGACAGGAGGATCCCATCCAAACCATGCAAGATAAACAGGTGCCTTCTGTTGCACTTTTGCATCTGCCGTTTTTATAGTCTGAAGTCTGTTGCTTAAGGCCATTGATAATATTTCTATAGGCTTTTTATCAGGGAAGCTCTTTGCATAGGCATCAATGATGTTTGATGCATTTCCGGCCAGTGAGACTCCAAAACCTCTCATTGTTTTGGCCAGCTCTTTAGCTTTATCGAATGTGATGTCTTCAATTGATGAATTGAATGAGCTGGGTGACAGTTCATGAAATGTACTGCAAATGATCATTGGTACATCCGACGAAAGTTCCCCGGAAAAGAAAGGCTGCTGAGGAAGGTAGAATCCATCTGCTACCGGACCAAATCCCCCCATAAATCCAGTCATGCCTGTTTCTGTCCTTAGCTTTACACTGGCTTTGTTGGCAATTGCATAGTAGTCCTTCCAGGGCATTTCCTGAAGTTTATCAATCTGTGATTCAGATACACCTGCTTCTTTCAGGATATATGATCCAAGCTTCTCTGAGTATTCCTTCAGTCCTCCGCTAAGCGTATTGCCGCTTAATGCAACGGCTTTATGGAATAGTCCCCTGGCTGACGGCATGGCAGCGAGCGTACACACTTTTGCACCACCTCCTGACTGACCCATTATAGTAACATTACCCGGATCACCTCCAAAATTTGAAATGTTATCCCTTATCCATTCCAGGGCAGATACTATATCAAGCATTCCAACATTACCCGATGCCGCAAATTTTTCTCCTCCAATGCCTGCAAGATTTGAGAAGCCCAGAGGTCCCAGTCTGTGATTAAGAGAACAAAAGACAATATTCCCCTGACGACTCAGATTTTCACCATGGTATTCAGGGTGTTCAATTGAGTTTCCGCTTGTATAACCACCTCCATGAATCCAGAGTAAGACCGGACGTTTTGCATTCTCTTTATACCCAGGGGTCCATACATTTATTCCAAGACAGTTTTCACTTACATCATCATAATGCCAGTAATCAGTAAAAGCCAGGTATCTGTTTGAGTAAAAGTTATCCAATAATTGTGGCGCTGAATTTGGCCAGTAGACAGCAGGATAAACTTCTTTCCACGGATCGGGTTTCTGTGGGGGCATGAATCTGTTTTTTCCTGTTGTATTGGCACCGTATGGTATTCCCAGAAAATTATAAATGTCTCTATGAATAAATCCTCTCACTTTCCCATATATGGTATCAGCTACTGCTATGTTATCACCAATAAAAAGTATCTGACCATCTTCATCTTCCTTTTTAACTGAACGCGATGAAAAAGAGCTTAATGTAATTGCCGATGTTCCAAGGGTCAATCCGGCAGCTCCTGCACCCAGGTTTTGAATGAATTTACGTCTGTTCGATTTCATGACAAATAGGTTTAAATCTGATTATATTGTTATTAAAAAAATATTCACTTTTCTATTTTACCAAAATAAAAGTACCTCCTGGAGGTTTTGTAGAGGGATCAGAAATCATCATAAATGATCTTCTGCTATAGTTCAATTAAAACACAAAAAAACATTGACTGTCTTTATTCAATTAATCCAGGTTTTGCTTTCTCTCCTGTCTTTACCCAATGCCTCAATTCATCAAACGATTTTCCAATTTGTTCAGGTGTGAAATTACAATGCCCCTGTCCATTACACAATTTAACAGTTAGAAAATGGTCTTCCCCTTTTTGATGAACCATATTTTCAAAATTAACCTCTCCAAACTGTGGCGGTATTAACTGGTCGTAGACTGTATGCATCAATACTACCGGTTTCCCAATATTCCCGGTCCGGTCGTATTTTTCAAAAATATTATCAGGATTGGCAGTTGCTTTAAAACGCTCGACCTTTTTATTGAGTTCCCAGTCATTTGAAAAACCGCTATAGATCGTATTGGTATTATCGTATGGGTTACCTCCTGATTTTAGCACAGCGTCACGTAAAACAGATTCACTGAAAAATAAGGAAAAGGGGATATCCCCGATCTTAAGGTAAAATTGGCGGGCAAATTCCCCTGCCTTCACTGTGTCCTTCATAATCGCTTCCCTGATAGCTTCAATTTTAGCCCCCATCCCGGTAATACCGGTAGGTTTAAAATCCGTATGGATGTCGATTAAGTCAGAAAGAGGTGATGTTACTCCCGGAAACAATGCATCGAATAATACGTGAGCGTCAAATTCCTTCCTGGTTTGCAAATAGGGACGACTTGATAAGGGACACATCGCAAGAGCGCCCTGATAATTCTTACTAAAATTTTCCATCATTGCCAGGGCAACGCCCCCTCCCATTGATTGGCCTGTCATAAAAGTAGAATCAGGGACTCCATATTTATCCAGGAAATATTGTCTCAGAGCTTCGGTATCATCCACACCCTGAGGCAATGCAAAGCCCTGATATTCATACGCTGAAGCGGCTACAGCGAACCCTCTGTCAAGAAATATTTTTGCGAGTTGGTCCAGTTGAGGAGAATTGATTGCAGAAGGTGACCCCATAAACTCATAACCATGGGCAAACATCACTAATTTTTGCTTCCAGTCTTTCGGAAAAAGTATTTTATAGTGAGCGCAATTTACAGTACCCGTATCTGTCCTAACAATATTTTGTGATTGAGCTGCAAGTAACAAAGAAATCAGGAATATGGATAAGGTAATTTTTTTCATAACAGAAAGATATTAACAACAATGAATTATTCAAGGATGCACTGCTTACAATTCCCTGATCCAGATATTTCTGAAAGTAGTTGGATTGCCATGTTGCTGCAACTGAATGGGTCCGTCTCCGTGTTCTTTAATTATATATTGAGGGATACCGGGGAAAACAGTTGGTCCTTGTATAGCTACATTGTTTTGAACCAATACTCCATTATAAATAATCGTTATTCTGGGTGGAGTAAAATAATTTGTATTATCCTTAAAACGAGGAGCTGTATAAACGATTTCATAAGTTTGCCATTCTCCTTCTTTTCTGCTCGGATTTACCAAAGGAGCATATTGCATATATACAGCACCTGCCTGCCCGTTACGATAAGTACGATTACTGTAACTGTCAAGTATCTGGACTTCATAATTCCCCTGGATAATTACACCACTGTTACCTCTGTCCTGACCTGTAACTGTTGCCGGTAAACCGGTCGGTGTCTTCCATTCTATGTGCAACTGAAAATCCCTGAAAACCCGCTTTGTCTGTGCAGTGCCCGAAGCACTGGTCGGTTGCATTCCCCCATCTTTTAAAATCCATGTAATTGGCTTTTTCCCACCTGGTCCGCCCGGTCCCCGGGAAACTTCTTCCCATTCATTAAGATCCTTGCCATTAAATAATACCACAGCATCCGAAGGAGGATCGCTATCAATTTTGCCCGGTTCTATCTTGGGAACTTCAGGATCCATAATGTGTTTTATTTCAGTGAAAAACATATTCTTCTGCATTGGAGTAAGGGAATCAAAAGAGCTTTTGAATTTTTTTACAAGTTCTGCCTGTTTGGCATAGTTGGCCTGCAACTGTTCCATTTGTGATTTCTGATCTCCGGTTGGTTTTGTCTTTGTTCCTGCAGGCTGTTGTGCATTACTCAATCCGAAGGAGATCAGCAGCAACATTAAAATAAATAATTGTTTCATAGTAATTAAAGAGTTAAATATTAAATAATTAAATATATAAATCAATTGATGAGAAAATGCAAAAAAATATTTACTTCATGGTTCATAATCCATCACCGATTCGTCCTACTTGCTATATTCTGAGAAACCGTTCAATAAAAGCCTTAAACTCATGCTCCCATACAAATGATTTTGGGGAACAAACTCAGTAACCCAGCCATCATTTTTATTATCTTTTTGACGATAAATGATAAAAATGTTATATTCAAATCCAGGCAGGAGACTTGACATAAGACATACATTTTGATAAAATTATGAAAGAATTGAATACAATCAAATAAAAAATTAAATGCTAAATTTTCTTTCAAATCCAATAAATGAAATTAATGCTTAATATTGGAAAGACTCTCTTCCATTACACAAATGTCAATCAGGTCTTGAATCAAATCAAGGTTAATTCAAACCTCTTGTCTACAAAGAAAAAGCCCTGGTGCGAAAGCGCCGGGTTTTTTTATTGGAGATCCATCAAAAGCTTGCTAATCAGGCTCGTTAAACTGTTCTTGTAATGATTAATTTTAAATATTGTCCCGGGTAATCACTGAAATGATTTACCAGATGAGAACTAAAAAAAATCATAATTTAGCAACCTGAAAAAATTATAATGATTTTAAGACCCGGAGAATGAGAATTTATTACAACAATAAATTTATATCAATACCACAACCTGTAAAATGCTTGTAATAATAGGTAGTTCCTTATAACTTTACAAGCAATGAAACAGTAACATCTTGATAACAGCATAATCCAAAAAAGATTTGTTTAAACTAAAAGAGCTACATCCGACTACAAAACGGTTAATTCTTGCACGAACATTTAGAAGTATTGGTCAGGGAGCTCTTGCAGTTGATATGACTTTATACCTGAATGCATTGGGTTGGAATGCTTTCCATATTGGATTGGTACTTAGCGTAGCAGGAATTTTTGGGGCATTACTAAGTTTGGGGGTAGGTATTGCAAGTGATCGCATACGCAGGAGGCCTTTTCTGATAACCTATGAGATTATTGTATTTGTGTGCAGCATAACTGCTTTTTTATCAGAGCAAAGTCTAATATTATCAATGGCAATTATTGCAGCTGGTTTTGGGCGGGGTGCGAATGGAGCTGCAGGTCCATTTTCGCCGGTAGAGCAGGCCTGGTTGGCTGAGGAGGTTTCTGCTGCCAGACGAGGACACGTATATAGTCTGAATACTGCGTTTGGTTTTTTTGGCATGGGTTTAGGTGCCCTTCTGGGAATGATTCCGGAGTTACTGACTGTCTGGCATGAGGAAGGAAAAGCTCTGTCGGCTATTCACGCATCTTCATACAGGTTTCTTTTTATAATTGTCGCAGTTGCATCAATTGTTAATATATTATTGATCCTTAAAGCTAAAGAACAATACAACGGTCAGAGACGAAACAGTGTTTTAAAAGAGGACCAAAAGGAAAATCTGATTATAAGACAGGAAAACAGGATGCTCAAAGGACTGATAATTCTTAATTCATTTAACGGACTTGCAGTGGGATTCACCGGTCCTCTTATTTCTTATTGGTTTGCGATAAGATTTGGAGTTGGTCCGGGGTCAATTGCACCTATTATGGCAGCAGCATTTTTCATTACCGGAATTTCATCAGTACTGACCGGACGTCTCAGTGATAGAATAGGTATTGTAAAGTCGGTTGTCTGGGCTAGATTTATTGGATTATTGCTGTTAATTCTGCTCCCGGTAATCCCATTTTATTGGTTAGCCTCTCTGATATACATATTGCGATCTGCCTTTAACAGAGGATCGGTTGGTGCCCGCCAGGCATTAACGGTGGGTTTAGTGCGCGATAAACGACGTGGTTTGGCAACAAGTCTTAACGCCGTGTCGATGCAACTGCCACAGTCTGTGGGTCCCAGCATCGCGGGACTTCTTTTCAGGGCCGGTCAGCTGGAACTCCCATTCTATATTGGGGCATTGTGTCAGGGAGTTTACCTGGTAATGTACGGACTGTTCTTTCGCAATCAGAATAAACCCGTAGAAAGTGAAGAGCTATGATAATAATTTTTACATTTTTTCTATACTTTTGCAGCAAAAAGCACCCGAATCCCGGGTATTAAGCTTATTAGTCCTACAATAGCCGGAATAATATTTATGATTATAATTAATTTAGGTATCAGGTATAGATGTATTTGAATTATGTTGGAGTTTTTTTTGTCGGAGTAATAGTCGGATTTTTAGGTGGATTATTCGGGAAGGGAGGAAGCGCTATCGCTACGCCGATGCTTAATCTGATTGGCATTCCCGGGTTTGTAGCAATAGCCGCACCATTACCTGCGACTATTCCTGGTACATTTATTGCTTCAGTTGAATATTGGAAGTCTAAGTTGCTTGATTGGAATATTATCATCTGGAGTATTTTTATTGGTGTCCCGGCTTCAATAGCCGGGTCATATCTGACAAAGTTCACCGGAGATAAGCCGTTATTAATAATCACAGGGCTATTGGTCCTCATATTCGGTTTAAAATTCCTTTTCTCACCCAAAGAAAAGAAACCTATCCTTATAAATATTGACCCTGATCATGAAGTTCGTTCTTTTAGTTGGTACCTGCGACTGGTACTGGTAGCAGCATTTACAGGTTTAATTTCCGGATTATTAGCAAATTCGGGAGGATTCCTTCTTGCCCCAAGTTATATCCTGATTTTAAAACAACCTATCAAGAAAGCCTTTGCCTGCTCATTAGCGGTATCTATGTTCCTGGCAGTACCTGGAACAATAGTACATGCACAACTGGGACATATAGATTGGTCGGTCACAGCAGTTTTGGCGATTGGTTCGGTTCCGTTTTCATACCTGGGAGCAAAGGTGGCAATTAAGACAAAAGCAAGCAAGCTGGAACGTTGGTATGGTCTGATACTGACCGCACTGGGTGCCTTTTTTCTCTCCAGATTGTAACATCTAAATGTGGTAGGTTAAGATATAAATTTTCTCATGAATCATTTTACATAAAAATCAGTGCACAACAGACTTCATTTTAAGTAAATTAAGTACTTGATCTGTAAGGTTATGAATATTCCCATTTAACCTTTGGTAATATTTTCAGGTCATTCACCCCGGTTACAATTTTTGACGGTCAGGGTACCCAACCTGACCAAAGTTTATTTCCAACCTCTTTTTTTTTAGAAATTTCGAACTCAAAAGAGTGACTGTGCAACATAATTGATATTAAAATGAAATCTCAGTATCCATAAATATCACGATTTTATATATGTCTTCAACCAATTTGAGGTTAGATATTTCACCACCCTCCGCTATAAGGAAAAAGCCCGCAGCAGAGCGTTAGCGTTGCAAGGCTTTTCTTTGTTATGCACCCACCTATATTTAAAATTTATTATTCTAACTTTGATCTGTACATACTCTATTTAAAACTGAAGCCTCAAATCGCATAAGCACGACATTGATGAATAATAATGAGGACCAGAAGAAAAAAAGGACCATCAGCAGACGGGAATTTACCACTAAAAGCATAGTGGCAGTTATTTCATTGGGAGTTTCAGGAATTGCAGGGTACGCCCTGCTCACTGATAAAAAACCTCGTGTTTTTATAAACTATCACCGAATAGGTCATTGTGCCCCGTCTGTGATGCAGACACTTCTTGATATTTATAATATAGAGAATAAGGAACTGGTTAAGATCTCCGGAGCTATGGCAGGAGGAATTGCTGGTCCTAAAATGGAATGCGGTGCCCTTACATCTCCATTAATGTTCCTGGGATATCATGAAGGTATACCAACAGATAACAATAAAAAACTATTGATAATACGAGAGGCACAGTTTTATTTCAACGATTTCTATAACAAAAATGGTTCAGCTACCTGCACTAAAATAAGGGACAGATATGAGAATGGCTGCTGGAAAGCTGTGTCCGGCTTCTACGATGCATTCATGAATAGCTTGCAGAATCCGGGATCTTTTCCGGCAGAGAAAGAAGAATCCTATTCACTTATTCTTAAAGCATTTAATGATAACGGATTCCATTGTTCACATAGTGTGCTTGACAGACTGAAAAGCACTTTTTGCTTAAAAAAAGAATTATATGAGGCATCCTGGCCCTTTATTGGCGGTATCGCCTTGCTCAACCGTACTTGTGGTGCACTTACTGCAGGAGTGATAGCTCTTTCAGCATCTGAAGCAAAGATTGAAAATAGCTTTATAAGAGTTGCCAGGATGAACAAAATGCTGAAGGAAAATGACAACAGAGCAATGAGCGATGAGTTAAATGGATTTAACAGGGCAATAAATTCAGGAACTGAACTTGGGGAATGGTTCCTTAAAGAATTCGGGGCCACCACGTGCTACGAAATTTGCGGATCTAACTTCTCACAAAAAAAAGATGTAGTTAATTTTCTCTCAGGCAAATGCTTGAACCGATGTTCTGTTATAACAGAGAAAGTGGCAGATAAAGTCATCAGCATGATTTGATGAATTTATTTAAAGAAGGATCTCAAAATATTCAGGATTGAAAAAATATTGAATATGATTTATTGCATTTTGAAACTCTTCTTAATAATTTTATGTGTCTTTTTATTAACATAAAGGAACATACGATTTCAGATGCAGAATGAAATAAGACGATACCCGGTTCAACATCCGCTACTTAAGAATTATATCAAATTCTTCTGGGAACTTCATATTGAACATGCGCACCTTAATCACAGGATTATTCCCCAGAGAAATATCAACCTGAGATTCAATTTGAATGAAACACCTCATTCTGTATGCTCGAATGGCATGGAACATTTGCTTGAAAATGTTTACTTTTCAGGTTTACAGGATCATTTTAAGAACGCGTCCTTAAAATTAAACGGGAAGGTCGATGTGCTTGGGATTTGTTTTTACCCTTACGGATTCTACCCTTTTTTTAAAATCCCTGTTTCTGAATTTAAAAATCAATTGCTGGGAGCCAGAGAAGTCGGGTTCAAGCTGGTAAGAACAATTAGCGAACAATTAAGAGAGGCCCCTGATGTTACTTCAAGAATAGCTGTTCTTGAAAATGAGCTGACCTTGCTACTTATTAATGGTGACCAGACTCCTGAGAACTTCCGGAAAATTTTTTATGATCTTAAAAAAAACGACAATTCACTTCAGATATCTGAATTTTGTCAACGGAACAATATCAATACACGAAACCTGGAACGTATGTATAATAAATATGTGGGTGTATCAGCTAATACCTATAGTACTCTTAATCGCTTTCATAAAAGCTTAAACAGACTTCTCTTTAACGATTACTCGAAATTATCTGACATAGCCTTTGACAATGGTTATTTCGATCAGATGCATTTTATTAAGGAATTCAAACGTTTTGCAGGAAATACACCTAAGACCTTTGTTCATCAAAACAATTCCATATTACAGATTGGAAAATTAACCTGACTGTCGTTTTTGTACTATTTCTATAATTTGTTACCTGGTAATTTTGTCTCATTAACTTTTAAATCAAAAACATTATGAAGACAATTATTACTGAATTTGTAAAATTTATGACATTGGAAACGACAACTGATGAACAGTTAATATCAAAAGCTGATATCTTAAATGATTTCCAGAAAAAACAAGATGGTTTTATTGATGCTGAACTGGTGAAAGGCATTAAAGAAAGTGAATGGTATTTTGTTTACCATTACGAAAATATGGAAAAGGTAAAAGCCATTGGTGAAGAAATACGAAACAGTAAAGTGTTTGATGAATTTACGCCTCTTACTATACCCGGAAGCCTGAGTGTGACTTTCTATCAACAGTTAAAAAAGTGGTAGTTTGATGTTTCAGGGTAGAAATAAATTATCAAAAAAAGGCATCTGATGAAAACAAAATCACTGAAACTTGTATATTTTTCACCTACGGGGACAACAAAAGCGATTATTAAGAGTATTGCCCGAGGAATTGATCAAAGCACTGTGGAACTAATAGATATTACCAAACCAGCTGCACGAAAACAACCATTACAAACATCGGCAGATGAATTATTGATTGTAGCAGTACCTGTTTATATGGGAAGAGTGCCTGCACTAATAACAGATTGGCTCCATTCCTTTGTAGCCCGTAATACCCCTGCAGTATGCGTCGTCGTCTATGGCAATCGTGCCTATGAAAATGCACTTCTCGAACTTAAAGATATTCTGACTCTATGTGGATGTAAACCGATCGCCGGAGCAGCATATATCGGAGAACATTCATTTTCCAGCGATGAAACACCTACAGCCAAAGGGCGTCCTGATGAAAGCGATTTAAGACATGCAGAATTATTCGGTTCTGAAATAAATAAGAAATTACGATCCGTTCCGTCAATTGTTCAGATTTCTGATATACATTTCCCAGGCGCTTATCCCTATGGGGGAGTTACAGAGTTATGGAGTGTTGATTTTATTGCAATTAGTGAAGACTGTACTCAATGCGGGGTATGTGCAGAAGGGTGTCCTGTAGGTGCTATTGATTCCGAAAATAGTGCTTTGATTGATAAGGAAAAATGTATCACTTGCTGTGCCTGTATTAAGAACTGTCCACAAAAAGCCAGAACAATGAAGCCAGGTCTTGTTAAAGACGCTGCAATGCGCCTGAATAAACTGTATAAAGAACGAAAGGAGCCAGTATACTTAATTTAATTTCTCACTTAAAATAAAAAAATCCATGTTAAATGAGATAAGCCCGGGTATTTTCTATAACAAATCTTTTCAATATCAAGAAATTAGTGATGAAGATTTTTTGTTGTGCTACAGCGACAATCAGGTGTTATTACAAAAATCCGGAGATGATTATGAAATTCCGAGAAGAAGAGATTTCACTGAAAATATAGAATCACCGGTTTATTTGTTTTCAGTCAACTCAAATCATTTTTTTGGATTAGTTGAAACTAATTTAAATCATCCTTTATTTGAATTCCATGATATTTTTATTTTACGCAACCTGAAAAACAAAGAGTTTGCATGGTTTGCGTCAGTTGGTTATCAGTTGATGAAATGGTTCAATAATAACAGATATTGCGGAAGATGCGGGACCAAAACAGAATTGAAAAAGGATGAGAGAGCAATTGTTTGTCCAGAATGCAACCTGATTATCTTTCCTTTAATATCACCTGCAATTATTGTAGCCATTACATGCAACAATAAAATATTGCTGGCAAAAGGCAAAAACTATAAAGGTGATTTTTATGCACTCATTGCCGGTTATGTAGATATTGGAGAATCAATAGAAGAAACAGTTGTAAGAGAAGTAAAAGAAGAAGTTGGATTGGATATTAAAAATCTGAAATATTATAAAAGCCAGCCCTGGCCCTTCTCCGGTTCTCTAATGTTTGGTTTTACTGCCGAGGCCGACGATTCACAGCAAATAATAATTGATGAGAAGGAAATTAAGGAAGCAGGCTGGTTTACGAGAGGAAATCTGCCGACACACGCCTCTGATGTGAGTATATCAGGTGATCTAATAGCTGCTTTCGAAAAGGGTATTTTCTAATTCAAAGAAAGTTTGCTTGTATGAGACAGTGCATTGCTGGCTAATTGATTTATTAACAGTTCAATATAGTACAAATTGATCCGGCACCAATAATTAAAATTTTCATTTTAACTAAGCTGTTAATTAGTATATGAGAAAAGACCAGTCACAAGAGAGGCAATATTTTTTATCTTTTACTCTATATTGAACCAGGTTTATCATAATATCCAAAATTAATAATATTCTGAAACTGTCAACAAAATTCACATTGATGAAAGATCAGAAAGCCGGATTTAAAAATTAAATCAAGGTTAGATATTCTATCCCATTCCACTATGCAGCAGGATGCAGTGACCTGAAAGCTAAGAAATCAATATTAAAGTAAAAATTCCTACCTCCTCTACAAAGAAAAAACGAATAAAGCTGTATGTCAATAACATACAAGCTTTCTTATTTACTATGAGAAGCATATGAGAAAATTTAAGTCTTTTATAGTTAGAAACTTATGGAGCTTTGAATTGTAACCATTATCGCAGTTTAAAGCTCAGTTAATAAATTATTTATAACCAATTGTTTCCTATTTTTACATAACTATTATTATTATCTGTTAAAACCAATGGCAAGAACTTTTTCAAAATCAGAGTTAATCAGGCAAGATAAAGTCTGTAAATCTCTTGAACGCTTAATAAGCTATGATGCAAAAACGTTCAATGATTTTTTACATCTTTTTCTTGATGATATTGTTAAACAGACCGGTAGCAGGAAGGGATATGTTATTAGAGTATTCGAAAAAAATCAATCATTTGAACTCACTGAAATAATTGTTCATTCTGACAACCACCGATTTAGTAATGAGAACATTAAGGTTTACGAGCTAACCAAAGCTGGTCCATGGATACAGGCATTTAATAAGAAGAAACTATTTGTTCAGAATTGTGGATCAGTATTGTTCACTGTCAATGAAGATAACAGTATATCAGAAGTCGTTGAGAGGTTTTGTTCTTTTCCTGTTATATCTGGTAATTCTTTAAATGCCGTATTAATAATTGCTGATAAAGAAGCTGATTATGATGTTGATGACATTGAACCCCTGGAATTATTAGTTAGCCCGGTTAGAAGCATTGCGGGGTATTTAGGTAAGTTTGAAGAACTGACCATCGCCAAAGATAATGCTGAAAAAAACGAACAGCGTAAAATATCCTATCTGAATAATATTTCGCACGAAATTAAAACTCCTGTTAATGCTATTGCCGGATTCGCCCAGCTCATGAAGGAGGATCCTTCTTCAGGTAATAATCAGAAATTCCTTGACATAATTCTGGAAAGCTCCAATGAACTAGTTGCAATAATTAATAATGTTGCGGAGATATCAAACATCGAGTCGGGGTTGACCAGAATAAGGAAGGACGAGGTTCTTCTCTCCGATGTTTTTAACGAATTGGCAGAGCAGTTCAAAGATGAAGTATCCAGAAGAAACCTGATTCTTCAAACCGACATTGGAGTATCAGGAGACGAAATAAAAATACTTACGGACAGAATCAGGTTGCTCCAGATAATGTCAGCTCTTCTGTCCAATGCACTAAAATTTACCTTTACAGGAAAAATCATCTTCGGATATAACCTTCGAAATGATTTTCTTGAGTTTTTTGTTTCGGATACTGGAATCGGAATTCCAAAGGAAGAAATAGATAAAGTATTCGATCATTTCTTTCAAACTGGCGGATCAATTTTAAAGTCATTTAAAGGAACCGGATTGGGGCTTACAATGTCGAAAGCATTGGTTGAGAAAATGGGTGGAGAAATCTGGTGCGATTCTGTTGAAGGGAAAGGCTCCGTTTTTCATTTTACAGTACCATATGAACAGGCAGTAATATCACCTGTTTACGGGTTCCAATCTGTTAATGAAGGAAAAACGGATAATAGGAAAAAAATTATTCTTATAGCCGAAGATGATAATATCAATTTCATGCTGATCAAGAACTTCCTATCTTCACTGGATATCGTATTAATGAGAGCAGTAAATGGGAAAGAAGCTGTCGATATCTGTTCATCAAATAAAGTTGATCTGGTTTTAATGGATATAAAAATGCCAGTTATGGATGGATTCATTGCAGGTGCTATTATAAAGAAATCTAATCCCGACCAGATAATTATAGCACAGACAGCTTATACAAACGACAGGGAAACTGCTCTTGACAAAGGATTTAATGATTTTATTGCAAAGCCTTTCGGGAAAACCCAATTAATAAATCTTATTAACAGCTATCTGACCTTGACACATAAAAATTAAAGAGGTTGCTCTTGAGGCAACCTCTTTAATTATATTCAGTTCTTTCAGCTTTTTACGATTTGGTTAGTTCGCTTATTGAATAATCTTACTCCCAGAGTAATCTGGTGACTTCCGAATGTATTAAGGGCCACATTCGTGCTAAGATTATATGAGTAGTTTACAAGTATTCCTTCGGATACTTCGGCTCCAAATCCCATTCCCCAGATCCCCCCAGTTCTGAATAACAACATTCCCCATAATTTCTTTTTGTAGCTGACTTCCGAAGCTAACTCTAGCTGCGAAGGGTAATTCTGTCCTCCGCGAAAAAGGACAAATGGTTTAACAGACCAATTATCATTCATTTTGTAGGAATATGACGCATGCAAAAGGAAATTTTTCATTGGTTTGTAAGTAAAATCCGTGTTGCTGTATTTTGCTGTTCCGAACATTACATTTGAAAAGAGTATTCCTCCTTCAAAATCTTTATATCTGTATAAAGCGCTGATATCAGTTGCAAATTTTATTTTAGACTTCTCTGTACCGGTGATCAGTGCCGGATCCTGAACATAATTCTGATCATTATAATATTTGCCCAGATCTATGGAATTCTTATAGAAACCGGCAGAAAGCCCAAAGTTCACTGAGTGCTCTTCTGTGATATGTACTTCATAGGTATAAGTTCCAAGAAGCATAGTCTGTTTGAAAATGTCGGCCTTGTCATAAATGAACCTTCCTCCCAAACCTACATTAGAATTTAACCTGTCGTTATAGCTGATGTGACAAGTTACCGGACCACCTTCAATTCCAGCCCAATCAGACCGGTAGTCAAGGAATAATGTTCTGATACTTTTTAGTCCTGCATACGAAGGATTCATATTGAAGGAATTGACATTATAAGCCTCCATGAATGGGAACTGCTGGGCTAATAACCCGACCGGCATTGCCAGCATTATCGATATGTAGATTAACTTTTTCATTTATTTACTTTTATCTTTAAACGTAATTTCTTTTGTTTGTCTAAACAGAGGATAGTTACCTTACAATGTTTACTACTCCTTTGATCAGGCCTTTCTCCGATGATTTAATAATATAATAGTATGCAGCTTCAGGGAGTGGGGTCCCATTGTAAGTGCCATCCCAGTCATTTTTATAAGCTGAAGATTTGTAAAGCAACTTGCCGAACCTGTTATATATCTGTACTGAAATTGTTCCATATTGCTCAATGTCAGGAATATACCAGTAGTCATTCATCCCATCATTATTTGGAGTGAAGAGCGATCTGATATTATCGAATGTTGGTAGTGTTACAATAGATTGAGTAATATTAACTGCCGGATTCCAGTTATTGTTTCCTCCCTGAATGGCTGTTATCATAACAGTCCCTTCTTTTAAAACTGTCATATTGTTCCCTGCTATTTCAACAATTGAATTCTCTGACGATTCGAATCTAACAGGTAGTCCGCTTGTAGAAGTGGCAACAAGTTCATGACTCTGGGTCGTTCTTAGTCCTGTGGGA
>WSSedB1CaDRAFT_10000377_pt1 | contig 20249 bp, 17 predicted proteins | sample WetSurSB1Cattail_FD_9460 | JGI IMG/M metagenome (IMG submission 9460)
ATTGATAATTAACTTTGACACCTGTTTTGATATTATATTCATTGAACATTTTGGAATAGAGAGGATATGGGAAACTTGCCCCTGCCCCTAATAATTCCACATTACTTGCCGGAGATTTCATTTCTGATTTTGAAACCGGGGAGAATGCACTTGCTAAAACTCCTACAAAAGCTATGGTTGTAAGAAGGTAAACTAATTTGATTGTTTTCATAAATCCGTATTTTAAATTTTTAAAAATTAACTCTGTTTTTTATACCTGTAATCACCAAAAAAATAAATTATTTGAAAATATAGTGAACAGTTAATCTGAATGCCAGATCGTTACTCTTGTTACTAAGATTATTGGCTGATGCATACCGGTTATTGTACATGTCGTACCAGATATTGGGAATAAAATGAACATTTTTAACCGGAGTATAATCCAGTCCTGCCAGCAGGAATGATTCTGTATAAACACCTGTATAAGAACCAGCATAAACATTATTTTTATTGAATTTGCTATCAGGATTAAAGTAATCATAACGTACGACAAAACCCAGTTTCTTGGTTAATGGACCTCTTGCAAATATTGATATTCCTGAGGCCAGAGCATTGACTGTATCTCTAACAACTGATGGAGCTGCTTCGGTAAATATTGTACCGTTCTTCTGAACCTGCTGGAATGCTTCTACTCCCATGGTGAAGGCACTTGTCTGGTATCCTAAAAAGATCTTATAGGTGGTTTTAGCCTTCTCGTAAGGTTTTGCCTGTGCCCATTCATTATCTGCACCCAAATCGAGGATTAATTTATGATCCATTATTTTAAAATAAACATCGCCATAAAACTTTTTGAATTTATCAGCTTCAGGTTTTGCTCCACTACCATTACCAATCATAAGATTATATCCCAGATTACCCTGATCATCAAATTTACCCTGAAGACTTATACCTACATCACTTGAACCACCGATCTTACGCATGTCCATTATCGTTTTTTCGAGTGAACGATAGCCCCATACCGGTTCAGATGTTGTAGCATAGGTAGGAGTTGACATTGCTCCTATTACAAGATCGCTATTAGGAAATATATTCTTCCATTTCACGTTAGCTGCTTTTATATATATTGAGCGATTCCCGTCGGTGGTAAATGTTGCGCCCTCATACGCAAATAATAATTGTGTGGAAAAATGTTCGCTAATGTCATAATCATAGCCAAGGTAGATCCTTCTGAATTCCAATGAAGTAAAATCTTTTGCGGTGCTTGCGTACTGCGTATTGCTCATACCAAGGGAATTTGTATGAGCCTTGTATAAGAAGTCCCCAAATGCATAGCCCCAGAGTTTTCCCGACGGCTTAAATTCTATTTTGGTGGTATCTTTCTGGCCAATAACATCTAGAGCCAGGACTAAAAGCAGGATAAAGACTAATGTTTTTTTCATTTTTTAATTATTAGGTTTGAACTGTTTTTTCATGTTACAAAAGTCATGTTTCATTATTACAGGTCAATTGCAAAGCGATTAAGTAATTGTTACAAAAAATAAGCACTCCTGTACATGATGTGATAATGTGCTATTAATGTTGATCTCAAAAATAATTGGCTATATTTAAGTTGATAATCAATTCAAAAATGTCTTATGAGTAGTAAATGGCTTACCTGGGCCTCTGAACTTCAGTCTATAGCACAGGCTGGATTAACTTTTGGAGCTGACAGATATGATCTTGACAGATATGAGCAAATCAGAAGTATTGCAGTTGATATTTTACATGAATATACTGATATGGACCACAATAAAATCAGGGATTTATTCGCTTCCGAAACGGGTTACCAGACACCAAAAGTCGATATCCGTTCTTCAGTATTCAAAGATGGTAAGATACTGATGGTCAAGGAGAAAGTTGATGGTGCCTGGTCATTGCCGGGTGGTTGGGCTGATGTAAATTCATCTGTAAGGGAATCAGCAACACGGGAATGTCTTGAAGAAGCAGGTGCAGTGGTAACAGCAAAAAGAATCATTGCAATACATCTTGGAAACAAACATAATAATCAAAATTTCCCTTATACAATTTATAAAATATTCGTAGAATGTGAACTTGTGGAAATGAGCTTTAAGGAGAATACAGAAACCCTTGGAGCAGATTTTTTTGAATATGATAAATTGCCGGAGCTTTCTTTTAACAGGAATACCCCCGATCAGATCAAAATGTGTTTTGAAGCCAAAAAAAGTAAGCTCTTTGAGACTATATTTGATTAATAAAACTTAATTTCAAAAGCTTAAGAACTTACACAGAGGTTCACAGAGAAGACACTGAGAAACACAGAGAAGAATATAACTAACTCTGTGTAATTTTGTGCTTCCTCAGTGTCTCTCTGTGTAACCAAAAAATTAATAATATAAACCAAAATGAGAAATTACAAAAGGATTTTTGCAGCCGCTGTTTCTTTCTTCCTGTTTTCATTTTACCTGTCCTCACAAGTAAAGAGTCCGTTATTAGACGGGAAAGACAAAGTAGCTTTAATTGCAAAACAAACGGAAATGAATGGGAGTTCTCCCTTCAGAGATATGAAATGGCAATATATTGGTCCGGAAAATGTTAGTGGACGATGTACCGACGTTGAAGCAGTATCTCCAAGAGGCGGAAATTACATAATTTGGGTCGGTTCAGCCACAGGCGGTGTATGGAAATCGGTAAATGAAGGAACAAGCTTTGAACCTGTCTTTGATGGAATGCCAACCGCATCGATTGGTGATATAGCAATTGATCCGGAAAATACTGATATAGTATGGGTCGGAACCGGAGAAGCTAATATTTTCAGAAGTTCAAACCCGGGTTGCGGAGTATTTAAAACCATTGACGGAGGTAAAACCTGGAGTCTAATGGGTCTTGAAAACACATATACCATTGGTCGTATAAGGGTCAATCCAAAGAATTCTGATATAGTTTATGTAGCAGCAACAGGTCATGAATGGACATCAAATGCTGACCGTGGATTATATAAAACCACCGATGGTGGAAAAACCTGGATAAAAGCGCTTTATGTCGATGAAAATACCGGTGTTTGTGATGTGATTCTTGACCCTGAAGATCCAAACACTCTTTATTGTGCAACCTGGGAGAGAGAACGTTTGAAATGGAACGATCCGAGAACTTATGAAACAACAAAGAATAACGGCATCTGGAAATCTACCGATGGTGGTAAAAACTGGAAAAAGATAAACGTAGGACTTCCTGCACAAAACAGGATGGGGCGTATTGGTATTGATATTGCTGTATCAGATCCCAGGGTTCTTTATGCATATGTCGACAATTATGAAGTTGCGACTAAAGCAAAACCCGGTGATCTCGACTCCTATGGCCGTCAGAGAAAAGATATTATTAAAGGGGCCACGGTTTTCCGTAGTGATGACTCTGGTTCCAGCTGGCACCAGGTAAGTGGTCTCACACCGGAACAAAGTACCTTCATGGAAAACCATTCTGCTACTTATGGATGGGTATTCGGCCAGATAAGAGTCGATCCAAACAATGAAAATATAATTTACACAATGGGGATTGAACTCAATCAGTCAACTGATGGGGGAAAAACCTTTAAATCATTGGATGGTCCGCATCCCGATCATCATGGATTATGGATAGACCCGGCAAATTCCAATTACCTGCTCAATGTTCAGGATGGTGGTCTGACCATTTCGTACGATATGGGAAAAACGTGGAAATTCCCGATAAAGGAACTACCACTTGCACAATTTTATAATATAGCCTTCGATTTCAGCACTCCGTTCAGAGTCTTTGGTTCCATCCAGGATCATCATAGTTTTTATGGACCCGTAGATCTTTCACGGGGACGCGATAAAGTTCCTGCTGTGGAGTTTAAACATACGCTTGGTGCTGAAGGTAGCACTCATGCTATTAGTCCCGCTGATAATAATACAATTTATTCAAGTACCTTTTATGGCGCTCTTGCCCGGGCTCAGGTAAATAATTATCCGGCAAGCGTTAAGTATCTTCTTCCAAACCGTTACCCCGGAGAGGAACCACTTAGGGGGGAATGGGTGGCACCTTCCATGCTTTCAAAATTTAATTCCGACATCGTTTACCATGGCATGCAATACGTTCTGATGTCACGTGACAAAGGCGACACATGGGAATTCATAAGTCCTGATCTGTCTTACAATGATCCCAGGAAGAGAGGAGATATTAACTACCAGACCATTTCAGTTATGGATGAATCTCCTCTGAAGTTCGGGCTGCTTTATGCTGGAACAGATGATGGCCGGATATGGAGAACTAAAGATTGTGGTAAAAACTGGACAGAAATAAGAAATGGAGCTGTTCCTGTGAAATTTGTTTCACGAATTGTCGCATCAGCATTTGACATGGGGACAGTTTATATGACCCAGAACGGACGAAGAGATGATGACGCCCAGGTATATATCTGGAAATCAACTGATTTTGGAGATTCATGGCAGGATATTTCTGGTAATATACCCTTAGGGCCAGTAAACGTGATCCGTGAAGATCCTGTCAATAAGGACATTCTCTATGCAGGAACGGATGGAGCCGTATATGTAAGCAAAGATGGTGGTAAAAAGTGGGATGTTCTGGGTAATATGCCATTCATCTATGTCCTCGATCTTGCTATTCATCCACGCGATAATATGTTAATTATTGCAACTCATGGACGAGGTATGTGGGTTATGGATGCAAACCCGATAAACGGAAAGGATAAAATAAAGGTTTCAGATGATTACGACGCTCCTGAAGAATAGTTGTACATAATAAATAAATGCTTTTAACCACAAAGTTCACAAAGGATTACACAAACTTTACTGAGGCATTCAGGGAAGACATAAAGCGCACAGGGGATAAATGATATTACCCAATTCTTTGTGATCTCTGAGCTTAATCTTTGTGTACTTTGTGGTTATTGGATTTCAGTTTTTCAAATAGATTAATTTCTCCTTTTGCATTGAAGCTGAGCCGATAACTTTTGAATTAGTTAGTCCGGCATTATGTAAATCTTCAAGTATTCTATGCACTTTTTGCGGTGGTGCCGAGAAGAGTAGTCCTCCTGATGTCTGGGCATCGAAAGCGATCATCTTCAGATTATAATCGAGATCCGCTGTAAAGTCAATATCCTTTTCAGCATAATCAAGATTACGGAATGAAGCTCCGGGAATGCAACCGTCATCTATAAGCTGATAGGAATTGCCAATCAGAGGTACATCCTTCAGATTTATATTCAAAGACACCCTGCTGGCTTTCGCCATTTTAAGAGCATGACCTGCAAGACCAAACCCTGTAATATCTGTAGCACCTGTGATATCATGTTTTTTCATTACAGCTGCCCCGGATTTATTTAACAGCTTCATCAGGCTTAAAGCTTCGTTAAGAACCTTGTCAGTGACCATTTTTAACCTGTGACCTGCCAGTATAACACCTGTCCCGATGGGTTTTGTAAGTATCAATGAATCGCCAGCTCTGACCCCGGCATTTGTAATTAATTTTTCAGGGTGAATATATCCGACAACTGCAAGTCCATATTTAGGAGGAAAATCATCAATAGTGTGTCCACCGATAATCCTCACTCCTGCTTCTGTAGCCTTGTCAAATCCCCCTTTTAATATCTCTGCATATACATCCATCGGCAATTTTGCTGCAGGAAACATCATTATGTTAAGTGCCAGCACCGGATCTCCACCCATTGCGTATACATCACTGATAGAATTTGCTGCTGCTATCTGGCCGAATTCATAAGGGTCGCTGCAAACCGGCGGGAAAAAATCTGTTGTAAGGACCAGAGCAAGATCATCATTGACCTTATATACTCCTGCATCGTCGTGAGTATCAATATCCACCAATATATTAGGATCCTTTGGCAGAGGAAGATATTTTAAAATTTCTTCCAGTTGCTTCGGTGATATTTTTGCAGAGCAACCACCATATTCAACCATCTGGAGCAGATCAATTTTCATTTTCTTATGATTTTGTTCAGGGTTTTACAACCTTGCCTGCCGATGCCATAGATTCGGCAATAGTATACATATTGCTAAGGATCCCTGTGCCTATCTGTTCTTCAAGCTTGTAATAGTTTACACATGTGGCACAGAGAAGTATTTCAACACCCATTTTACCAAGGTCCTTCAGATGTTCAATAGCCGGGGAGTCATTTGTAACTAGCGTGACACCCTTATTATAAAATACTATTTTCTGCGGCAAATTGTTGAGATCCTTTAATGCTTTAATGAAATTTTGCATCAGGAGATAACCCAATTGATCGTCTCCCTCGCCCATTTTATCGGAGCTGATGGCAACGATGAAATCACCCTTTTCAAAATGAGCAATTTCGGGAGTACAAAAATCAGCGGCATTGGTTTGGGAAAGGGGACCTGATCTCCTTGTTACGGTAAGAGTCCATACTCCGTTATTTTCACTTACCTGGAAATCGGTATTATTATCCTTGAGAAAACGGCTAAGGTTATTATATGATGTATTATTATCAGTCAGTACAATAAAAGATTCACCCACATTCGCTTCTTTAAGGGCCCTCTTCGCTGCAATCAGTGGTGCCGGACATAGCTGTCCTTTTGTATCTACTATTCTCATCAGTTGAAAATTAAAATGAACTGCAAAAGTACTAAAGAACTCTGAATGGAGAAAGATTAAAGAGTTGAAAGGATTGAATGGGTTAAATGGCTGATGATGAATTTTGTTTAATTAATTAACTATGTAAAAAAATTGAAGATGTTGTAATTCTTATAACTTTACTATAAGTATTATTATCCATTTAACTTTACATTTATCAACATGAAAAAAGTTTTACTCCTTCCCTTACTCTTAATTCTGATAATGACACCCAACTCATTATCTGCACAGAAGATATCCAATAAAAAAATTGCCGGTTCGTGGTTAGGTAAGCTTTCGGCTGGTGGTACGGATCTCAGGGTAATTTTCAATCTGAAATTAACCGGGAAAGATAGTCTGTCAGCTACTCTTGATAGTCCTGATCAGAACGCAAAGAACATACCTTGCGGACAGGTCACTCTGGATAAGCAAAAGCTTGTCATTAAGGCACCTGGGATCAATGGGGAATATAATGGAACTGTGACGGGTGATTCTACGATAAATGGTACATGGACCCAGAATGGTGGTACATTTCCTTTAAATCTTAAAAAACAGGGCAAACCGAAATAACCAAAAGCCATCTTCTTCAGACCTTGTAATCACTGGATTTTGGGTTTTCCGGCAGGGATGACAGCTTCCGCAGGATCATTCTTCCACGTGAAGTGATCCCTGCTGAACTATCCTCCATCAGAATGTTTATGGATGTGTACAATTCATTTGCCAGATCAGGATAAATAAGCACCAGTTTATATAAGATCTCCATTGCATAAGCCTTAACTGCAATTGCTGAATATCCCGAATTCAGAGTACTGAAACAGAAATCGGCAAGTTTTCCCTGATCGCTGCTACTGATTGTATCCAGATCGCTGAATGAAATTATTCTGAGAAAAGAGCGAAGAGTGCTCTCATTTTCTATCTTTCCAAGCAACTCCACTACCTTTTTCAAATAAGGATACATTAGCTCAGGAAATTTGTCGCATACTTTTGTCAGAGTCCACGATGATCTGAAAGAGAGTCGTTTATCGGATGAGAGAGAATATTCAAATAATTTTGAAAAGATGGCCGGATTCTCTAATGCAGATGTTGCAACCCATTCTGCTTCTTTCATACTCATCATATTGTTTACAATTGCCTGAAGATCTGTTATATCTGTCAAACTATCATCTGCCTGTTGAATGAGTTCTTCCTCATCCCTTTCTTCAATTTTTGTCTGTTCCAGGTAATGCGTTGCAACAAAAACATCAGCTTCAGAATAGTCAGGAGTCAGCAAATCTTTTGCTTTCACCCATCTGAAGGCAACATGCTCAGACAGAAAAGGCACTTCATCGAGAGTATCACTGATAAAAGGGATAAGTGTTATCTGCTTGTGGCCATAATCATAAAAGACTTCTGGCAATCTTCCACAAATCACTATTTCCATCGATAATTCCTCTTTTATCTCACGGATGATACACTCCTCTTCCGTTTCACCGGGAGCCAGCTTACCTCCTGGAAATTCCCATTTATAAGGATGGTCTGTTGCCTCTCCCCGCTGGACAACTAAGATTTCATTCTCCTCATTCCTTATAACAGCGCATGTTACAATTAACATAATTTATTCTATTGAATGTGCATTTTAAAGTTTAGTCTGTATAGTTGTAAAGAACAATCAGTGTCTCTAAATGTCAGTTCTTAATTTTTTGTTACACAGAGAGTCACAGAGTTCACACAGAGTTACACAGAGGCGGTTTTTATGCATGACTTTAAATAAGCTCCTCATAAAGCGGAATCACCAGCAAATATTCAAATTTTGATTCCTGCAGGTTCATCTTACATGCATAATGGTGTATTCCATTTGTAACTACTAAATATGGAACCCTGAATTTCATATTATAAGTTGCAATCTGTTCAAATACCGCTTCGTCTATTTTAACCTCCGTCGATTTACATTCCACTATCATAATGGGTTGCCCAAATCTGTCATGAACCAGGATGTCGACTCTTCTTTTCAGTTTATTGTATCTGAACATGACTTCAATTCCAAGAAGTCCTGCAGGATATTTTCCTTCATTTATCAGATACTGAACAAAATTTTGTCTTACCCACTCTTCAGGAGTAAGTTTTACATACTTTCTCCTTAATGGGTCAAGGATCATTTCGTTTCCTTCTTTACCATTTATCCTGAAGGAATATTGAGGCAGATTTAACTGTTTCAAACTAGTTTAGAATTTCTGGTCAGCATATTATAAAGTCATTTCTCTACAAATATATTCAGTTAATTTATAAGTGCCTAGAGTTTGGAGTGCCTGTTGTGACTAAAGTGACTAAAGTGCCTAGAGTACTTAGAGTTACTATCATTATGTTTATGTTTATGTTTATCTTTATCTTTTGCATGTTAAAACTTTAGTGACTCTAAACTTTAGCTCACTTTAAACTTTTCTTTAACTTTAGGCACTTTTTATTTTAGCTCACTTTAAGTACTTTCTTATGAAGACCAAAGAGGAAATTGTTAACAACTGGCTTCCGCGTTATACCGGTAAATCGATAGATACCTTCGACAAATATTTTCTTTTAACCAATTATATGCACTATGTCGAACTCTTTGCCAAATGGAACAAAGTACCGGTTGAAGGAAGAGATAAAAACATGCCAAGTGCATCGGCTGACGGTATAACGATAATAAATTTCGGTATGGGAAGTCCAAATGCAGCAACGATAATGGATCTATTGAGTGCAGTAACCCCAAACGCAGTGTTATTTCTGGGGAAATGCGGTGGACTTAAGAAAAAGAACACATTAGGGGATCTTATACTTCCGATAGCCGCAATAAGAAGCGACGGAACATCGAATGATTATCTTCCGAATGAGGTTCCTGCTCTTCCGGCATTTAAATTACAGAGTGCTATCTCCGCAACAATCACAAGATATAACAGAGAATACTGGACCGGTACAGTATATACAACCAACAGGAGAGTTTGGGAATACGACGACAGGTTTAAGAAATATCTTGTAAAAACCCGGGCCATGGCTATTGATATGGAGACTGCAACCATTTTTACTGTCGGATTTGCTAATGAGATACCCACAGGGGCCCTTCTTCTTGTTTCTGACCAGCCAATGATTTCCACAGGGATCAAAACTGAAGCCAGTGATGTAAAAGTCACAAATGATTTTGTAGAAATACATCTCCGGATTGGAATCGATTCGCTTCGTGAGATAAAAAATAACGGGGTATCAGTTAAACACCTAAAATTCTGAAAATGCCAGTTACGTACGAAGAGATAATCTCTGATCTCAAAAACCGGATTTTCAAGCCTGTTTATTTTTTGGCCGGGGAGGAACCTTATTATATTGACCTGATTACCGATTATATTCAGGAAAAAGTACTGCCTGAATCTGAGAAGGCTTTCAACCAGATCATCCTTTATGGCGACGACACAAATATTTCTGCGATAATAGATACAGCCCGAAGGTTTCCAATGATGTCAAGCCACCAGGTCCTCATCATTAAGGAGGCACAGTCGTTGAAAAAAATCGATGATCTGAGCATATACCTTGAGAAACCGCTATTATCAACAATACTCGTTTTCAGTTACAAGTACAAAACCATCGACAAAAGAACGAAGCTTTTTAAAGCACTCGAAAGCCATGGTGTATACTTTGAGTCGGCAAGAATACGAGATTACCTGATTCCGGCCTGGATTGAGAGGTATCTAATGGTAAAGGGTATAAAAACAGATCCAAGTGCAAGCGCTATGCTTACCGAATATCTTGGAACCGATTTGCACAAAATTGTGAATGAACTTGATAAACTTATTATTACTCTCCCTCCCGGCAAACCGTTTATTACCACTGCATTAATTGAAAAAAACATTGGGATAAGCAAAGACTACAATAATTTTGAACTACAAAAGGCTATAGGCGAAAAGAATATCCTGAAAGCGAATATGATAGTACAATATTTTGCCGATAATCCCAAAGATAATCCCATTACACTCACAATTTCGTCACTTTTCAGTTTCTTCAGCAAGCTTTTGACTTATCATTATCTCCCCGATAAATCAAAAAACAACGTTGCGTCGGTCCTTAAGATTAATCCTTTTTTTGTGAGGGAGTATGAGAATTCTTCATCAAAATACAATGTATCGAAAACTGTACAGGTAATCAGCCTTTTACGAACATACGACATGAAATCAAAAGGCTATGGCGATCCGGGTACAGAGCCTGGTGATCTGTTGAAGGAGCTGGTATTCAGAATACTGCATTGATGATTATTTATTCATTTCCAATCTGAAGAATGATTGATCCAATACGATAGGTGATAGAACTTGCTCTGTGAAACTCTGGGCTTCTCTGTTCAACTCTATGACAGTTCTTGTTTTTGTTACACAAAGGCCCACAGAGTCACGATAACTATCGGGATCACCGAGTGCCACAGTGCTACAGAGAGGTTAATTCATTTCCGGAGAATCGGGAAAATCAGCCCACATTCTGTATTTATTTTTGAAACTCCTTAAAACTTTTTTCCAGATATCGTCGTCGTGATTATTCAAAACAACTGAGGAATTTACTTTTGCAATGACCCAGGAATTTTCTTTAAGTTCCCTTTCAAGTTGCCCGGCTGACCATCCTGAATAGCCTAGAAAGAATCTTATCTGCGACTTGTTTATTTTTCCTGATTTTATGAGTTCCCTTAAACTTTCAATGTCCCCACCCCAGAAAATATTTCCTTCAATACGAATACTTTTGGGAATCATATCGCCAAGACTATGCAGATAGTGAATAGTATCAGGTGCAACGGGCCCACCCATACTCAGGTATTCATCCCATCTCTCAAAACCTTCAATAGCAGTACTCACCTTTAATTCGAGTCTTTTATTCAGAATAAATCCAACCGAACCCTGAGGATTGTGGTCTGTCAGATATACTATGCTCCGGTTAAAAAAGGTATCCGGAAGAAAGGGTTCAGAAATCAGAATCTTTCCTTTTTCCGGAATTTTGTCTTCCGGCATAATCGTAAATAAATCCAGTTCCGGTTGCATATCTTAATAAACAATTAGAAAACAATTATTATGCAAAAATAATTAAGTAAAAACTTATCTTCAATTAAATATTATCATATTTTTACCTCAATTGATAAATATATTATGCAGAGAAGTACTTTAACCATCATTGGGAATAAAGTTGTTTTAAATATCCGTGAAAGGATGTGTGAAACAGCAGAAGAGATGCTGGCTAGCAACAAATTTCGTTTAGTTCTTGATCATTGTCTGAATAACCTGAGATCTAAAAACTCACCACTACTTGAGTTTTTTGGAGGTTGCACTACTGATAAAGACTGTGTTGATGACCTTGTGAAGACATTATCTTTACTCGTAAAGTATGAAAGCAGTGTTGTTCCTCACATTTTCGAGAAGTCCAGGATTTTTCTTAAAGACCTCGATAAAATTGCCGGCTTTGTTGAATATCTTTATGATTATTGGCGTCATTTTGATCGTTTTATTATAAATGATTCCGAAGGTGACCGTCTCGATAAAAGACCATATCGTACTTTCAATGAAACTATTGAACAGCTGACCCATCTTATCAGGACTGTCTACCGGCATATCCAGGAAAATATTACAGGCAGTCATCCTTCTGTTTACAGGCAGGTTCCGGCAGGTGCGGAAATGGCAGTTATCTCTCTTCCAAAAGATATCGCTTATAAGGGAGAGAAATATAAGAAACTTAACAGTATTCCTGTAATACGCCAGATGCTCATTTATCCTCCGCTTGTTATCCAACAACCTATGAATAAGCGGACAGGCCATTTTAAAAAAATCCTTCAGAACCCGGTTGATCTTGTAGACCTGGTAACCGATGAGTGGATCTGTTACCCGGCCAAAGTCGGGAAACTGCTAATAATGGTTTACTTCCATCGTGATTTTTTTGAACTTGGTTTTTCAATGTGCAATCTGTTCCAGCTTGCCGATGATGCTGATCTTGAGAAAAAGCCTGACGCTCTTTTTATATACGGAGTATCAGGAAATGTTCTGGATGGTCTGGCACAATACTCAACTGTATTTTACGATGATGAGGAAAACGGCATATTTGTTGGGGCAATTCCCGACCGTCCGGAATTCGGTTACTTTGGTTACCTCAAGAAGATGATTCTCACACTTCATAATTCCATAGTGATGAAAACAGGCAATATGCCTTTTCATGGTGCTATGGTTAAGATATTGCTTCAGGGAAACAAGGAAGCCTCCATACTTATGATGGGTGACACAGGAGCAGGCAAATCTGAAACTCTTGAAGCCTTTAGGGTGCTGGCAGATAAATATATCCGTGAGTTGACAATCATTGCTGACGATATGGGCTCTATTGAACTCGACTCAAACGGTTATCCAATTGGGTATGGTACTGAGATCGGGGCCTTCCTTCGCCTTGATGATCTTCAGCCGGGATATGCTTTCGGACATCTCGACAGATCAATTATTATGAATCCAAGTCAGGTCAATGCCCGAATTGTTTTCCCTGTAACCAAATTTGAAACAGTAATAGCAGGAAACAAAATCGATTATATCCTCTATGCTAATAATTATGAGGAGATCGATAATGAACATCCTGTAATAGAGAAATTTACATCTGCTGAATGGGCTTTGGACATTTTCAGCGAAGGCGCTGTAATGAGTAAAGGAACAACAACTTCAAGCGGGTTGGTCCACTCTTACTTTGCAAATATTTTCGGCCCTCCCGAATACAAAGATCTTCATGATAAGATCGCTGCAAAATATTTCGCATCATTCTTTAAAAATAATGTGTATGTGGGTCAGATGCGAACCAGACTGGGTATCCCGGGTTATGAGTCGACCGGACCACGGGAAGCAGCATTGGCGTTGCTCAAAATAATAGGAGTTACGATTTAAATTATCGTTTTGTAAGCGCTGTTGAAAAAGGTGAAATCCATTAACCACAAAGGTCGCAAAGGATTAACACAAAGAACACAAAGTTCCGATAGCAATCGGAATGAATTTTAGTTTTTAACTTCGTGTGCTTTGAGCCTTCTTTGTGAGCTTTGTGGTTAAAAATAACTTTTTCAACAGCCCCAACAATTTCAATATTTTTCCGGTACCGCCTCTTTCATCATTGAATAAATAACATCAAAAACATCTTCCGCACTGGGTTTGGAAAAATAATCTCCGTCGGTAGTATATGCAGGACGATGTTCTTTCCCGGTGAGAGTTTTAGGAGCACTGTCAAGATATTGCCATCCACCCTGTTTTTCAAGGACCTCCTGCATCATATATGCTGTTGTTCCACCTGGAAGATCTTCATCGAGAAAAAGAATCCTGTTGGTCTTTTTAAGTGATTCAAGTATAATTTTGTTTTTATCAAACGGAACAAGTGTCTGAACATCTATTAGTTCAACTGATATATCATGAGAGGCGAGTTGTTTTATTGCTTCTGCAGCAATTCTGACTGTAGAACCATATGTTACTACTGTCAGATCTGTTCCAAAGTTCAATATTTCAGGAATTCCAAGTGATATTCGGAATTCTCCTATATTATCAGGCATCTTTTCCTTCAACCTGTACCCATTGAGAGGTTCAATAACTATTGCAGGATCATTACCTTCAAGAAGCGTATTGTAAAACCCTGCAGCCCTTGTCATATCTCTTGGAGAACAGACATAAACACCTCTTACCGAATTAATAAGCATACTCATAGGCGATCCTGAGTGCCAGATACCTTCCAGACGGTGTCCCCTGGTACTAATAATCAATGGAGCAATCATTCTTCCAGCCGTTCTGTAATGAGTTGTTGCAAGATCATCGCTTAAAACCTGTAGCGCATACATAAGATAATCGAGATACTGAATTTCAGCAATTGGTCTCATTCCTCTTAGTGCTAAACCAAGTCCCTGACCAAGAATTGTAGCTTCCCGTATACCTGTATCTGTGATACGAAGCTCTCCGAATTTTTTCTGCAGACCTTCAAGCGACTGGTTAACGCCTCCGATATGGCCGGTATCCTCTCCGAATGTTACAAGAAGAGGATATTTTGAAAAAAGCTTATCATAATTATCGCGAAGTATCTGACGACCAGGAACTTCTGGTGCATCAACAGAATATACCGGAGGAATTGGTTTTACTTTAAGTACTGAGGTTGCCGTTTCATTATAAAGAAATGAATCATAACTTTTTCTTGCATCAGCATAATTACGCTTTAGCCAGCCGTTCAACTCTTCATTCAGATTATCAGATTTAATGCACGTTCCGCAAATATTTCTTAATATCTTCCTGGCAGTAACAAAATTGTCTTTTCTAATGGGTGCCGGGACTTTTTTCAGTTCCTCAGTAAACTCATCAACTGATTCCTCTTTTGCCTTTTCAGTGCATCGGCACGACCGGTCACTAATGATCTTAACAAGAGCATCACGTTCAACCCTGATAGGATTTTGAAATGCCTCCCATCCTTTTCTTCTGGCTTCCTTAGCTTCCTCTTCCGCATCAAGAGCAAGTTTATCAAGTTCTTCAGAGGTGGCTATCTCAGAACTTAGGATCCATTCCTTCATCTTCTTTATTGGGTCAAATTCTTCTTCCCATTTAAGTCTTTCCTCACTTTTGTATCTCTCATGAGAGCCTGAGGTAGAGTGTCCCTGTGGCTGAGTAACTTCTTCAATGTGAAATACAACAGGAGTATGTTGTTCACGGCATATAGCGATACCTTCTTCATAAAGTTTTAGCAAACCGGGATAATCCCACCCTTTCCCCTTGAAAATTCGTATTCCTGGTTTACCCTTTTCAGTTTCAAAGCCTTTGAGAATTTCTGAAATGCTCCCTTTTGTGGTCTGGTATTTTTTCGGAACAGAAATACCATAACCATCGTCATACACAGAGACTGCCAAAGGCACCTGGAGAACTCCTGCCGCATTAATAGTCTCCCAGAAGTATCCTTCAGAAGTACTTGCATCACCAATTGCTCCGAAAGCGACTTCATTTCCTTTTGTAGAAAGAGTTGTGAATTTTTGAATTTCCTTATTCTGTCTGAATAATTTAGATGCATAAGCCAATCCGAGTAAACGCGGCATCTGCCCGGCTGTAGGTGAAATATCTGCTGAAGAGTTCTTCTGCTTTGTCAAATCGCGCCACGATCCGTCAGGATTAATATTCGGAATTGAAAAATGATTATTGAATACTCTTCCGCCGCTTCCGGTATTAAACTGGTTGGATGTATTTCCATAAAGCTGATGGAAAAACTCGAGGGAATCATAAACGCCCATGGCCATCATCCATGTCTGGTCGCGATAATATCCCGACCGCCAGTCCCCGTTTCTGAACTGTTTTGCAAGTGCAAGCTGTACAATCTCCTTACCATCTCCGAATATTCCAAACTTGGCTTTTCCTGTAAGAACTTCACGGCGCCCTATAATACTGAGGTTCCGACTGAGATTTGCCATACGGTAATCAGCAAGAATGCTCTCTTTGTTAAAATGTTTTTCTGATTGATTGTTGTTTTGTTTCATAACAATACCCTCTTTGGTCAAAAATTGTTCTGATTGATGGTTATTCTGATTCATCCTTAATTGAAAGTTTAGTGGTTGCTCTGAAACTAGAAACAATCGAACTACAATGTTGTTTAAATAACCTGAAATTAACCTGAATTGGAACCATATTTTTAAGACTTGACTATCAATGATTAAACAAATTTCTGTCATTTCCCGGGCATTGAGAAGCCGGTATTATGATACTCTCCGGTGTAAAATTATCAATCTGATTATTCCTTTCCCATTATGACAAAATTGAACTACTTTTGCAGACAAGCCTTTTAGCATAATATTATGAACAGATCAATCTCTTTTATATTTCTTCTTTTATTATCAACAGCTCAGGTTATTGCAAGCGATCCGGATTCTATTAATTATACAAATCATGTTTTTGATCAGAGGATCAAAACTGTTCAACTTTACAAAGATGGATGGAATCTCTCCTACCCAATTATGAAACTGAACAGCAATGAGAAGTTAGTGCTGAATTTTGACTTGCTTGGTGATCAGGCTGAAACTTTTTACTACACTTTTATCCATTGTGATAAAGACTGGAAAAAATCCGATATTTTCCCAAATGATTATATGAAGGGATACACTGAAAATCCTATAGAAGACTATATGAATTCATTTAACACTACAGTAAGTTACATTCACTATAGCCTTAGTTTCCCTAATGACAGAGTAAGCTTAAGTAAATCAGGAAATTATATACTTGAAATTTATCCTGCTGACAAGCCTGAAGAACCGGCAATAACTCAAAGATTTATTGTTACAGAAGATCTTGCTCAAATTTCGGTAAATGTTCACAGACCTCAGATGACGAAAGAAAGCAATACTCAGCAGCAAGTTGATTTTATTGTAAATTATACCGGCCTTACCGTTAATGACCTGTACAGAGATTTATTTGCTTTTATTCTTCAGAATGGCAGATGGGATAATGCGAAAAAGAACCTGAAACCCGAATCGTATGGCAATAACCAACTAAATTATAATTCTTTATCCAACAAGAATATTTTCCAGGGAGGAAATGAGTTCAGGTACTTCGACATAAAAAGCATACGTTATAAGACTGAATATGTCAGGAGTATAGATTTTGTCAATCCAAACTATAATGTATATCTCCTCCCTTCCGATAACAGGGAATTTAAACCATACTTCTATTGGAAGGATTTCAACGGGAAGTATTATATTGCTTTCCAGGAGGGGAAAAAACCCGAAATAGAAGCAGATTATGTTTATGTCTATTTTACACTTCCTTCTGATCAGATGATAGAGGGAGGCAATATGTATATATCCGGGAGTCTGAATAACTGGACTTTTGATAAGAATAATTTGATGACCTATAATTCTGAAAAAAGACAATACGAGGGCACCATGCTTCTTAAGCAGGGTTGGTATAATTATGAATATGTTTTTCTGAAAGACGGCAGGATTAATGGAACTGCAACATTATTTGAAGGCAGCCACTACGAAACAGAGAATGATTATGTTGTATTAGTATACTACAGGAATCCGCAAGATCGCTTCGACAGGGTAATTGGCACTTCAATTGCTAATACTCTGAATAAGCTTTCCAATTAGCCGGAGTNTTATGCTTTTCGTTTCGATCATAAAGTTTTGCGTTACTACTTTGCACCATCAAACCTTTGCTCAGTTAAGTATGTTTTTCAACTCCGTATTGCATATAAAAAGTATGTTTTAAGGTTTTTACTATCTCATTCATATACTCCTCAACAGCTCTTACAGAACCTGGTAAAGTATAAATCAAAGAATTACCGATTATACCTGCAACCGACCTGCTCAGGAGTGCATTAGGGTTTATTGTACCATACTTGATCCGAATGAATTCCATTATCCCCGGGATCTCTTTTGTTATCAGAGGGAGAACTGTCTCCACAGTAATATCCCTGGGTCCGATTCCGGTTCCTCCGGTTGTAATAATTATATTTTGAGTATCGCATTCACTCAATAAAAGATCCTTTAATATAGCCTGGTTATCAGGAATAAGACGTAAAGTAGCATTGAAAGTCCATCCTGCCAAAGTAAAAAACTCTTCAATCTTTTGTCTGACCTTAGGACCACTCAAATCTTCATATTCGCCTTTGTAAGCCCTGTCACTGAGAGTAATTATCAGTACTTCAAAATTTTCAGGAAAGTTCATTTTTTAGTTTTTTCGGTGAGACTCACTTTGTCAATAACCATCTTCTTATCAACTGCTTTGCACATATCATAAATTGTAAGAAGAGCGATGCTAACAGCTGTTAGTGCTTCCATTTCCACTCCGGTTTTTCCAAAACATCTTACCTCACTGACCACCTTAACACCTGTTTTATCAGGAATGGTATTTACTTTTACATTGTCTAGCACTATATTGTGACACAAAGGAATAAGGTCGGACGTTTTTTTAGCTGCAGAGATCCCGGCAACCTGGGCAACACTCAGAACATCACCTTTCTTAAGGAGATTCTCTTCGATAAGCTTTATCGTTTCCGGGGCAAGGGAGATATGTCCGCTTGCCTTTGCTATTCTCAGCTGATTGTCCTTATCTCCAACGTCGACCATAATCGCTTTTCCTTTATTGTCAGTGTGTGTAAGTTTTTCCATGATTAGTCAACCTCCTATATTATAAAATGCACCTGTTTCGTTTTTTGATCCGCATCTGGGCTTCAATTCTGCAGCCCGTTTAATTGCTTCTTCAAAGCCAAAATCCCTGATATCAAATTCAATATTACTGAAAAGACATGGTTTGAGCTTCCCGTTTGAAGTAAGCCTTAACCTGTTACATAATGAGCAATTACCTCCGGTACCTCCATCAACAACCGAAAAATGTCCCATCACCAGATCCATCTGATGAATATATCTTATTTCCAGATCATTTTCTTTACAAAACCTGGTGACCGCCTTAGCTTCTTCTTCATCTTTGGATTCCTTGATGACACAATTGATTTTAATAGGGTAAAGGCCGGCGCTTTTTGCGGCATTAATACCTTCGAATACATCATTAATATTACCCAATCGTGTAACAGCTTTGAATTTTTCAGGATCCACTGTATCGAGACTTATATTGACTCTGTGAAGACCTGAGTTTCTTAACTCCTTAGCATATTGTTTCAACAATGTACCATTTGTAGTCATTGAGAGATCATCTATACCCTTGATATCTGAAATCATTCTGACGAGCGTTGTAACACCTTTTCTTACAAGGGGCTCACCTCCTGTCAGTCTTACTTTAGTCACTCCGTTTGCCACAGCCACTTTGGTGAATCCGGCAATTTCATCAAAGCTGAGAATATCTTCATGACGAAAGAGTTTAATCCCTTCTTCAGGCATACAATAAGTGCAACGCAAATTACATCTGTCGGTGACAGATATTCTCAAATAATTCAGTTTTCGGTTAAATCTGTCGAACATTTACAATTTCTCCTTTTGTCAAAGATCTTATTCCCGGTTGAAGAGCAATTATACCATCGGAATAAGATAGTGCAGCAATATGAGCTGAACCGTGATAATCAGCCGGCACAACTTCCATATCTTTGTTAATATAAACTGGTATTAACCCCAGTCTGTCTGATGATTTTCTTTCATAATCCATAGCAAGTGGAAGCTTCTGTTCGATTGGTATCCAATTATATCCCATCATTTTGTTTATGAGAGGTCTTATCAACATTTCGAACTGAATGAATGAAGAAACAGGATTCCCCGGCAAGCCAAAGATAACAGCTTTGGGGTGAATACCGAAAGTTGTAGGTTTTCCAGGCTGCACCCTCACCCTGTCGAAAAGGATTTTTACCCCGGCGTGTTCAAGGACGGAGGGAACAAAATCGAAGTCACCCATTGAGACACCACCTGTTATAATAACAATGTCGCTTTGATGAACGGCGTTTGCAATTTTTTCATAAGTAATTGTTTCATTATCGGGGGCGATACCGTAATAAACACCAATTCCTCCGGCTCTTAAAACCTGGGCATTCAGCTGATAAGCATTACTGTTACGTATCTGTGAAACAGCTGGTTTCACTTCAGGTTCGATAAGTTCACTACCCGTGCTGATTATGCCGACAACGGGCCTTTTTTTAACAAGAACCTCCGTATGACCCACCGAAGCCATAATTGCTATATCCTGCGGTTTAATGAATTT
>WSSedB1CaDRAFT_10000378_pt1 | contig 20242 bp, 14 predicted proteins | sample WetSurSB1Cattail_FD_9460 | JGI IMG/M metagenome (IMG submission 9460)
CATTGGTATACATGCATTTTTTGCTTTATTTTTTTCACTTTGCTGATAGTCCTTTTGATAAAATTTTGCCCATAAAAGCTTCTGGTATAACGAAATTTTCTCCGTCTGTTTCTTGCGTTCTCCAGCATCATCGGGACAATTATCAAAAGGGAAAATTTCCAGTGCAATGCCCTGATTAAACGGTGCAAAAAAGCTATGTTCTTCGATGCAGGTTGTATTGCTATTACGAAACTTCATCATTCCTCGCTGCCAGAAGCCACGATCATTTTCTGTTGTCTGCAAAAAATAAGGTGCCTTTACGGCAGAAGATAATTTTTTCAACTTTTCAAAATCAGCTCGCGGCATTAAAATGTCAACATCATCATCCCAGGGAATAAATCCTTGGTGACGAACGGCTCCCAGCAGCGTTCCAAACCCCACAAAATATTTCAATTGATATTTTGTGCAAAGCTCTTGAAAAACCGCCAACAAATCGAGATTGACTGCCCAGACTTGTTTCATTTCTCTTGTTATACGGTAATCAGAGATAATTTCCTCTTCAAAAAAATCTTCCCGCAGCTTCACATGCATCATCCATTCCAAAACCAACTCACAATTTATTTTAAACAGCCCATACAATTTTTCTTTTCTCAATCCCTACATCCAATAAAGTACGCTTAATCTCTTCTGCTATTTTTTTATTCAAAACGGCAATCACAATCTGATCAAATTCTACCCCATTTAAACAATTCAACGGCTCTACCGGCAATCCAGCCTGCTGCTTTACTATATAATTTTGATCAACCCAGGCCACACATTTTTTGTCGCAACGATTCTGCAATGTATTGTATAACCGTTGCCCAAATTTTCCGGCTCCATAAATAGCAATTCGATTTTTCAATATTCCCAGAGGTACGTGCATAGTATCTTGCACACCTTCTTCTTGTATTTCTTTCACCAGTGCATCGATCTTTTCATCATTAACAATCTCCCGACCGAACAATCTGTCCAATTTGCACTTTCCCAGCAGGAGCTGTAGTTGAGGTTCTCGTTCCTTTACCTGCAAAATAATCTGCTCGCGTTTGGACAACGCCGTCGTTTTATCATAAATTGTCTGAATCCCCAGTTCCTTTGCGGCCTTGATATCAGCAAAAGCATTGTCACCACAATGAACCCAGTTTGAAAAATCCACCTTTTCTTCCTGCCGCACAATCTGATACAGTGCTTTCGATGATTTTGTCTTTCGATATTCAGATGAAACATATAAAGGCAGATCTCTCAGCACCGGATCTGCTTTTACCAGCATCGTACGAATAGCCTCTTTTTCAAGATACATATCTGATATAAGCACAACTCTGCGTCCTGCCTTCTTTAACGTTTTTATCTGCTCTATATTCTTTTCTATACCGACAACATTATCCAGTTCTAACTGTTTTTCCAAACAAATTAATGTTTCAATTTGCTTGGAATCAAGACTCTCATATTCAGCAAACGTCTGGTATATTTCAGATAAAGTAATGTCTTCCTTATCACAAAGTTCATGCCGGGCTGCCCTCTCATAATAAATGCGCAAATCATAGAAATTACTTTTTACTCGTTCAGGTAAGCAAAACGCTTTATCTGCTTCTAACTTTTGCTGCATTAATGCAAACACACCTTTCGGCGTTGCTGTCTTCCTTGTAAGCAGCGTATCAAAAACATCAAAAGAAAAAAAAGCATCTCTTTCATAAAGAATTTTTTCCTTGACCAGTGTTTTTATTTTCGTAGAACTTGTCTGCTCTGTATAAGGAAAAAACTCAACCGCTGCACCAAGATTTTTTAAATCACAAATTAATGCATCCCATTCGCCAGCATGATCATCTCCGGAAAAATGGCAATTATAATGATATAAATGCCAGGCCGTAATTTTATTTTCATTAGAAAACCCAACTTGTTCAACCTGATCAACATATTTTATAGCTTTTACAATTGCGGCTCGTTCACTATAAGGAATATAGGGTTGTTCATCTTTATAATGACAGCTCAAAGCATCACTTACAACCCCGACAATTAAATGTTCACAGCGACTTTTTGCTTTTTTCAACAAATTCAAATGCCCAATATGAAAAAGATCAAACGTTCCCTGCACATAACCAATTTTATACTTTTTTTTCACTTTCCCTTGTCCTCCTACTTTAATCCAATAAAGACATGATCTGTCGGTTTTTATGAATTCGTACGGGATTTTCCCGCCGTGCATAAAACTGATGATAGGCATCTGTATTTCTCAGTCCATTAAAAAAGCTAACTTCTATCGACCAAAAAGCAGACCACATTTCCTCTGTAATTCCATAGCGTTTCTGCAATTCGGTCAATGAAACAATTTCTCGTAAATCATAATAAATAAAGGCCAATGCGCGGAACATTGGATATTTTGCCGGATAATTCTCCTTCACAAACTCCTGATCAAAAAACGTCATTTTTCCATTTTGGTAAAAACAATTCATTGGAATCATTTCCATATAGGCATTTTCTAAAACAGGTCCCCAGTCCGCTTGCGGTGCAAGCTTCAAAAGATTACAATCCATTTTGGCAGCAGGTTCCGAGGACTTTATAATGCATTCCCACAGTTCATCAAAAACGGCTAACACTTGGGATTTATCTTCTTTTTGTAAAGAACGCAAATAGTTAGCCAGCGTTGGTTCCTTGATATACGGCATATAAACCGCCTCATTTTTAAACTCTGTTGGAACGACTGCTATTTTGCGCATTGCTAAAGCCTGCATATGCTTTTGCAAATTTCGCAGGCCGACTTTTCCTTCTTCATATAATGCCTGTTTTTTTACAACTTCTTTTTTATAAATACTCGTCACAAAGCTTGTTTCATTGCCCCGATCAACCGTAACCGCAGCATAATCCACCGGACAAAAATCATCCTTCTTCCCGCATTCGATAAAAAATGAATTGGCAAAAAACCCAAAAACGCCATTGCGCGCGATATCACCATACAATGCAGATTCTGAGGCAATCAACGAGCTGCTGTTATAATATGGAATAATACGTTCCCGCATTTCATCTCCCGGCAAATGCTGATCCGAATAAATAACCTGTGGCAATTTGTAATCTGGAACTGGATAATAAAATTTATAATAAGGAAATCCTGCTGCCTGCAAAAGATCGATTAATTCCTGCCGATCAAAGCAATAGCCGCGCCCCGCTACCGGATACTTGTTTATCCCGGCAAAAAATTCCTTTGTATAGGGTTCCGCTTCCCCACAGAAGTATTTCAGCCCATAGCGATTTTCAACTGCAATAAGTAGTTTCCCACCTGGCTTTAATAAACTTTTAACTTGTTCTAAATAAGCAATATAAGGCTGCTGTTCCGATTTACCATTTCCCTGTAATTCTAAAATCCCCGGCAAAACAATATAATCAAATTTCTTGTCGAATACAATATCTTTCAAGTCACCCGCATAAACCGTTAAATTCATCATATGTTTGTAGCGCTCAGAAATGGTTTCTGCCCGAAAAGCAGAACGTTCCGTGACGGTCACCTGTCCACCCTTTTGACATAAGACACCCGTTAAAGAACCGAACCCAGCAGCAACTTCCAGAATATCTGCTTTCGGTGAAAACTCATACCATGCCAAAAGAGCCGTTCGCAAGATCGATAACTGCAAAAAAACCTGCCACCGCTGTTCGCGGAGTAGAACCTCAGCAAAATTTCCATCCTCATGATCTGCAATATATTGCCGAATATCCCGATCGATTTGAGATATCCGCTGTGGCTCTTTTTGGTATATATTAATAAAATCAGCCATTCACTTCACTACCCTCTGTTCATATATCCAATGCACTCATATATTCAAATAATATAACAATTTTTTTCTCATCAACACCAAATTTCAGCATTTCGTTTTTTATTTCAAGAGCTATCCGCTGATTACTTACTGCCACAAAAACAGCATCATATTTTGCATTTTTACCAAAATCTAATAATGCTCCGGATACTGCCAAGCCTTTCGCTGCCAACAGCCGATAATTTTTATCAAGCCATTGAACGATATGACAATTTGCCGCAATTGCTGAATCATGAAACTGTGTTCCCCACTTTCCTGCACCATAAAGAACAAAGGTACTGCCAAAATACGAATAGGGAAACCCTTTAAACAAGTAATTTTTTTCTTCCTGCGTTTCAACAAAAGACCGCTTGGTCAGTCGCTGCAAACGATCTATAATCACATCCCTGTTCTTTTGATAAAAAGCGATTTTTCTTTTTTCTCTTTCATTGCAGCGAAGTATCGCATAGTTAATATCTGTTCCCTCATAATATCGTGCAATTGGCTGTCTCGGATGAAATAAATATACATCCCGAATATTTCTTTTTGTCAAAGCAGGCGCAAATGCTGCCATATTTGTATCTCTTCCTGATGGACTATATGGCATATCCGCAAAAAAGTCCAAAATCGCTTTATCCTTTGGCTGCATAATATTTTCGATATAACAAATTAAAGCTTCTAAATTCACCGATACGTTATACTTTTTTACCTGCGTAGCATAAAACTCAGTATATTTTTCTATTCCTTCAACATACATATCATAACCATAACTTTTTAAAAACGTTCCCTCGTTGCCTTTTAGAACTGGTTTAATCTTTTCATTACATTCTATATAAGAATCGGTTTGCCCATGCGGTGCACGACATAATAATTCAATCAACAAATCTGTTTTTAAACTACTAGGTAAAAAATTAAGATACCTACACTCTTTTTCGTTTACAATTCTATCCATTTTGAAAAAAAATGTCCAAATCGGCCCCTTATAATAATCCTTTAATAAATTTGCCAAGCATTTCTGTGTAAACCCTGTACCACCGATTTCAACAAATGCAAACTTTTCGTCTTTCATATCAATTTCTTGTTTTAAATAGCTTTGAACCATTTTCCGGTTTAAAGTTTGTCGTTCTACTAAAAAACCTCTGAACTTTTGGTTTTCATCTAATCTCTTTGCTAAAAGGCTTATAGTGCAATAAGATAATTTTTCATCAGCAGAAAAATCCCCTAAAAAAGCTTTCAGATCATCCTTATCGATCTTTAAAACCTCAGCAATATCAGTTAAGCTTTTCAATCTATCTGGGTTAGACATGGCAATAATACGACGCACAGTACCAATTTCCCCATTATATGAAGGCATTCGCCAAGCCTTCCGTGAACCATAAATGTAATGTGTTTTAATATCAATATTCCACTTTTTCAATAGAATATCAACTACTTTCTTAGGAATATATCCATCTCTCGCTATAAAATATAATCGCTTAAATCCTCTACGCTTGCTTTCCTCAATAATCCATTGTGCATACGAAAAAAGAATAGGCCCACCAATAGTACACCCTATAACTGCACTATTTTCGAGTGCTTTCATCCGAACAGCATTGCCAGAACCAATTATTAATTGACTGCAACAATTATTATGCTGCGTGCATAAATATTTTTCTTCAAACTTCCATAAATTTAAATGTCGCATATTTTTTAAATTTTTTATACCTAGGCACTTTAGTACACCAGCATCATCTACCCCAAAATATCTCCAATTATTATATTCAACCTGTTCAGAGATTTTTATTATATGATAAAGCTTTCCTGAAGCTTTTCGAACCTTATGACTAGAGGATAGATACAATGGAATTTCCAATAATAACGAATCTATATCTGCAAGTATTTTTAGAACAAGCTCTTTATCCAAATAAGTATCAGCCAAAAAAATAACTTTTTCATTTGTTTTCAACAGATGTTTTATTAAAGAAATATATTTTTCTACACCTATTAGATTATCTATTAACAATTTACACTCTAACTTTATCAACACCGATATATCATCAGTATCAATTGCTCCTGTCGTAGCCAAAGCCTCATAAATTTGTTTTAAAGTTATTTCTTCAACACCATGTCTTTGATATTGCCGCCTCGCTAAATCTTCCGAATGAATACGCAACTCATAAAAATTATCTTTGATATAATTCGCTATTTTTTGATAGGCGGGATTCTCCTGCAATTCTTTTTGCATCAATGCAAAAACACCTTGAAAGGTTGCTGTCTTTGGCATAATAATTGTATTAAAAATATCAAAAATGTATAACATATTTTCACCGCTGCCCTGTTATGTATTATGAGTATAAATGTATATAAAAATAATCTTCCCTTAATTAATCCCTGAATGACTGAGAGTTTTTGTCGCTCTGTACCTTTCTACATCATCGCATTCCTAAGTTCCAAATTCATACTTACTAAATGTTCGAAACCTTGGTTTTTCAATGCGCAAATAAGATCATACTGGTCTATATCTTTTACTGAGACTAGAATAAGACTCTTCTGCTTGTCAGATTTGATCATCTCCGCAGTTTGAACTTTTATTCCTTTTATATTTGCTGGATTACCTTTAAGTATTGACACTAAAAAACTTTCTATTTTAATGTTTTTCTGAAGTAAATATTCTGCAACAAATACTCCCACTTTTCCTGCACCATAAATATAAAGCTTAGGGAATTTCTGCAGTTCTACAAAAAAACCTTTTAAGCACAGTCTCTGTTGTTGTATTTTTGAATAAGCTTCAAAAAAAACCTGTTCACGATGATGCACTAATTTTTGCACAAAAGACCAATCCGTTATATTTATTTCAGCCACCTGTAATAACCCTTCCTCATCATCCTTGCAAAAATCATCAGCAGCATATGATAAAAACAGCATCTTATACTTGTCATCTACACGCCTATAATTTTCCATATAACGAATAACCTTAGTTGGAATTATATTTATATTTAGCCTTTTAAAGTCTATTTGGTTCTTCAAAAATTGTTTTATTTCTGCAAATTCATCAAATATGCACTTGACTTTTTCTTTAGAACGAACCGATGAAGTTACATTATCTGTTCTGTAATGTAAATAAGCTTCTTTGAGTAAATATATTCGTTTTGCACAAATCATCGTTTTTAAATAAAATGAAACATCCTGATAGGATGCCCCAGGAGTTTCATTAAACCAAATATTATTCTTTAACAAAAAATTTCGTTTATAGATCCCAGTCCAAATACAAGGAGTCTTTGAATATAACATTGTCTTACTCTGATTTGGTGCATATACTATACCATATGATTCCCCTTTCAATGGTTCCATAAAATATTGTTCGTCTCCCTTTTGTGCAAAATAATTAGACTTAACAATATCTGCATTGTTCATCACAGCTTTTTTATAAAGAACCTGAAACATATTCTCTTCTGCAAAATCATCACTTTCTACGATTCCAATATATTCACCCGTGGCTTCTTTTAACCCAATATTCATAGAGTGACCATATCCCGTATTTTTTTTATTAATAATTTTTATACGTTGATCTTTTACGGCGTATTTTTGCAAAATTTTCAAAGAACTATCTGTAGACCCATCGTTGATACAAATAATTTCTATAGCATACAAACTTTGCTGCAGCACACTTTCTAGACATTGACTAAGGTATTTTTCTACATTATATATTGGTATCAAAACAGAAATTTTATTCATCTTAATCTCCATGCTAGTTTTATTTTTTCCAAATAACGGTATCTACAATTCTCGTATAACTTTGAATGATTTTCACAATTTTAGCAGACACATTTTTATCCTTATAGTCAATAACAGACTCCATTATTTCTTTTTGCTCATACATATTTCTACAAAGTTCTACAGCCTGCAATATGTCTTTATTTCGTATTCCACCAATAATAATATTTCCTTTTTCAATAGCCTCAGGCCGTTCCGTGGATGTTCGGATAGATACTGCCGGAAAATTAAGTATACTTGCTTCTTCTGGTACAGTGCCACTGTCCGAAATAACACAATACGCTTCCATTTGAAGCTTATTGTAGTCAAAAAAGCCAAAAGGTGACATACATTTCACTAGTGAATTAAACTTATAGTTTCTTTTCTCTATAAACTTTTTACTACGTGGATGCATTGAATATATGATGGGCAGATTATATGTTTCTGCAATAGTATTTACAGCATCCATTAAAGATACAAAGTTTTTTTCATTATCTATATTTTCCTCCCTATGAGCTGATAATAAAAAATACTGTCCACTTTTTATCCCTAAAGACTGCAGTATTGAACTTCCCTTCATCTGATTTTTATATTTGTCTAGAACTTCAGTTAAAGGTGAACCTGTAACATATATATGCTCTTTTCGACATCCTTCTTCTAAAAGATATCTACGCGCATGTTCTGTATATGGAAGATTAACATCAGCAATGTGATCCACAATTCTTCGATTTATTTCTTCTGGCAAATTTTCATCAAAGCAACGATTTCCTGCCTCCATATGAAATATCGGTATTTTTAAACGTTTTGCACTAATAGCTGCTAAAGATGAATTTGTATCCCCTAAAATTAATAAAGCATCTGGCCTTTCATCTATAAATAATTGATACGATTTAGCAATTATATTTCCCATAGTTTCACCTAAATCACTACCAACACTATCTAAATAAAAATCAGGTTCACGTAAACCAAAATCATCAAAAAAAACTTGATTTAATGAATACTCCCAATTTTGACCAGTATGTACTAATTTATGTTCAAAATATATGTCAAATTTTTTTATAATTTCGGAAAGCCGAATAATTTCTGGTCTAGTTCCTAATAATGTCATTACCTTCAATTTTTGCAAAAAAATCCCTCACTTTATTTCATAATGCGAATATAAGTCTGCATGACAAGCAATCCATAAGCTCATTTGTTCTACCATAGTAGAATAAGTTGGAACTCCAAAAGAAAAATCCGTTCTCGTATTCACCAAACTTTTATCTAAAACCAATCCATCAACAGAAATAATTTTTATAGGCTTTTTTCTGCAATATTGATTGAACAATGTCAGTAGTCTATATTTGTTGATACTTTGCTTTCCTACCAAGTGATATACTCCGGTTAAATTCTCCATTGCCGCTTTTTCAATAGCGTGTGCTAATGTAAGTGTAGTAACTCCTGTCCAAATTGCTTTTGTGTATCCACTTATTTCTTTTTGTTGCTGCATAAACCAATTAAATAAACCAATACCATTTCTATTGAGGTCTGGCCCTACAATTGAATTTCTAAATGTTAAATTTTTATCATCATTTAATTCTCCAAGGGCCTTAGTTCGATCGTAAAAACTAGTACCATCAGGATAATCTTGTTCCTTATATTCGCCTTTATTCCCAGAAAAAATGCAGTCTGTACTTAAATGAATGATGCGAGTCTCCATCTGCATCGTAACCTTTTTCAAAAAATGAGGTAAATAACTATTTATCAAAACAGCATCTGCTTGATTTCGTTCTGCAAACTGATTTAAAATGCCTATACAATTTATAATATAGCTATAATGGCCCTGAGATATAACTCTTTTTAACAACTCAAAATCTCGTGCATCACCGTTAATGGTTTTAAACAAAGAACATGGACGTCGTGAAAATCCATCAATCGTATGCCCTTGCTCTTGTAGATAAGAGGCAATCATATGTCCAGCCATCCCCGTAACACCTAAGACTAAAAATTTCATCTTTTATTAATCCCCCTTCTGATATTCCAAATAACTTCTCAGTTTTTGCACTCTCTTTGATAAATGCTCTTCTAATTCATTTGTTTTTTCTCTTGCAGAATCAACTTCTATTTTTTCATCAAATACTTCTCGCATAATTTGATATTCAAGATAAAGTACCTTTTCATACTCTTGTGACAAACATCTTATATTTTTTTCTGAATAGCATCTTGCTTTATCAACAGATTTATTTATATATTGACGTAAAAAATTTTTTTGATCACTACTTAAAATCATTTCTATTAAATTTCTCCAGCGTTTTGTTATCTCATCTTGACTAAAACGTTCCGCTAACCGTACTGCATTTTTACTCAAAACACTATATAAATTATCGTCCCATAAAATTTCTACAACTTTTTCTGCCATTAATTTGCAATCATCTTGTTGAATAATATATCCATTTTCATTGTCTTTAACAATATCATCTAACCCGGGGATATCAAAAATAAGTACAGGTAATCCCATCATTCCAGCCTCAGTCAATACCATAGGAAAACCTTCATTATCAGATGTCATTAACATAATGTCTGCTTGCTTATAATATATTTTTACATCTTCTTGCTCTCCCAAAAAATTTATGTTATTTTTCGGTATTTTTAAACGTCTTATTTGCTCATTAATAGTTTCATTTACATATTTATTTTTCATGTTCCTATTATATGGACCTACTAAAAGCAACTTAGCTTTCGGTTCAATTTCCAAAACATGTGTCATTACATTTAAAAGTCTATCCAATCGCTTGATAGGATCATTCCACCGACCAACGGCAATAATAGTTTTGTTTTGAGCTTTAATTCTAGCCATATCTATGTTTTTCAAGTCAAAACTTACAGGATTGGGTAACAAAAAGCCATTATTGTTAAATCCGCTATATGCAAGCAAGCTAAATGAAGTTAAAAATATGGAAACTTCAGCTTTTGCTAAAACATCAATCCTTCTAAAAACGGTACCCATACAAGAAATTTTATAATGAGGATAAAAATAATATTCATGATTACAAACGACGAATTTTATATTGTTGTTATACAGTTCATCATAAACATTTAGCATATCTGTTGAAATCCCACTATTGCCAATAACCAAATCAATTTTTTCATTCTTTACAAATTTAACAGTCTGACTTCCCATCCCACCGTCTGCCGGTATAGCTTTAAATGTAACATTTGGATTTAATGCAAATATATCATTTTTAACTTCCCCATATATTAATATATATACATCAAAAAAATCTATTAACTTATTTGCTAATATAGCGATAACCCTTTCCATACCACCGACTAACCAACAGCGATTTAAGAAAACAATTTTCTTTTTCAAAATTCACACCTCAAAAAGCCAAAAATCACTTTATTTTCGAAATAATTTTCATTTCATTTTTTACATATTTCACAGATAATAATTTTTCTTTAATTTCTTCAATATCTAATACTATAGTGTTTTTAGAAGTATAGGACTCAATTTGATCAAATTGTTCATTTCCTTCTGAAAAATATTGTTCATAATTTAAATTTCTTTCATCAAGAGGTACTCTAAAATATCTTCCCATATCAATTGCTTTAACACATTCTTCTTTTGTTAAAAGAGTTTCATATAGTTTTTCACCATGCCGAGTTCCTATATTTTTAATAATAGCATTCGGCAACAACAATTGCCTTATAGCCTCTGCCAAATCACCAATTGTACACGATGGCGCTTTTTGGATAAACAAATCGCCTGCATGTGCATTTTTAAAAGCAAATAACACTAAATCAACCGCTTCATCCAAGTCCATCAAAAAACGAGTCATTTGAGGATTTGTAACCGTTAACGGTTGATTGTTTTTTATCTGTTCAATAAACAATGGAATTACGCTGCCTCTAGAACACATTACATTGCCATATCGCGTACAACAAATCATCGTCTTTTCTTCTGGGATATTTCGTGCCTTTGCAATTACAACTTTCTCCATCATAGCTTTTGAAGTCCCCATTGCATTGATTGGATATGCTGCTTTATCTGTTGATAGACAAACAATTTTTTTTACACCAAAATCAACCGCAGCCGTTAAAACATTTTCCGTGCCAAGCACATTCGTTTTCACTGCTTCCAACGGAAAAAATTCGCAAGAAGGAACCTGTTTTAATGCTGCCGCATGAAAAACATAATCAACACCGTACATTGCATTTTTTACACTTTGCAGATCACGAACATCACCAATATAAAATTTTATTTTGTCATTATGATATTTTTTTCGCATGTCATCTTGCTTTTTCTCATCTCGCGAAAAAATACGAATTTCAGCAATATCAGTATTTAGAAACCTCTTTAATACGGCATTGCCAAAAGATCCGGTTCCACCTGTTATCATTAATATTTTGTTCGTAAATAATCCCATTAGTTTTAAATCTCCTTATAAACAGAAATTAAATCCCTAAAAATTTATTGCTTTTGCATCCAAAAACTTCCGGAAAAGAACCCATCTATTTTTTTCCAATCATCATTGTACATTTCAAAACATTCTTTTTCCATAAAACTAGAAAAAAATAATATTTTCCATTTATTATTATACTGTAAAAATGATCTTAGTAAATATAATTCATTCCATCCCATACCTTTTTTTATCCAATGCAAAGAATACTCCCATGGATAAAAAATATCATGCAAATGAACTATAACCCCTGATTTTAGAACTGGTAGGATATTAAAAAATAAATAATTAACATCTGATCCAAATTTAGATACATGCGTAGAGTCAATAAATAAAACATCACCATCTTCTAATTTTCTAAATACGTCTAATTGGACATCTTGTAAATTTTTTTCAATCATCATAATTGAATTTTTTTCCTTTTCTTTCAATAAGGAAAAAAAAGTCGTTGGATATGGTTCAATAAATGTTAAGTTTATATTTTCTAGAAAATTTTCACAAGTATCCAATGTAACTGCCGAAGAATAACCTGATCCAACTTCAATTAAATTTTTAGGTTTTAAAATTCTTAATAAAAAGTGTAGTACTAAAGCGTCATTTATTGGATATGCTTGATTATGCATTCTATAGCGATAGTTAGATTCAGCAAGATCATTTATATCCGCCCACTTTATCCTTGAGTCAAATATTTTATTCATTTCATATAACAATTGTGTTTGTTTTTCTTTATTTAAATCTATGCCATCAGCTTGATTATTACTAACAGCACATTTCTGCACTGTTTGATACTGCGTTTGTAAATTGATAAGATCAGGATATAATGAATAAAAATGCCCAAATCCAGAAAACATATTATCCATTAAAATATTTTTATCGTTCGGGATAAATTTAATCATGTTCCCTATTATTATTTCTTCAAAACCATACTGTTTAGCTTGTAAATAAATTTCATCCACATTTGATATTGGCGAAATCAACACTATATATTTCCCTTGAAACTTTTTTTGTTCAATTGGTTTTAAACATTGAATTCCATTTTTTACTTCTTTTTGCTTAGCATTTTTATCAAAAAAACATTTGATTTTTTTGTCCATTGATACTAACGTATTAAACCACATTAATCCATTTTTCCCTGCACCCCAAATAATAATTTCTTTTCCTTCCGGAAAAATAAAATCCCATATTTTCATATTCTCTATTCAGCCCCTTTATTTTTTCAAAAACTGATGATTGCTTTTCACTATAATTATTGACATCTGGTATCACATTTTCATCCATACCGACTCTCGTCTATCCCCTTATTAAACAACCACTTTGTTTGATATGTAATCGACTAAAAACGTATATGCGAATTTTTCACTTATATATGATATCGCCTTTATTTATATAGCATCATCTTTTTTAACGGTATTTCACATAATAATTCTTCTATTTCATCATATGTTATTACATTCTCAAAACCTTGCTTCAATAAAGAATTCTTTAATACATAAGGTTCTGCTTTCGTAACTATTAACAATACTTTTTCTTTCTCAATCTCTTTTGTTGAAAAACAGGATATCCCATTAATTTTACGACCCCATAACTTTTCATTTGAATCGCAAAATCCTTCCACTAAAATTCCCCGTAACCTAAAATAATTTAAAAGAGCTTTCCCCCTTTTTCCTGCACAAGTAAGATATAGTTTATGATCTTGCAGTTGCAAAAAAAATTTCAATTTTTCAATTTTATTCAATGTTTTTGGGCTTTCTTTTAATTGCAAAAGCCTTTTACATGCATATTGATAGCTGCTTGTATAACCAGAAATATCTAAAATCGGCAATAAAACACTAAAAAAATGATATAAATCCCATCCCATTTTTTTAGTATCTGTCAACGTAACATTTTCCATCATCCATCTGTGTAAGTCATCACGTTCCTTGTGAAAATTTTTATATGTTGCCCCAGTCTGTTCTTTGTGTATTCTTGACTGAATCAAAGGCTGCTCAATATAAAGCATCCTTTTATCTTTAAACATCTCAAACCATTTTGCATAATCTTGCGTAGTTTTTAATTTCTCATCAAACAATCCATATTTTTCAAAATAACTTTTGTGGATTAATAAGGAACATCCACTAATAAACCCAATAGTCGTAGCACATAACCCTGATTCAAGAAATCTTTTACTATAACGCTTTTCTAAAGTCAAAAATGGTTTATTCTCTTTCTGCGGCATAATCAATTCATCAAATCCACTATGAACTGGCACTGTCATATCGCCAGCTAACTTTAAAGCATTCATTTCTATCTCTATTTTATTAGGACGATAAACATCATCATGAGATAACCATGAAAAATATTCCCCCTGCATTTGCTTTATCCCCAAATTTAATGCTGTGGACACACCGCCATTTTCCTTTTCAAAATAACGAATTTTAAGACCATATGATAATGCAATTTTTCTTGTTTTACCATCATCACACGAACCATCATTTACAACAATAACTTCTATATTAGTATAGGTTTGCCCTAATGCACTATCAATTGCTTCTCGTAGATAATTCGAACCATTATAAACCGGAATCACAATAGATACTAAAAAAAAACTCATACACATCATATCTTTCTTAAAAAAATTTGCAAAACTCAGGCCAATAAATATTTTTGTAGCCATAATTATTTAAAGATTTTTCCACTTCATTTTTATATATCGTATTTAATCCTAAAATAAATACAGACTGTTGTTTGTTTTCTTTTAGCTGCGATAAATACCTTACTGAATATCCATCAAACTGACCTTTAGTATATTGATTATCACTAATAATAAAAGCTGTAAATTTCAATGTTTCACGTTTAAATATTTCCTCAATATATTGTCCCAAAACTCCTGTCCCATAAATATAAACAGTTTTGTACTTCTTACAAATTTTTTTGATATAATCACATGATTTTTTATATCGATACCACATGATTTTTTGACAGTGGCTATCTTCTAATGCAAATATTTTTAACAATAGCTTCTCATGCAATGTTAATAATGTTAATATTTTTTTATCTAATTGCCTTTCATGCAATCGTTGTTTATAAAATTTTATCTTCAATTCATATTTAACCTCATCCCAAAAAAACATTTTTAGAATATTTTTCATTATATCAGTCACATACCAACGCAGCATATACTTTTGCATAGTATCATCCATTTTATCATAGTCATCCATTACCTTATTTAAAGCATCCAAAAAAATTCGATCTCCATTATACGAAAGATGTGTTACACTATCATTTCGCATACGATAATGATAGCCAAAAATTGGGTAATATAAAATAGACTGTGCTTTATGAAAAAGATACCAATTCGAGGCAAAATCTTCTCCCATTGAAAGTGTTTCATCAAACGAATAATTTATAAATAATTTTCTTTGATAAACTTTATCGCATAATTCCCAACGAAACAGCTCCTGTTCCAGCATACTTTTAACTGCCTCAATATTAGTTAAAACTTGTTTCTTGCCTCGTTTTAAACTCCAACTGGTATAATTATCATGACCTTCTCTCTTCATCCCAGAGACACAGATATCAATATCTACGTTTTTATTCATATACTTCAATATATATGAATAAAATTCACAATCAATCCAATCATCACTATCTATGAAGCTAATATAGCCGCCCTTAGCTATAAGCAACCCAGTATTTCGTGCTGCAGCAACTCCACCATTCTTTTTATGAATCACCTTTACTCTTTCATCATGCTCTCTATAAGTATCACATATTATTCCTGAGAAATCTGTCGAACCATCATCAATCAATATTAGTTCAAAATCAATAAAAGTTTGCTGTAAAATAGATTCTATACATTTTTTTAAGTATTTCTCTGTATTATATACAGGTACAATAATGCTAATCGCTGGCATAAGAGACACCTCACAATACTAAATCAAACAATAATTAATGTCTCCCGCACAAATCAAATCCAATAGAAAATAACGGGAAATAGTGAATATTTGTTTCATACGTTTTGAAAGCTTATTTTTACAAGCATATTAAAATATTTTCTAATCGTGAAATGGGACAAGACACTTTTTTTCATCATCGCTCCAATATCCTCAAAACAAATACACTAATTACAAGAGTAGCATCTACTAATTCTAACTCATCATTTGGTTTTATAATTTTTATTTTCTTTGTCATTGCATCAGTATTGCAATCGATTCCATATAATATCTCCCCATATCTATACCATAAATGGAATGAACCAAATGAGATTTTACTAAAATCGTCAAACAATATACAAGATTTAAGCTACTCATCCTAGATAAATACTGCTGATTAAACTGATTAAAATTCATATTGATGATATAAATATATGCCATAATACAGACTTAAACAAATTTTTAATTACCGACATTTTCCGTCTTTGTACAACGATTTCAACACTATATGACTCCTACATATAAGTGTCATTTCAACATCAAATCATATACAAAAACTATATTTCCCATTCACTTTTGCAAACTTTATTATACACTATCTTTTTACACATTCTAGTACACATTAGTTATTTCTAAATTTATACAATGTATTAAAAAATCTTCTCATCAATGTCAAATAAACAACATAGTCTTCATTTTCAATAAGTCCCATACACTCTAATTGTCTTTTTATAACTGATTCATAATAATAGGTAGCTACAATTATTTTAGACTTGACTAAATATTTAGGATTAGGCATTCGAACTATTATCCCATCTACAAATTCGGTTTCTTTAATAAAAGTATTCGATACAAAATTTTGTACATGAATATTATCTTTTTCAAAATATTTTAAGCAACGTTTTCCTGTTGCACCAGTCCCCCAAATAACAAACCTATAATTTTTTTCGCCGAAAATAGACTGCAATGCATTTTGAAATAATTTTTCTTTCTTGGTTGAATTCAGATACTTAGACAAAATATACTCCTGTTGAATGATTTTATCTCTCGAAGAAAATTCTGCATCTATATCATACCCATAGTTTTGAATAAGTCCCTTATAAAAAGACTTGTCCTCAACAAACCATCTATGACATCCCATTGGTACTTGTCTATGATTCAAATTAAAATATTTTTTTGGATTGCCCTCCATAGAAAAAGCTGCCGCTATTTTCACTGGTGCAATCTTAAAATCTAAATATTTTTTTGCAGCACAATATGTAAAGAATCGATCCTCACAAGCTCGCCACCTACTAGAAAAAAGATGGTCTGCATTCAGTTTTTCTGTAAATCTTAATAACCTAATAGTAGTTTCAATTTTCCGTAAAGAAAATCCCCCATTACCAACATAATACTTGTCACCATCGACTTCACTTGGATATCGCCAAGGTGCACCAATATAGTCATAACCTAAAGAACAAAAATACTGCACCTGATCAAAAAACACAAATGCGTCTAATTGATAGATAAGAATATATTGATAATCTGAAAAAAACTCATAAAAATCTGCATTCATCATCATCCAACTATAATCGTCCCGACTTGCCAACCACTGATCAGATACCCTCAGTATTTTATAATTATTTTCGCTCTTAAGAAAATTCCCTTTCAATGAATTTGGCATAAGGAATACTTTGGGATATTCTCTTAATACTTTATCTAATTGTCTTAAAGACACTTGCTCTGTTTCAGATAAAAATTCTCGATAAACAGGAATTACTATAGCAACTAGTTTTTTTGTATTATCCATATAAGCCTCCATTCCGCCGCTATCGCTTTTGCACAATTTGAATTGTCACAGAAGAAAACATTAATCGCTTACTCTAAAAATAAACTCAGCAAGCTCTCTGATAGGCATAAGAGAAAAGTCAAACTCTATTTTCCACAAGATGCATGGCTAAATAAGCTAAAATTATGCACGACACTAAAAATCGTCAACTGGAAAGGGCTACCTTAAACAGGCGACTATTCAATCCGTCAAATCTTGCCAAAATTAATATAACACAAGAAATGTGCGCAAACAATTAGAAAACTCCATCAAACAGGCAGCAAAACCTCTAATAATCCAAGGGCTCACTATTTCAAAGTCAATAATATTCACTCAAAAATCATCATTCCATATAACGTCTCCTTAACATTGGCGAGCATATATACATTGGCGACACAAAAGATTTTCTTTTGTATCATCTGACATAGCTTGTCTTATTCGATTCATTTCATTAGAGCTCATAATTTCCTGATATGAATTCTGCAATAAATTCCCTATAATATGTTTTAATCCATAATCCATACAGCAAAGAGCTAAACTTCCATCTGGTAAAAGAATATTTCTGCTAAGATTATATGACTGTGTACAATATATATTTCCTTTTATGCCTTTGGAGCTAGATAATCGGTCATCTTTATCCAAATTCCCCGCCCGATCACATAGTTCACTGGCAATAGATACTTTTCCTTTTAAATATTTTAAAACTTTAGGATGCGGTGTGCTCTGACAATTTGCATTATCTACAAAAGGCATTCCATTTACCTTTTTTGCATTCATAATAGTATCCAGCAAACTCAAATATTCATCTGTAATAGGAATATTTGCATATCCGTCTATATCAGGTACATGTAAAAGCACCCGAGCAAAAGGGATCTTCGATATACTTTGAAACATTTCTAGTGTACATCCTACAAAAGTTGAAAAAAGACAGACTGTAAATCTTTTCTCATCTGCATATTGCATCATTTTCACACTTTCAGGATTTAAAAACGATTCAGCAAATCCAGCAAAAATAACAACTGCATCATTCGGCAATTTATCAACAGACTGCTTAAACATATTAAATGACATTTGAGTCTGCCGAGAAGAACACTTATAATAAGTACGCTGCAACAACTCTTGTGGACAATACCTGCATTGAACATTACAACCGATTCGTGTCGTAACCTCTATCACAGGTCGATCCGCATATGATTTTTCATCATCAAAATCAACAACATGCTTTGGCAAATCAAGATAGGTCCACCCCGCCATCTGTAACAATTCAACAACTTCTTTATTCCAAGGATCTTTTACCCCTACTAATATCAAAGTGTTGTTTTTGTCAAAAAGAAGTTGATCGATTTGAAAGACACGTATACCATATTGCTTCTCTGTATTATATGATTTTTCAGTAACACAAAAAGCACATACTTCTATATCAGCTGCAGTTAATAATTTATATAAAATCCTTGAAATCCATCCCGCACCATAAATTACAATATTAGTTTTCTGTAAAGTTTCTTTCTTTATTGCATTTAAATATTGGATTTTATTGTCTTGAATTGTTTCACTAAAATGCATCCCCAAAACTCCTCATTCTCTAATTAATAGTCATCTATTCACAGATATAATATAATCCTCTAAGGACTCTTTTTCTCCATTTTTCCAATCAAAATATTCTATTTTTAAATCACTACAGTAAGAACAGATACTTGCTGGCATATCTAATCCAGCCATGATATCCCACCCTGTTAAAGATTTATCATATATATCAAACCAGTCTTTATTTCGTTCAATTTTATAATTCGTTCCAAATTGTTTGTTTAATCGTTCGAAGGCTAATGCTGCACTACATTTTGCCAATCTTCCTCTATATAATTCACGACAACCTGCTGATGGACACTTAGCATGACTTTTTTTAGGATCATTATCATTTTTCATCGTATAAAATTTATAAAACTTTTCCCTTTTTAAAACTGTATATTCCAATTTAGCTTTTTTTAAAGTATCTTCTATTTTATTAATCATTTTATACGTTGGTTTGTAGCCTGAGATATGAACAGTTATTTTATTTTTTATCAATGCCTTCAATGATTTTAGTGTTAATTCAGGCACCAACAATCCATTTGTGCATAAATCAATCTCTGCATCTGGAAACAACTTTCTAGAAAAGTCCATTACTTTATCCAAATCCGGATGCAATAACGGCTCTCCGCCTAAAATACGAATCCATGGAATATCCTCAAACAATTCTGTCATACGAAACAAATCTTTTTTTATCTCTTCCAAGGACATATACTTTTGTTCACCATTTCGATTGCAGCCAAATAAGCATCCTTTACAATTTAAGTTGCAAGAATCAACAATTGGCATTTCAAAATATGGCAATGTTGGTTTTTCTTTACTAAATTTAATTTTCCGCACCCGTGTAGAAATTAATTTCCCGTCTGAAAACAACGGCAACTGATTTTTGCCTGCAATATCCTGTAACATATAGATATTATCAATATTATAAAATTTTACTTTTTGAATCATCTGTAAAATAGCCTTTTGAGAACCCGCCGCTAAAAAAAC
>WSSedB1CaDRAFT_10000379_pt1 | contig 20240 bp, 22 predicted proteins | sample WetSurSB1Cattail_FD_9460 | JGI IMG/M metagenome (IMG submission 9460)
TGCACCATTCTGCAGCAGTACAGATGACTGGCAGAAGCTTATGCCATGGAATATTCAGATTGAACCTTTCGTTGACCGCGGGGGGTGGATTAATTGACGCTTACTCTGCCAGTACAGGTATCCGTCAAGCATCCAGTTGAAAATTCCGCTGTTTTCCTTCGCGAGCCTTTCAGACAGGTAAAATGCGCCATTTTGTTGAAAACGTTATTGATTATTTCAAACTCTTTGCAAAAGGAGATATTCTGCAATACCGAAATTGTGAACAAAAAATACTATGTTACGAATATATGGTAGTATAGTAACTGTAGATGCATATAAAAATTGTTTGTCATGCATATAAAACACAGTAATATTATGCATAGGAGGATATATGAGAACAACATTAGAACTCCCTGACACACTTGTAGAAGAGGCGATGACTCTTACAAAAATTCAAACGAAAACAGAGGTAATAAAGGTTGCGCTTGAAAATTTGATTCGTGCGGAGGGTTTAATACCCCGCCCCTTGGGGCGTATGAAGGGCATTAAATCCCGACTGCGATACCTTTAGAGAACAACATTCCTCGAACCTTGGGTCGAGGTTGTTGATTCAAAAAGAAAAAATACAGGGGTTAAAAAAATATTACGGAAAAGTTGACCTTGGAATAGATTTAGATACACTGAGGAATCGTGCATAAAATGATACTTGTAGATACATCTGTGTGGATAGAATATTTTAAAGGTACCCCAAGGTCAACTGTATTGAATGAACTGATAGATAATAATACTCTTTGCATAAATGATTTGATTCTTTCTGAATTATTACCTTCAATAAATCACCATAAGGAATATGCTCTACGGGAAATGCTGCTAAGTGTTGCAAGAACGGAGATGAGTGATTTATTTGGATTACGATTATTTGAAAAGAGAGCCTGACAAACGCTTCAACCGCGACAACACCTTTGTCACAATTTGCGCCAATCGCTGTGCGGCCGGTGTTGCGGGATAAGCGAATAATCGTACGGCTTGTTGACAAAAAAACGACAATATGAGATTATTTCCGCATGACATTTATTTCTACAGTAGTAGTACTAGTCGTCCTCGTCGTAGTAGCAGTAATTAATAAGACTGCCGGAGCGAAGATGCTGACTGTGCGTATGTAGAATTACATAGGGCCACTTGGCATAAAAAAAGCTCTCCGGCAGACGGGGAGCTTTTTTTATGCCCTGAGGGTTAATGGAACCTCTAAAAACTTCAGTTTTTAGAGGTAACTTTGAAAGTGCGATGTTTTAAGTCGCGATATTACAACGACTTAAAACTCGACGGCATCTCCAAAAAGTCATTGAAAATGAATTTTTAGAGATGCCCTTACTTCAACAGGGAGTGCGTATGAAAAAAACCGGTGCAGAAATCATTGTGAAACTGCTGGAGATGGAAGGAATCACAACAGTTGCGGGAATTCCGGGAGGTTCAATTCTTCCGTTGTACGACGAACTGAACAGGAGTTCAATCAGGCACGTGCTTGTCAGGCAGGAGCAGGCCGCCGGCTTTATTGCGCAGGGAATCGCGCGCAGTACCGGAAAACCTGCCGTATGTCTTGCAACAAGCGGTCCGGGGGCGATGAATCTGCTTACCGCTGTTGCCGATGCCCGCAGTGATTCTGTGCCGATTATTGCAATTACCGGGCAGGTAAACACGTCTCTTATCGGTACCGACGCATTCCAGGAAGCTGATACGTTCGGCCTTTCGTTTCCGATTACAAAACACAGCGTGATGGTAAAGTCTCCGGAGGAACTTCTGAAAGCAATTCCGGAAGCGTTCGAAATTGCGATGAACGGACGTCCGGGCCCGGTGCTTATAGACGTTCCCCGCGATGTGCAGTGTGCAGTGTGCGAATTTGACGACTGGCCCGATTTGTCTGCCGTCAAACTGCACGACATCCGTTTCCATACGGCACCTTCGGAATATACTGCCCGGATTGATAAAATTACCGATGCACTGGTTCTTGCGCGGAAACCGGTGTTATATTGCGGCGGCGGATGCAATACGGAAACAGCATCGGCAGAGCTGCGGAAATTCCTGAAAAGTTACCGCCTTCCTGTCGTAACAAGCCTTATGGGACTCGGATGCATTCCTCAGTCCTCCGGTATGGTGGCCGGCATGGTAGGTATGCACGGCTCGTATGCAGCAAATGTTGCAATGCATGATGCAGATCTTGTTATTGCTGCAGGCGTCCGGTTTGACGACAGGGCTACGGGTGTCGTTTCAAAATTCTGCCCTAAGGCAAAAATCGTGCACATAGACGTTGATGCAGCTGAGGTTAATAAAATCATCAGTGCAGACATTTCGCTTGTTGCCGATGTGGAATCCGTCTTTCCCATTCTTGTACAGCTTGCTGCAGAAAAGCAGGAAAAGTTTGCGTCCGCATGGCAGGATGCAGAAGCCCGCGCAGTGTGGCTTGAAAAAATTATGGACATCAGAAAAGAAAATTTGTCGTTTGAATGCGGCCGGCCGGAAAACGCAGAAAGTATTAACCCGAGGGAGTTCATTGCGTCAGTACCCGGCCTCGCAGAGAAAGCCGGTACTGCACATGACGGGCTGATTGTAACAACGGACGTAGGCCAGCACCAGATGTGGGCTGCACAGTATTATCCGGTTAATAAACCACGTACGTTCCTTACGTCCGGTTCTCTTGGTACAATGGGATTCGGGCTGCCGGCTGCAATCGGCGCAGCGATTGCCAATCCCGACAAACGGGTTGTGTGCTTTTCCGGAGACGGTTCGATTCTTATGAACATACAGGAGCTTGCAACACTTGCAGAGCTTAACCTTGCCGTTACGGTAATCGTGTTTGAAAACGGGACACTCGGCATGGTGTATCAGCAGCAGAAATATTTATTTGCGGAAAATTACAGTGCATGCGTATTTTCCGCACAGCCGGACCTTGTCGCAATTGCGCGCGGCTTCGGTATAGAGGCGGTTGACACTGCAGACGATGATACGTGGTATGAAAAAGCGTTTGCGCCCGACCGCAAAAAAAAGCCGTTCTTTGTCCGTATTAAAATCAACATGGAGGAAGACGTCCTTCCGTTCGTTCCCGGAGGAAAGGCAAATATAGATGCAATAAAGTGATTTTTCCCCGGGGCTGAAAACCACGTTGCAGGCCCGGGGAAATTACTATTTTACGGGGAATTTTTTCTTGAAATCAGCAAGCAGTTCGTTTGTCTGGATTGCGCCGTCAATGTCGGCAATTTCTCCGCGTTTGCGGTAAAAATCGATAAGCGGTTCTGTCTGTTCGCGGTATACGTCCATACGGTGAAGAATTGCTTCCTGTTTGTCGTCGTCGCGCTGATAGAGTTCGCCGCCGCACTTGTCGCAGATGCCTTCCTTTTTCGGCGGCATTGTAAGTACGTTATAGTTTTCGCCGCATTTTCTGCAGACCCGGCGTGTCGAAAGCCGTTTGATGACGATTTCATCTTTTATGACGAAATTTACGACTGTTACATTGCTGCAGATATCAGTGAAAGCTTCTGCCTGGGGAATCGTGCGGGGAAAACCGTCAAGTATGAATCCGTTTTTTACATCGTCCTGTTCAAGCCGTTCTTTTACAAGTGCACATGTGATGTCATCGCTTACGAGTCCGCCGGCATCAATAATACCTTTTACTTTTTTTCCAAGTTCTGTCTGATTTTTTATTGCTGCACGGAAAATATCTCCGGTTGAAATGTGCGGAATTTTGTAATCTTCCGCTACTTTTACAGCGAGTGAACCTTTACCGGCTCCGGGAGGGCCTAAAAAAATGAAATTCATGTTAACTCCTATTCAAAATGTGTATACATTATATTTTATCCCTAAAAACCGTTACCCGCAATAGTGAAAACGGTTTTTATAAACCATAAGGTTGATTGACAAACGCGGAATATACGATATTATTAATGAAGAAATACGGGAGGCGCCTATGATGTGCACTATGTATACTGATCCTGTCAAGAATCTTGTGATGTTTCTTCCCGATGCAGTGAGCGATGCGGAGATTCTGGCGCTCTGTGCCGTTGCAACACCCGAAGATTTACAGGATGACCGGGGGATGAAACCCACCGGCATTATCGATTTATATAATCTGCATGCAACATATTCGCTTAATGAAATGACGCCTAATAATTTTACTGTCAGGATATAGGGCATTCCTGAAAACTCACTGAACGTGAGTTTTTATAGGTTCTCTATAGTGTCTTTTTCCTCGTTTTCCGATACCGTAAAAAATGCGATTTCCGTATCCCAGCTGAAAATCGTATTCGTGCACGCGCTTTCAAGGAGCCGCAGGAACTTTTCAAGTTCTTTTATGCCGACTGCTTCTGCCATTTTGGCACCGTAAGCGGAAGTATTCACGTCGAACCACTTTTTCAGCTCCGTTTCCGTGATACGGCGTTTTTCAGACAGCAGCTGCGATGCGGCATTTACCTTAAAACCCCTGTTTCGGAACGCATCGGTGATTGACATTGTGTTCCAGCTGAAAAGCGGGTTTACCCTGTCCCCGAAAAATTCCGTTTCTGCCTGTTCCAGCTTCTGCAGTGTATCGGCATACGGGCCGATTGTTGCCGGAGTCAGTATCTGTTTTTCCACAAGTTTCGCTATATGCTGACCGTTTGAGGGAATGCGCTGGGCAATGACTGCGCTCCAGCCCGGAGCAAGCGGTTGTTCCGGAGATGCCGTTTCATTGTCAGTATCTGCATCCGTACGGTCGGTGAATGTAAATCCTTTTTTGTTCACTTTGTGAGCGACTGAATCAAACGAATCGGCAAGAGCTTTTATTGAGACGTCTGAAACAAACGGATTGTGAAAAAAGATGCGGTCGAATACAGCACCGTTGTATTCAAATTTTGCGAGGACATCGGCAAAGTTTTCCGGCGTAAGGAAATCTGGCTGCACAGTTTCGGGCCGGAACTGAAGGATGGGCCTGTCAAGATCGCCGAGCGTGCGTCCGTACTGTTCAAGTATTTCCTTACCTTTCTGCGAACGGCACACACCGCACGTTACACCTTCGGGAGTACGCCGGGCTATTTCCCAGAGCAGCAGCCCGTCATCAGCGTTCCATACAAGACAGCGGTGGTGCCGTGCAAGCTTTGCAAGCGTCGTCATTGTATCCCGTACGCTGAGCAGTATTTCCGCCCTATTTGAATCAAGGCGGGAACGCCACAATTTATCAGCCCTGTCGAGAGCCGTTTTCTTCGATTTGTCTTCGGGGCTGAACGTAAGCTGTTCATCGGTTTTGACAACACCGCCCTTGAAATGTGCGTTTATCCACCATTCGCTTATCGGATTGGCCCCGAATTCAGACGCGGTATTTTCTCCGCCGCCGTCCCGGACTTTATTTTTACTTCCCGTCACAGCGGTATCTGCATTACATACCGCGCCCGGTGCAGGTTCGGAAGTTTCGGGCTGCTGTTTTTCGAGAATTGCAGCAATCTGCAGTTCTCGCCTCGAAAGAATGTCCTCTCGTATTGTCTTTTCATAGCCCTGTGTACTCGGCGTATAAAACACGCGTCCCGTCAGCGTATCAGGCAGATACTGCTGTGCAACCCAGTGATCGCGGTATGCATGCGGGTAGAGGTAGCCTGCACCGTGTCCGAATCCTTCAGCATCCCGGCTTGCGTCGCGCAGATGGTTCGGCACTTCCGCATCTTCTTTTTCGACTGATGAGAGGGCGTCGAAAAACGCCATACTGCTGTTTGATTTTGGTGCGGTAGACAAGTACAGTGCGGCGTGCGCAAGAAAGTAGCGGCCCTCGGGCATGCCGACGCGGTCAAACGCCTGTGCGCAGCTTTCTATAATCGTAATGGCATTCGGATCTGCAAGGCCGGTATCTTCACATGCCGAAATAAGCATGCGCCGGAAAATGAAATCGGGATCCTCTCCTGCTGCGACCATCCGCGCAAGCCAGTACACAGCCGCGTCGGGATCACGCCCCCGCAGGCTCTTTATGAACGCACTGATGATATCGTAATGATAGTCACCGTCACGGTCGTAAAGCACCACTTTTTTCTGTATCGATTCTTCGGCCGTTTCCCTGCTGATATATATAGTCGAGCCCCATGAGGGGACTGGCGGATTTGCTTCAGGTTCCCATTTTTCGGGAGTCGTTTCGACTGCAAGTTCAAGCGCATTCAGCAGGCTTCTTGCATCTCCGTTTGCCGTCTCTATAAGATGCTCGAGCGCGCCTTTTTCAAATTCGATTTTCCAGTGACCATAACCGCGTTCCGTATCTGAAAGTGCCTGCTGGGCGGCTTTCATAAGGTCATCATTTGTAAGCGGCTTCAGCTGAAAGACACGGCTTCTGCTGACAAGTGCCTTGTTTACTTCAAAAAAAGGATTTTCAGTCGTTGCACCGATCAGAATGATTGTACCGTTTTCAACCCAGGGGAGAAGGGCATCCTGCTGCGCGCGGTTCCAGCGGTGCACTTCGTCAACAAACAGAATCGTACGCCTGCTGTAGAGATTGTAGTAATCCTCTGCCTGTTTTATGGAAGCGCGTATGTCCGCGACGCCCGTAAGAACAGCATTGAGCGTGATGAAATTGCTTTTTGTATGATTTGCGATGACTCTGGCAAGCGTCGTCTTGCCAGAACCCGGAGGACCGTAAAAAATGACCGATGAGAGCTGATCTGCCGCAATCGCCCGCCGCAGAAGACGCCCTCTGCCGACAATATGATCCTGCCCGATATATTCATCGAGCGTCCGGGGCCGCATTCTCGCAGCCAGAGGTTCTCGGAGGTACCGTGCAGAGTTTCCAAAAAGAGAAGTATCATCGTCGGACATATATAAAAGTATAGCAGAAAGATGAAATCGAGACCAGTAAGAGCACTCTTTGGGAAAGTGCCGGATTTTGTTACCGTGAGGTGTGTATCAGTGATTATTTTAAGGAATAAATAAGGCAGGCAATATGGTAAAATTGCACGTCATGGAATGTTGCGTACTACGTCATGGAATGTTACGTACTACGCCATGGAATGTTACGTACTACGCCATGGAATGTTACGTACTACGCCATGGAATGTTACGTACCATGGCAAGAAATTTAGATTTCCATAGCGAGGAATTTTAAATTTACTGACGGTGTTTTTTAAATTCTATGTCGTGGAATGTTATTTTTTTACCCACTAGTATCGGACCGGAAAAGAAGGAGTATATGCACTCCTGAAGGGTCACTGATTGTGCCTGTTACTGATCCTTTTACGATAACCCAAAAGAATTTTCTTCGCCCTTTTGTAGTCACTTTCGTCTACTGCAAGTATTAAGCCTTCATCAGATACAATTTGTTTACCTTTTAACAGCAATTCATATGAGATATTAGTATCTCTGAGTACTTCCAGAAAAGGATTTAATTTATCTTTGTCCTCAAATGTCCATAGTATTTGCACTATGAGATCCCCCTTTGCTCTTTCCTTCTTTGTCCGCAGAAGGCGTGCACCAGAAAGTTGATTCTATTTTACTAAACGGCGTATGTTTGAGCAACCGTTGTTGTGCTTACGGTGAGATAGAGGAACTTTCTCCTGCAAAAGCACTGTTCACCCCGTACTCCTGCGGCATCCGGATAGAACGGCAGTAGAAAAGTGAAACAAGACAGCTTTCACATTGAAATGAGACTGTTTTCATGATGAAACCAGTCACGTTTCACCCTGAAAACAGTCCTGCTGCAGAATTTTATAATACATATCCGAATCATACTCATGCCTTCCGCAGGAATTAATCATGTACTTCCGAAACAATTATTGCAGTAGTTACGCGCCTCCCGTGCTCCTGTTAAGGCAAAAAAATACCCGCCAAGGATGGCGGGCTTAGCAAGACGGGAATCCCGGCGAGCTCGTTGCGCGAGCCGGGCCAATTCCCGGTAAGCACGATTTGCAGGGAAGCAAATCGTGCGACGCATTCGCGACAGCTGCGCGCCTCCTGCGCTCTGATTAAGGCAAAAAGAATACCCGCCAAGGATGGCGGGTTTAGCAAGACGGGAATCCCGGCGAGCTCGTTGTGCGAGCCGGGGCAATTCCCGTGAAGCAGCATTTGCATGGATGCAAATGCTGCGACGAATTCCCGGCGAGCTCGTTGCGCGAGCCGGGCCAATTCCCGGTAAGTAAGATTTGCATGGATGCAAATCTTACGTTATTCTCTATTCCAGTTTCCTCTTCCCGGATAATAAGACCAGAGCCCAATGTCGTCATAGTCGCCCGTCGTTGAAGAAGACGTACCGGAGAAATCGGCAGAGGCGTACATAATGGCGCCGGTTTCCGTCTGTGACGGATCCACGCAGAGCATGGCCAGAATGCGGTACGGTGAGCCGAGCGCAGAATCTGCATTTGTATCAAAATCTTCGGTTGAACTGCCGGGAATGCCGTCCGAATTGCTTACTTTGTACAGTCCGCTCCCGTTGGTTCCCAGCAGAATTGCGTTGCTCGTTACGGCCATGGAGATGATGCTTGTCATGTCCAGATCATAGGATGATGAGAAAGATGACGCATCAGTTGAATAGTACAGATTATCTCCTGATGCATAGTAGTAATAAATCGGAGTTCCACCTGATGTATTGTCGATCGTTAAAGATGAATTGCCATCGGATGATGATGTTGTGCTTTCTTTTGCGTTGCAGCCCGTTGCCCATTCGTCAAAGAAGTAGACGATGCTGTCCGAGTAGTTATATATGGCAGAACATGCGGATGTGCTCGAATTTGTAGCCGTCGAGCCGACCGTGCTGCCGTCAAGCAGGAATACGCCGCTGCTTGTCCTCAGATACGCTTTCCTGTAGTCGGGATTAGGCGTATTAGTACAGAAAATCGTCGCAGCACCAGCAGTCACACTCTGAACCTGAGTCCATGTCGAACCATCGTAATAATACAGATATTCGGCTTCGGCGACATTATCACCTTCGTCCTCATCTTCGGTATATGTTATGCCGAGTGCATATAAATACGTATCATCCGCTGCAAGTTTTATAATCTGAGTACCGTTGAACGCTTTGCCGTAGTAATCGTAGGAAACGGACGAGAGTCCGCTCATACATTCGTTCCAGGTTTCGTGGGATGATGACAACGCTGCTTTATAATACACGTTTCCGTTCTCAATAAAAATACACTCAGTACTGTTTAATGTATACCGTACGATGGAATTGACAGAACCGGATATTGTTGCATCGTCAAGCGTTACTTCATTCATAATTTTTGCATAAATAACATCCTGACAGCCGGTAAAAAATACAGCTGTGGAAATCAGTAATGAAGTAAGAACGGCAGTTTTGCCTGTTTTATTAATTTTCATAAGATTGTCCTAAAAATGGTATCGGGCGGAGATTGATGCTGTCATGAACAGACCGTCATAATTATATTTACTGTCCGAATACCATTCAGGCATCCACAGGAAATCGGAACCGATTCCGAAAGACCAGCTGTCGGAAAACCTGTAGAATACGCCGATTTCCGGTTTCACTACAAGTCCCGGGAAATACTTTCTGCTCTGATATGTTTCAAACGCAATACCCGCTCCGAGCGAAATTGGAAATTCAAAGCGCCAGAGTGTCGGTTGGAACATAACACACGCGGTCAGCGGCCAGAAGTTGAATATATTACTGCCGAGAGTCGGATTATAGCCGACCATAACGTCTCCGCCGACAGCCATCCAGCTTGTCAGAAACCGGCGGTATCCAAGCTGTGCAGCTCCGCCGGTATACAGTTGGCCTTCAAAATTAAGCGGGATATTCGCCATAAGTGATATCTGCATATACTGATCGCCGGGACTGTTCCTTTTATATTCAAATACACCGTCATCATATGTATCACCCTGGTCTGAGTCGTCCGCAAAAGCTGCCGGTAAGCATAAAAGAAATATGCACAGCAGCGGTAAAATCCGTTTCATTTTTCCTCACTGATAGAATATTTGTAGAAAATAGTATATATTCAATATACCATTTTTTTCTGTTTTTTATCAATTATATAACTATTTCAGGCGGTACAAGTTACACGCTCTCCGCGGTGTGCCGGAACAGTCTGAATTTTGCGGGAGAAACATATGAGTGCAGTAATAATAGACGGAAAGCAAATTGCGGCCGATGTCCGCGCGGATGTGGCGAATCGGACTGCAGCGTTAAAAGGCAAAGGCGTTATCCCCTGTCTTGCGGTCATCCTTGTAGGCGATAATCCGGCAAGTGTTTCATACGTTACAGGCAAGCAGAAAGCGCTTGCAGAAGCCGGAATGGCCGACCGTTCCGTTCACCTCCCGGAAAACACAAGCGAGGCGGATTTATTAAAACTGATTTTCGATTTGAATCACGACGACAGTGTGCACGGTATTCTTGTCCAGCTGCCGCTTCCTGATCATATTGATGAAAATAAAGTGATTATGGCGATTGCCCCGGAAAAAGACGTCGACGGCTTTCATCCGGTGAATGTCGGAAATCTTGTAATCGGACATCCGGCACCCCTTCCGTGTACTCCGCACGGTATTATCGTCCTGCTCCAGAAGATGCATATAAAAACTGACGGAGCGCATGCAGTAGTAATCGGCAGGTCAAATATAGTCGGAAAACCTGTCGCGCTGCTGCTTGCCCGCAGGGAGTGCAACGCAACCGTTACCGTGTGCCACACCGGTACAAAGAACCTGACGGACATTACAAGGCAGGCAGACATTCTGATTGCCGCCGCCGGCCGTCCTGATACTGTTACTGCCGGTATGGTAAAACCGGGGGCTGTAGTGATTGATGTGGGTGTGAACCGCATTCCCGATGCAGCGAAAAAGAGAGGCTTTCATCTTGCAGGAGATGTAGACTTCAATGCCGTGAAAGAGATTGCTTCATATATTACGCCTGTGCCGGGTGGCGTAGGCCCGATGACAATTGCAATGCTTATGGAAAATACGCTCGAATCTGCGGAGAAATGTCTTGGAAACTAAAGCCGGAAAACAGACCAATGACGTCAGGGAAAACAGCAGCAGCCTGCGCGACATACAGAATGAAGAAGATACGCGCGAAATCCCGCTGCAGAAAGTGGGGGTAAGGGGACTTGAGTATCCTGTACTCGTACTTGATAAAAAAAACAAAACGCAGCATACAACTGCAACTGTAGACCTGTTCGTCAATCTGCCGCATCATTACAAAGGCACGCACATGAGCCGCTTTATCGAAATTTTTCACAAACATCACGACAATCTGACGATGAAGCATTTTCTTGAGATGCTTAATGAGATACGGGAAAGTCTGTCGGCTCAGTATGCGTACGGCGTTGTAACATTCCCGTTCTTTGTAGAAAAGAAAGCGCCGGTATCAGGTGAAGCCGGCATTATGAGTTATACATGCTCGTACGAAGGAAGCGTCGGCGACGATGTGCATAATTTTTTCATTTCGATTGCCGTTCCTGTTACGACGCTCTGTCCGTGTTCAAAAGCGATAAGCAGATACGGTGCGCATAACCAGCGCGGAATTGTGAAAGTGAAATTATTATATTCTGATTTTTTCTGGATTGAAGACATCATTTCGATGATTGAAAGCTGCGCATCGGGCGGATTATATTCCGTCCTTAAAAGAAAAGACGAAAAATGGGTGACAGAGCACGCATACGAAAATCCGCGCTTCGTCGAAGATGTCGTGCGCGAAGTATACCTTGGTCTGCGTTCTTTCCCTGTAGAAAAGCCGTTTGCCTGGTTCAGTGTGGAAGCAGAAAATTTTGAGAGCATCCACAATCACAATGCATACGCTTACACGGAATACGGCCACCGTCCGCTTTCCCAGAAAGGATATAACGAATGACCTATTTTTTTGAAACTTACGGATGCCAAATGAATCTTGCTGAATCCGCTTCTCTTGAGCAGCTGCTCATTGCCCGCGGCTGGAGTAAAGCAGCTGATTCCCAGATCGCCGACATGGCCATCATCAATACCTGTTCCGTCCGCGCTACCGCCGAGAACCGCATTTTCGGCCGGCTCGGGTGGTATTCGGGATTAAAAGCGGTACGCAGCAGAACGCCCGGGGCAAAGAACAAATCTCTTGAAACTGCAGTGGATTACGTAAAGGACGGGCCGAAACCGCTTACACTTGTCGTGACGGGATGTATGGCAGAGCGGCTTCTCTCATCGCTGCAGAAAGAGTATCCGTTTATAGACTATGTCATAGGCACGTTCGCAAAGCAGCATTTCGGTGACATTATTACGGCAGTCGAAGAGCATACACATGCGGCAGCTCCTGACGATACTCCCGGATACATGTTTGCTCCGCTTTCGTACGAACCCGGCGCATTTTCCACATTCGTGCCGATTATGCACGGCTGCAATAATTTCTGTACATACTGTATTGTTCCCTACGTGCGGGGCAGGGAAGTTTCCCGCCCGGTTAGTGAAATATTTGCCGAACTTGACACGCTTTCTTCCTACGGCGTAAAAGAAATTACGCTGCTCGGCCAGAATGTTAATTCTTACCGGGACGGTGAAACTGATTTTGCGGAATTATTAAAAGCTATTGCAGAACATCTGCGCAGCACGAATTCGCCGACAGGCTGGGTGCGTTTTATGTCGAGTCATCCCAAAGATTTAAGCGACGACGTTATCCGCGTCATTGCGGAAAATGAAGTACTCTGCCGGCATATTCATCTGCCAGTCCAGCACGGTTCAAGCCGCATTCTGAAAGCAATGAACAGGCGGTACGACAGGGAGACATATCTTGCACTTGTCGACAGAATCAGAAAGATGATACCTGACGTGTCGCTTACGACGGATATCATGCTCGGTTTTCCCGGAGAAACGGAAGAGGATTTTGCAGAGGTCATAAGCCTGATGCAGACGGTCCGTTATGAAAATGCATTCATGTACTATTATAATCCGCGGGAAGGAACACCGGCTTGTACCATGCCGGATCAGATTCCGCTTGAAGTCAAAAAAGAACGTCTGCAGCGTGTTATAGATTTGCAGCTGAAGATTACATCGGAAGAAATGCAGAAGCGCGTGGGCAGCACTGCAAAGGTACTCGTCGAATCTATAAGCCGCGACAACAAAGCGGAAGTGCTTGGCAAAACAGCGCAGGATGAGCGTGTCGCATTTTCAGGCAGTAAATCCCTTATAGGTACATTTGTAACTGTTCATATTACGGAATTGAACGGACAGACGTTCAAAGGTGTTGCGGTGCAATAGAATTTGCCGGACAGACCATTCTGATAAAAAACAGGAGAGAAACTTAATGCTGAAATATACTGTATTATCAATAACAAAGGATCTGGGCTTTACAAAATCAGTAATCAATCCTGTCGTTATAGAATCGGACAGCGGTGTAATACTTTTTGATGCCGGATATCCGAATCAGCTGGATGATTTTAAAGCTGCAATGAAAAAGTCAGGATACTCGCTGCCGGATATTACAATGATTGTAGTATCGCACCACGACCATGATCATATCGGCTCATTAAAAGCATTCGTCAATGAAAATCCCAAAATAAAAGTTGTGGCAAACGAAATTGAAGCAAAGTATATTTCCGGAGAACAGAAAAGTGTACGCCTTATTCAAGCCGAAGAATATAATAAAAAACTTGATGGTAAAGAAAAGGTATTTGGAGAGCAGTTTGTTCAGTACCTGAAAACAATCGAACCATGTAACGTCAGTAAAACGGTAAAAGAAAACGAATATATTTGTGAAGGTGTAAAAGTGATACATACGCCCGGACACACGCCGGGGCATATATCGTTATTGCTGGAAAGGGAAAGTGTGTTTCTTGCTGGCGATGCGTTAGCTGTAGAAAAGGGGAAACTGGTTATTGCAAATCCTCAGTTCACGCTGGATATGGAAGAAACGCGAAAGAGCCTTGAAAAAATCAGGAATCTGGAAATTGAAACGCTGATTTGTTATCACGGAAACGTCTTTTCGGGAAACATAAGAAACGGCATCGACGAAATACTGAACAATAAATAATTCTCCGACAAAATGTTTCAACCCGTCATTACCTTTTTGTGTGCAAAAACCACAAAAGCAGGTTAAACTATTGTAAGAAAGACGCCTTCAATTCAGGGGGAAATATGAAATTTATAGGAATTTCTTTAATAACAGAAGATGTAAAGAAACTCGTTTCTTTTTATGAAAGAATATTTGGCGTAAAGGCAGAAGGAAATGAAATTCATGCCAGTATGCATGTTCATGGATTGGATTTATCCGTCTATTCAAGAAGTGCTTCAATTAAAGATATGAAGTTTTCATATTCTGCAGATGCAGGTTGCGGGTATACGACGTTGCTGTTTCTTGTAGAGGATGTTGATTACGAATTTGAAAAATTAAAAAAAGAACATGTTGACTTTCTTACGGTTCCCGCGGAATATCCGTGGGGAACGAAAGCCTTTCACTTTAAGGATCCCGACGGAAATATTATTGATTTTGTACAAAGGATATGATTATGAATGCACAAAATATTGCACCGTGCGGTATCAATTGTTCTTTATGCTCCGCATTTAGCAGGAAAAAGGATACGTGTCCCGGATGCAACGGAATCGGCACAAAGCCGGTATATTGCAGAACCTGCCAAATCAGATTCTGTAGTTTAAAAACTGCAGAAAACGAATTTTGCGGCAGCTGTGGTAATTATCCTTGTAAAAGGATGAAAACACTTTATAAACGATATAATGAAAAATATGGTGTAAATATTTATGAAAATCTGGAAACAATACGGAAAAAAGGAATTGATAAACTTATAGAAGAGGAAGAAAAGAAATGGAGATGCAGTAAATGCGGAAGTTTATTATGCATGCATAAGAATAAATGTCCGGCTTGTGGAGAAATTAACAGCCATTATACAGGGACAAAGAACCGGCAACCGTTTTGACTTGATAAATTTTACTCCAAAAGAATTACGGGTTAAGCGGATGTCAGGATGACGTACGGTGTGCGGAGAAATATAATGGATAATACGAAACGCTTTAGTAATCGCGCGGATACTTATGAAAAGTTCCGCCCGTCTTATACGGATGAAGCTGTAGATTATATATTCGGGAATTTCGGATTATCAAAAGATTCTGTTATTGCCGATGTTGGTTCCGGGACAGGCATCTTTACTGAGAAAGTATTGCCGGAGTGTAAGCTGGTATATGCTGTTGAACCGAACCTGGAAATGCGGGCTGCGGCTGAAAGAAAACTTTCATCGTATAAATCATACAGGTCTGTTATTGGAACTTCTGAAAAGACAACACTGGACGATGCGTCGCAGGATGCCATTACTGTTGCCCAGGCTTTCCATTGGTTTAACATTGAGAGAACAAAAGAGGAATTTATCAGGATATTGAAAAAGGATGCTTTTGTATTTCTTATCTGGAATAACCGTATAACAAACACACCTTTTTTAAAAGAATATGAAAACATATTAGTAACTAAAATACCGGAATATACTGTTGTTAGCCATAACAATGTTACCGAAGATATTATTAAAAAATTTTTAATCAGAGATTATTCAAAAGCTGTATTTCCGAATACTCAGATTTTTAATCTTGAAGGCGTATTGGGAAGATTAAAGTCATCGTCATATACTCCAAATGAGAATACAAAAGAGTATGGAATACTAAAAGAGTTAATAGTGAAGGCATTTAACAGGTATTCTGAAAACGGAGTTATTTCGTTTAATTATAACACGGAAATATATTCAGGAAAAATAGCCTGATTGCTATACAATTTGTGCAAAAAGGAGGAGCTGAAATTGGTTGGACACGATATAAAGATAGGCGCGTGCCTGTACGCCGGTGATATGGACAGGATGGTTAAATTCTACCGGGATACGCTTGGTTTTCATACACAATGGGATGGCGGCGATTTTGCGGAGTTTGAGACGGGAAGCGGAACTCTGTCTTTGTTCATGTACAGCAGGAAAGCTTTTGTTCAGGCAATTGGGGAGAACTATGTTCCTCCAAAGGGAATTAATCAGACGTTTGAAATAGCCCTCTGGCTGCCCTGCTTTTCCGATGTGGATACGGAATATAACCGTCTGTCAAAGCTGGATGTACGATTTCCAACCGGAGAACCCCAAACCTTTCCCTTCGGTATCCGCAACTTTTATGTCGCCGACCCGGAAGGTAATCTGCTTGAGATCGGAAGCATGAGCGAAACATAGTTCTGAAATTCAATCCATGACCATGTCGTACTGTAGGAACCGGTTTGGAATTTGAATTGAATCCGAAAAAATTATTAAATATCTCAAAACAATTACCGCCGCAGCGGCTGTAAATAAAAAGAGGCCGGTAATGAAGAAGAAAAAGATACTATGGTGCATCGTGTTGTGCCTGTCTGCAATATCTGTTTTGGCGGCGCTTATATGCACTTCGGGGGCTTCGACACAGTGGAGAGTGCAGCCCCGGCGGTATTCGAGGCCTGTGCGGAAACGGTTGAAAATATTTCCTTGCCGGAAAATACCAGGATAATAGCTCTGGGCCCCTCTGCTGCAATCGGTTTTGCTATATATCGTACGAAGGAAATGGCGGAGCTGATTTTAAAATACACCTATATGGGCTCTCTCGGTGAGGGATATTCCAGCCGCCTGCAGAACTGTACGACGGGATGATACTTGTGACCGATGCGTACCCCACTGTTATAGGCAGTGAAAAGTAACCGGACTGCATTGTGTCTGTATTATTCCTGTCACAAAACATGATGAACGTTGTGCGGCTGGAACAGGAGGGGATACTTATGCTAAAATAATACAATGGAAGCATTAATTGTTATAGACGTGCAGAAGGGGTGCTTGAAAATACCCAGATTTGAAATAAAAACAAAAATAGAAAAAATGAATATGCTGCTGGATACATTTCATGAGAAAGGATTACCGGTTTTTTTTATACAGCATAACGGAATAAAAGAAAATTATTTACTTCCCGGTACAGAAGATTTTGATTTGGAAGAAAGTCTGCATGTGATGGAAACTGATATTAGAATAGAAAAGAAAGTGAATAATGCTTTTTATGAAACGACATTAAAAGAACAGTTGGACTCACTGAAAATAAATACGCTTTATATAGCCGGACTTGCAACGGAATTCTGCGTAAATGCAACTGTACTTGACGCGCTGAATTATGATTATACAATAATTGTTGCTGGCGACGGACATACGACAGCGGACAGGGAGCTGTTATCCGCAGATAAGATTATTAATTTTTATAACTGGTTATGGCCGAATTTGACGCCGACAAAGGGAAAAATTGAAGTAAAGAATACAAGTGAGATTGTAAAAAGTGTAGAGTAAAAGGATGTGCCGGTTAACAACCGCTTCAGCTGCGGTATTTATTTTGTTTACAGAAATTATGATTTGTTGTTTTGGAGAATAGTAATGAATCCTGTCATCGACTGGCTTCTTGATGATGAAACTCCGGAAGTAAAGTACCGGACAATGACCGAACTTCTGGGAATGTCAAAGGACGATCCGGGTGTAAAAAAAGCTTATGACAAGGTACTGGACTCTGAAAGTCTGCGCGGTGTTATGGATAAGTTCACGCTTAAAAACAAATGGGAGCACATCAATGCTTATTTGGCGCTTGCCGAATTCGGATTAACCCGCGACGATGTACCGATTGATGAGTATTTAGAACGTAGTATAAGAAATATGAATATGAGTACGAAGTGTGCAAAAATATTATTTTTAAGAAATCTTGTATCTCTCGGATATAATGAACATCCGTGGGTACGGGAGGAGATAGACCTGGCTTTTCCTACGATACGGCAGGATGGTTCAGTTCGATGCCTGGACAAGACCAAGAGAACAAATGATTCAAAGCTGAAAGACATGGGATGTTATAGACAAACAACAACATATCTTTTACTCGGGGCAGAGTTAAAGAAGAAGGGAATTGTTCTACCGCAGTTTGATCTTCTAAAAACATTTTACAGAGACCATGATGTTTTATTTCATCCGGAATCACCGGGAAAAATAATCATCAAAGAAATGGCAGAAACATTCTATCCGATAGATCATGTGCACATTGGATTACAAATGATTATGTATGGTCTTTCAATTCTTGGAGAAGCGGATCATCCTGCCTGCAGTAAAGCCTGGGCATTACTGGACAGTAAAAAGAATAGTGAAGGCAAATATATACTTAGTGAATCATTTGAAGAACCGTATTTTAATGTGGGTTTTGCAGGACAACCGAATAAATGGGTCACACTATATGTCCTTCTTGCAGAACGTTACAGGTCTTTAAAACAAGCGGATCCGGAGCACCTGACAACTGATTGATCCTGATAATTTTCTTGTCACGTTTTGAGAACCGGTATTACAGGTTAAGCAAATGATGAAATGCAAGTCTCCGACTCTGTTACGGTCATTTTTAAATTGCCCTGGAACAGGCGCAGTATATTGCGGAGTTCGTCCGATTCAGGTAAAATATCTGTTGATGAGAGGTATAGTATGATTGGTCTGATAACTACAATAATAATAGTTGTTATTATTGCTTTCTTTACAGGATTTAATCTTGATAACAGATGCAACATCAATCTGTTGTTTCATACATTTCAGAATGTCCCTGTTTTTGTGACCATTCTTGTTTCGTTCGCGGCCGGAATTATTGTTGCCATTCCGTTTTCGTTCGGCAGAGGCAGGAAGGTTGCTGCGAAAAAAATTGAAAAAATAAAAGCAAAAACCGAACAGGCCGTAATGGATAAAATCCATGCGGATAAGAGTACCGAAACTCAGAAGGATGCAGAAGAGAAAAAGTCTGCCGTTGATCCTGCTGATTCTGATACGAAAAAGAAATGAAAAAAATACTTTTAACAGTCGTAGTTTTTTGTGCCTGCCTGCTGTGTCTGGCAGCACAGTCTGCACCTCTTACTGCGCGCTCAATTGCAAACGAAGCTGCAAAAAAAGAAACGGCGGAAGAATCCGTTGCCTATATTCAGTCAAATCTTGAAAAGCTGACTGATTCTGCTGAAAAACGCTCGCTGTATGCGTTCCTCGGTTCCCTTCAGGAACAGCTTGGTAATTTTAACGATGCCCGTGATTCATATGCAGCGGCGGCGGCAATTGCAGCAGGAGATACTGCCGATATGCCCAGAAAGAGTTCCGAACAGCTCGTCCTTGATGCGGTTCGCTGTTCACTCAGTACGGGAGATTCTGCTACTGCGGATTCCTATCTTAACTCCGCTGTACGTAATTCAAAAGACAGCACTATTCAGGCATATATCAAATTGTATGCCCTGTGGAGTTCTCTCTGTAAAATTGAAAAAACGGAAGACCTTGCAGAACCCGTTGTCATGCTCAAAGCGTATGCTGCGCTGCCGTCCATGAGGGCTGTGAATCAATCCGTGCTTCTCACACTCTGGTACATTACCGGAGACGATTCATATGCAGATACTCTCAAAAAAGAGTTTCCATCATCTCCTGAAACAGGTATCGTGACTGGGACCGTACAAATGCTTCCGGCTCCGTTCTGGTATTTTCTTCCCCGTCAGGCGGAAGCGCAGCCGGAAATTGCTGATGAAAATATTTCAGACGAGTCCGATTCTGCATCCGTTGTGCCGGCTGGGACAGTCAGTACGGGAACGGCTTCCGATTCACCAAAATCAAAGAAACTGCAGATGGGATTGTTCCGTGAGAAAGCAAATGCAGACAGCCTTGTTTCTGTGCTTGTCTCTAAAGGTTTCAAACCGTATATTACGACGGAAACAAGAGCAAGCGGTACGACATATTATATCGTAGTGATTGACGAAAACGATAAAAGCATGGAAGACAACCTGCGGACAGCCGGATTCGAATTTTGCCCCGTTTTTTAGCCGAAAGCGTTTTTACTCTGAGGAATTCTGTTTTTGAAGGAAATAAAAAAGCCGGCCTTATACTATCGTACAATCCGGCTTCTGAAGTTTTAAAAAGAAGGGGAAAGATGTTCGGCAATGCCGTGCCTACTTGCTCTTTCCCATTTCCCGGATTCTGCGGTCCGGTCCCGCCATTTCTAAATCCCTGAATCGGCATTACGCTCTATCAGGTACATACCAAGAGCAACAACTGTTAATAACAGAACTAATACTGCCATAGAAGAACCTCCTACAACACGTATCGCAAAAAGCTGCGTTTCTGCATTACTACCGTTGCTATTGAAGCAGAATTGTGTTTGGTAATTCCACTTAAAACCTAGTTATATAATAATACAAAATCGTGGAAAGTCAAGAGTAAATCCGGCCTGCCCAACGGAACGGGCAGGCCGGATTTACGTGTGAATAAAAGAAAATGCGGAGCATTTTTACCTTCGACTAAAACAAAAACCTGCCCAACGGAACGGGCAGG
>WSSedB1CaDRAFT_10000380_pt1 | contig 20221 bp, 11 predicted proteins | sample WetSurSB1Cattail_FD_9460 | JGI IMG/M metagenome (IMG submission 9460)
ATCTGCTTTTTCTGTTTGAGTGTTTCGGCAAGAAAAAAGTTACTGTAATTAAAAGACGCAATAAGAAAAATAAAGGCTCCGATAAGTGAAAGGGCAAGCAAAAGACCCGAACTGACTGTGCGATTGTTGTAATTTCCAAATTGGTTTTCCTTATGAACTTTTGAAAGAGCCTGGAGTTTAAACTGTCGTCCCTCGATTTTCTCAGTTCCGGCATTCATACTGTAAACCTCGCTGAATTTTTTTTCGACATTGGCAACATCACTTCTTTTATTCAACACAACGTAGCACTGATAATTGTCCGACAGGCTTCCCCAGTCACTGGTTGATCCGGGATAAATCTTTTCCGTAAATGTTTTAAGAGAAAGCATGATCTTAAAAGGCAGATCTGAGTTTTCAGGCAGATCCCGTATTACTCCTTCAATGACAAATTTTGTGTTGAAAATAATTAGATCCCTGCCGATAGGATCCTCATTTGCAAACAGTCTCTGAGCTGTCTTTTGAGTAATAACCGCGGTGAATGGCCTGGCCAGAACATTTTTTCCTTCACCTCTCAACCATTTTATTCCTGATGGTCCATAATCAAAAACATCAAAAAATGAAGGCTCGGTCATCACTATACCATTATCGAGGGTGAATGACTTATCTATAGTGCTGTCAAGTGTCGGGACATTTATTTTCTGTCCATACAAATAGAACATAGTTACCTCATCCTTCAATTCAGGAATAGATTTTTTTAATATTGCAGGCAAGGGGAAATGCACTCCTGTCCGGTACTCCAGTCCTCCGTTGGTATATTCCAGTCCGGATGTGACCCTGACAATCCTGTAGGTGTTTTTACCCTGTGTATGAAAGTTGTCAAAACTTAGTTCATAATTTATTTTGGTATATATAACAAGGCAACTTGTCAATCCCACTACCAGTCCGGCAAATATCAGGAAATTTGACTTGTAATTCCGTGTAATTCTTCTGATTGCTATTTTAATAAACCGTCCGTTCATCTGATCTAGATTATTTATTTTCAATAATTGTCTTACTTATTTCTTGTTTCTTGTTCCTAGTTTCTAATTTAGCTTATCCTCAAAGGTTTATCAGGATTTCATGGTGTTTCACTGAATTTCATCCCTCTATCGACCCTTCTGTTTCTCACCCTTTTATTCCCCTCATCTCACGTCTCACGCCTCACTACTCATATCTTAATGCTTCTACCGGGTTCCTCGTTGCTGCTTTCCAGCTTTGCCAGCTTATTGTTAGAAATGTGATTGCGACAGTCAACAAACCTGCTAAGGCGAAAATCCACCAGTTAAGTAATGTTTTGTAAGCAAAGCCCTGAAGCCATTTGTGCATAATGATTAAGGCAATAGGACTGGCTATAACAAAGGCGGTAATGATCCATCTGAAAAAATCTTTGTTGAGCAACAGCATTACTATATTAATTGTAGCTCCGTTTATTTTACGGATCCCTATTTCTTTTGTGCGTTTCCTGCTTGAATGAAATGAAACTGCAAATAAACCTATCATTGATAACAAGAGGCTTATCAGGCAACAGCTTCCAATAAGCTTTGCAAAATTTGAATCCTCGCGATGATACCATTCATATCTCTCCTTAACTGATTCAATATTGAGAGGGGAATCGGGTATAAGTTTCTGCCATGTTTCAGAAATTGAATTTCTTACGGTTTGAGATTGCCCTGCAACTGGCATAACGAGCAAATGACTTCCGGAATTATCAAATATTATAACTCCCGGTGATATTGCATCTTTTAATCCAGAACAATTGAAATCCTTAACTTCACCAATCACGGTCAGGTTTTCATACCCTGGCAGTTTCTCACCTATCAGATTTCTTTTTGAAAAGTATTTTGCCAGTGATTCATTAATAATACAGTTATTCTTGTCCGAATTAATATTGCCTGAAAAATCTCTTCCTCCTGTAAGACTTATACCGAGAGTACTGATAAAAGCTTCATCCCCTCTGAAAATTTTGGGTGAATATTGTTTGTCTTCTCCATTTTCTGTGTAATGGAAAGAAGCCAGAATCCATTCCAGCAATGGAGAAGCAGTAGTTACTGATATGCCGGCGACTGAAGGATATTTAAGCAGTTCTTCTTTAAAGACCCTGGTCTGATCAGCATATTTATCGGGAATTTTTATTTCGATAACATCTTTATTCAGACCAATTTCCTTATTTGAAATATAATTAATCTGTTTCAAAATTGTAACTGAGCAAATCAACAGTACGATAGTAACAATCAGCTGGAAAATGATGAATGCCGGGATTTTAATTATTTTACCCTCTTTATTTATAGTGACTTTATGAGTTGAGGAAATTGTCTGTTTGTTTATTTTATTTACAGAAAAGATTAATGTGGCAAGCAGAAGGAAAAGTATTACAAATGACATGATCAGGAAGGCATCAGGCCTGGTATAATATGTCATATTGATGACTGAACCGGTAAGTTCGTTAAATAGTGGAATGATCCATGAAATAACTTCAAGGCTTATTATAAATGCAATTAAGATAAGCATCAGGTTTTCTATCATAAAATCTCTGATCAGACTGACTCTGGGGCTTCCGAGTATACGTCTGATATAAAATTCAGGAGTTTTATCAAACAACCTATTGTTTACCAGGCCGAGGTAATTTACAGAAGCAACAGAAATAATCATCAGTCCGACTATCATTGCTATCCAGATGTCTGATTTTTCTCTTTTATCTCCAAGCAGGGAATATTCGGAGGTGTCAAAATATGTCTTTTTAAAACTCTCCAGATAGTACTTGCCTGGTGAACCATCGTTGATAACGGGAATTTTATCTTTCTGTTCCGCAAAAAGTTTTTCGAGGCTGGCTGGATTAGCATTATTTTTTAACAGAAGAAAAGCATATCTCTCGCTATCGTTGTTGAGTTTTACCATGTCAAAATGAAACTGGGAATTTTCGGCAGGTTTCCGGAAGATTCCTTTTATGATTAAATCTGTCTTTTTATCGCCATTTATAATTGTTATGATCCGGCCGACCGGCAGTCTTTCCCCATAATACTTTTGTGCAAGTTCTTCAGATATTGCAATATCATCTTTTGTTGTCAGTACTGTATTTGGATTATTAGTCAGCAACTTGTACGAGAAGATATTAAAAAAATCTGCAGATGTCTCAAATACTGCCAGGTTGTCGCTATATATCTGGTTGCCGGTCATTACTTTCTGGGCTTTTGAATATCTGATCCGGCAAAAATCCTCGACCTGCGAAAAATTTTCTTTAATATATTCTGCTCCGCCCTTTTTACAATTTGACATTTGTGATCCTTTTTCAAAAGGATTATCACATTTTAGAAGGTAGATCCGATCTCTGTTTTGCTGAAAGCTGTCAGTATTTAATTCTCTTGTAATAAAGAGTATAATGAGGTTAGTACAGGCCATTCCTATTGCCAGACTGATTATAATTACCGAATTGTTGAGGGGANTTCTTAAAAAACTTCTGANTACCTGGCCTAATTTCATTTTTTATTGTTTTTGATTAGAAATAGTTGTTATTCTGATCATTCATATCTAAGTATCTCAACCAGGTTCCTCGTCGCTGCACTTCAGCTCTGCCAGGGAAACGACTCCTAAATCCTCCAGGAGAGACTTAGAATGCTCCCTTTAATTCCTGCTCTAAACACTAACCTTAAATTTCAACCTTAAACCTCATGCCTCACGTCCTAAGCCGCACGCCTTTCTATTCATACCTCAATGCCTCCACCGGGTTTCTTTTTGCTGCCCGCCAGCTCTGCCAAAATACTGTTAAGATGGCTAATCCAATTATACTTATGCAGGACGTAATAGAAATCCATAAGTTCAGATTCATATGATATGCATAATTCTGTAGCCAGTGTTTCATAATATACCACGCTACAGGAACAACAATTACTGTAGCAATCATTCCCGAAATAATAAATGGTCTGATTAACTGTGTGCTAATACGTAACATATTTTCTCCAAGACATTTTCTGATACCTATTTCCTTGGTCTTTTGTTCGATAAGAAACATGATCGTACCCAGCAAGCCAAGGCATAAGACAATTATTGCAAAAACCGAAAAAATGCCGACTAACTTTTTAAGGTTAATTTCAGATCTCAGCAGTTGAGCGTATTCATCATTAAAAAATCCATATTCCACTGGGTATGATGGTTCAATGGTCTGACAGACTTTTGTGATAAATTTGATTGTGTTCCTGATATCTCCGGAATTTACTTTTATAACCAGGTATATGCTGGATGAATTGCTTGCCATTTCAATTGCCATAGGCTTTGTTGAAGATGATAAAGAATTAAAAAATACATCCTTCATGACTCCCAGGATCCTGAGCTGGGTATCTCCATTTTTCAATGTTTTTCCGTTAAAACTTTTCCAACCTATCATATCGGCAAATGTTTTGTTGATCACAATCCCATCCTGATCTCTGCTTAAATAATTGCCCTCGGTCATTTTTGCCCCGAAAGTTTTTATAAGATCTTCGTCTGTTTCCCAGGTTGTAACTAAAGGTTTAAAATTTTGATTCTTCCCTTCCCAGTCCCAGTTTTCACCATTATTACCAATCATGGTCGGCAAGGAGGAAACTGCCGAAGACGAAACAACTCCCGGCGAATGTCCTATCTCTTCCTTCAATGTCTTTACCTGCTCTTGTAGTTTCCCTTTAAGGCTTACGTACATTAATTGGTCTTTTTCAAAGCCGAGATCCATCCTTTGCAAAAAATCGGTTTGTTTTGAAATTACCAGGGTTGATGTAAGCAAGATGATCGAAATAACAAACATTATCACTACTAATGCATTCCTGAATATACCACGGTTCTTGACCGTCTGGAAGTTAGAAGTAAGTATCTGTCCGGGAGTAAATGATGAGAGAAAAAGTGCCGGATAGCTGCCGGCTAAAAGAACAGTAACCAAATAGATTCCGAATAAAACACAGAGAGGGACGAATGATAACAGGACAGAGAAGCTGATATTTTCCCCGATTACTTTGTTAATAAGAGGCAATCCGGTATAAACCAGGGTAATTGCCAATACAAATGCCAGCAGACAGATAATCGCCACATCGAGATAAATTAAACCCACAACATTCATCCGGGATGCCCCGAATGTTTTTCGCAATCCTGTTTCTTTGGCCTGTTTTGAAGAGCGGGCAGTATTGAGATTTATGAAATTCAATGTTGCAGCCAGTAAAACCAGTAAAGCAATAAGCACGAAAATATGAACTTCGCGAATATGTTTCTGTTCATACAGATAACCATCTTTAAATTTATAAGCTCTCAGGTAGTTAGTAGATTCGGGTAATACCTTCTGAATACGCCGGCCGATTGTAGATGCAACTTTTTCAAAACTTTCCGGTTTTGTGAGTAAGCCAAATGTTGTGAAAGAATTATTGTACCAGCTTGTTAAATAATCGCTTCTCCCATAGTAAACGCCAACATTTTCGAGCGGTATTATTGCATCAAAAGAAATAGATGAGTTTTTTGGAATATCTTTAATAACACCGGCTATTGACATCTCGATCCGGTTATCCATTCTTATTATTTTCCCGACTGGATTGCTATTCCCGAAATATCTCCNGGAAGCTGTCTCAGTAAGAATAATCCTGTTCAGACTACCTGGTTCTCCTTTTCCTCCATAAATAAANGGAAATGAAAATATATCAAAAAAAGAAAAGTCAGCCATTGCCGTTCTNTCAGTAAATTTATTTTCTCCTGAAGCGATCAGGTATTGAAAATATGGAGGAATATATCTGCANGTTGTTTCAACTTCAGGNTATTCAGCTTTTAAAGCCGTGCTTACNGCCGGAGGACAACCGTTAAAGTCGACTTTTTCTGTTCCCCCTTCAAGATAAGCATGAACTACAAAAATGCGGTTAAGATTTTTATGAAAATGGTCAAAGCTGATCTCATCGGCAACAAGCAGAAAAATGTAAATCACACACATCATTCCGACTACTAATCCTGCAATACCCAGGGATGTTGCCGTTTTATTCTTTTTTAGTTTTCTGAATATTAACAATAAGTCTTTCATAGGTCTTTTAAAATGTTATATTATATCACTTCAAAGCAAAAAGTTGCTATTCATATCTTAGTGCCTCCACCGGGTTTCTTGTTGCTGCCCGCCAGCTTTGCCAGCTTACAGTTAATAATGCAATACCAAGCGCAATAATCCCGGCCAGAAAAAATATCCACCAGCTTAGTTCTGTTTTGTAAGCAAAGTTATCCTGCCATCGATGTATGAGGAACCAGGCAACAGGGCAGGCTAAAACAAATGAAAGTGATACCCATTTTACAAACTCCAAACCTAACATCCCGATAACCTCGATAACCCTGGCTCCGTTTATTTTACGTATCCCTATCTCTTTTGTTCGTTTGATTGATATATGAGCAATCATTGCAAATAGCCCAAGACAGGAGAGAAATACAGCAATCAAAGCAAAGGTTCCGACAATCTTTGCCAACCTTTCTTCTCCCTCATATCTTTCCAGATACTTATCCCTGATAAAAAAGTACTTAAACGGAATACCCGGAGCCAGTTTGTCCCATGTTGTTTTCAGAAATTCAATTGCCCGTGCAGAATTTGCAGGATCAATCCTAATTGTCAGATAACCTGCCAGCCAGTTTTCACCCACATACCGATATACAACAGGTTCGATAGGGTTTTGCAACGACTTAAAATTAATATCCTTTATTACGCCGATAACTGTTACGGATTCCTGCTCATGCTTAAATCTGAGCTGTTTACCGACAGCATTGTTCCACCCGAATTTACGGGCTGCTGTTTCGTTTATCAGAACATGGGTGAGCTTGTCGGAAACAATAGTATCTGACAGGTTTCTGCCAGCCATAATCGGGATATTAAAAACTCCGGCATAATGTCCGTCAACCGAAGTCACAACCATTTCTTTTGAATCTTCCGGCGATGCTCCCTGGGGAATTACTGCAAACTTGTTTGGAAAGTATTGACCGGGAACATTCTCGGAAAGGGTTATGCCTTTAATACCAGATGTGGCCGATTCACTTTCGATATTGTCAGAATATAACTTAGCAAATGCCAGCCGTTTATTTTCATCATTGACATATATTGGTATTGAAAGAAGGTTTTTTGCTTCGAACCCGAGATTATAGCTCTTCATATATGATACTTGTTTAAGTATAAATAATTGCGAGGTAATGAGAATTATGGTTATCAGAAACTGAAGCATAATAAAACCTTTCCTGATCAGGTTTTTGTCCCCCGGAGTGTTAATACGGGACCCCAGCATTTGTATTGGTTTGTATTTTGAAAAAAGAAGAGCAGGATAAATTCCTGAAAGAAAACCGGTAATGATTCCGAATATAACAACAAGGAGTAATATCCCCGGATTACTGAAGTTGATGTATAGATTCCGTTCTGCCAGTTTATTGAACCACGGCAAAATAAGTATTGAAAGATAAACTGCAAAAACCAGAGCAATTAAAGAAAGTGTTATTGCCTCTCCGATAAACAGACAGGTTATCTGAAATCTTCCGCCACCCGAAAGTTTACGTATTGCTGTTTCCCTGGCTCTTTTTTCCGCCTGGCTTGTGGAAAGGTTCACAAAATTGGAACATGCAATAAAGAGAACGGCTACGGCTATTAACAGCAGTATACTAAGGTATTTTGATGAAACCGGAGGTATCTCGTCCCCCATTACCCTGGTGTCAAGATGGCAAGCTTTAAGTGGCTGAATATCATACGATTCTCTACCTTTAAGAAAATCAGGGAAATATTTTTCAGGAATCAGAGACAGATCTTTTTTTATTCCGGAAATATCCTGATCGGGATGCATCTTAATGAAAGTCATTGGACCTCCCCACCACCATAAACGTCCGAGGTCGGGATGCATCTTAGTCATAATAAGGTGAGAGACAAGTATATTAAACTTAAAAATAGAATTCTCAGGCAAGTCCTTAAGAATCCCTGCTACAGAATAACTAAACTTGTCAATAGTGAGCACTTTGCCCATAGGGTTATCGTTGCCGAATAATTTCTTTGCGGTACTTTTTGTAATCACTACCGATGAGGGATCGTCAAAGACAGTTTTCAGATCACCTGTTAGAAGCGGGAAATTGAAAATTTTCAGAAAACAGGAGTCAGTTGCATAACCTTTTAGATTAAAGTACGACTCATTCCCGACCTGAACAGGTTCATCTTCATTCAAAATTCCACAAATACTGGTCGTCATCTCTGCCTCTTTAAGATCAGTTTTAACAACATCAGGAAACGGGAGAGGTGTTGTGGCCCGATAATCTGTTCCTCCTGTGCCTTTTTCAATTGAGATAAATCTGTAAATAAGGTTACTATCCTTGTGAAAATTATCATAGCTCATTTCGAAATTCACAAAATAGAAAATAAGAATAGCAACAGACATACCAATAGAAAGCCCTAGAAGATTAAGCAGGGAAATTTTCTTTTGACTTTTAAAATTTCTGAGCGCTATTTTTATGTTATACCAAATCATATTAATTAGTGCTATCTCATATAACTAAGGTTACTCATATCTTAAAGCTTCTACAGGATTTCTTGTTGCAGCCCTCCAGCTCTGCCAGCTGACAGTCAACAACGCGATTGCCAAAGCTATAATTCCTGCAAGGGCAAAAATCCACCAGCTAATTTCTGTTTTATAAGCAAAATTATTAAGCCACTTATACATTGTTAATAAAGCAACGGGACAGGCAATTATAAATGCTATTCCAACCCATTTAATAAAATCTTTATTCAGCATAATAAGTATTTCTGTTATTCTTGCCCCGTTTACTTTGCGGATCCCAATTTCCTTTATCCTTCTCTGACTCGCAAATAATGAAATTGCTAAAATTCCAAGGCAGCATATAATAATGGCACATCCGGCAAAAAGGGAAAATGCATGGCGAAATAATAGTTCCGGCTGATACATGTCTATAACTGCCTGGTCCAAAAAGTTAATTTCTACCGGGAAAGAGGGTGAAAGCTCTGTTGCGTAACCTTTTATATCGTTGATAACGCTTTTTATTGATTTGGAACTGGCACTCTGTAGATTTACCAGGCAATATGAAGCAAAAGGCTCATTTCTTATGACAAGTGGAGTTATAGGCTTATTGACAGATTTGAAATGGAAATCTTTTATTACTCCAATAATCTCGTAATCGCTCTTGTTCATGTTGAATTTCCTGCTGACAGGATTAACCAGATTGTGTTCACGGAGGAATGATTCATTTACCACAACTTTTAATCTATCAGTAGTGATTGTATCAGAATAAAAGCGGCCAGCTACCAGTTGTATTCCCATCATCTTAAAAAAATCCGCATCGGCACTGAACAAATCAAAATTCAACTCTTTCTTCTCGCCGTTCAGGTCCATCTCGACTGTCCTGTATTGCATGTCTTTACCAGGGTAAAACTGCGAAAACGAGACCCTGTTGATAGCGGATTTTTCAAGAAGAAACCTTTTAAATACCTCCTTCTTTTGATCTAATTGTGGCGTTAGTTTTATGCCGATGATGTTTTTTTGATTAAAACCGAGGCTGGTGGTTCCAAATCTGACCTGCTTTTGTACCAATACCGTATATGCAATGAGAATAATGGCAATTGTAAACTGCATAATTACAAGAAACCCACTGAAGGAGTAAGATGTTTTACCTGAATTGATGGTATTTTTTATATCGTCAATAGCTTTGGATGAGGAAATCCTGACTGCAGGCATTATACTGAAGATTATGCTTAAAACAACTATACTTGCTAACGAGATTATGATAAAACCCGGCGAAAAAGTCAGATCTGAAGCATAGTGTATACCAGTATATTTACTGATTGATGGGTTGATTATTTTCACCAGGTCAGCAGAAATAAGAAGAGCAACCAGGAAAAAAATAAATGCTTCGGCAAGCACATTTATCATTATTGTCGACCTCCTGACACCTATGATTTTTAAAACACCGGTTTGCTTTATTCTTTCAAACCATTGAGATGATGAGATATTAATAAAATTGACAAGTGCAATTATGAGTACCAGAACAGCAACCATAAGAAGGATCATAACTTTCTTTTTATCACCGGTTACCAGATAATCATTTCCAAACATGTTAAATTTTGAGAAATAAATTTTTCTTAATGGAAGGAGACCGGCATCTTTATAGTCCTTATGATAGTCTTCAGGGATAATATCCAAAATGGATTTTCCGGTTTTAACCGGATTGCTATTTCTATTTAAGAGTAGAAATGTTTGAAAGTCACACCAACCCCAGTCAGTAAATTCGCCAATCTCACCCTGAATAATTTTTTGAGATTTCATAGATGTAATAGCACTGAATGATATACAGGAATTGGTTTCAGGCTCTTTAATAACTGCACTGACAGTAAGGTCTTTGCTGTTATTTAATTTTATAATTTTCCCTACTGATTCATTATTGCCAAAAAGCTTGTCAGCTAATTTTTTCGTAATCACCACTGTCATTGGATCTTTCAGGGCAGATTGTGGATCTCCCTCAATAAAATTATAGCTGAAAAGTTCAAAAAATCCTTCGTCAGCGAATAACATGTGAGTAGTGAGAGGCTCTCCGTTTTCAGCCTGAAAAACAGGTGGTTCCCATGTACCCACAATTCTTATGGCTGACTCCACACCCGGGACTTTTTCATCAATTTCTTCTTTGAGAATACCGGGCGTATAGATCCTGTCTGATGATGGCAGGTACAAGTATACACGTTCCCCATTCTTGTGATGTTTATCAGTAGTAAGTTCGCTATAACAATAAACAGAAAGGATTATTACCAATGCCAGACTAATGGATAATCCCAGAAGATTTATCAGATTAGTAACCGGCCTCCGGGTGAAATTCCGGACTATTGTTTTAAAAAGATAATTCATCTCCTTTTTATTTTAATTCATTCATTAATTATTCATATCTGAGAGCTTCATCCCGATACTTTTCGCTCCGGATATATCGCCACAGGGATACTGGCTCTCCTCATTATTCATAGCGGAGGGCTTCGACTGGATTCCTGGTTGCAGCTCTCCAGCTCTGCCAGCTCACTGTCAATACGGCAATTAGTATAGCAGAAACACCCGCAAGAGCAAATATCCACCAGCTTAATTCAGCCTTATATGCAAATCGTTTCTGCCAGTTCAACATTACAAAAAATGAAATGGGAATACCCATTATTAGAGATATGAATACCCATCTTAGAAAATCCTTATTCAACAGATAAATTACTTCACCTATTGTGGCTCCGTTAACTTTTCTTAACCCGATTTCTTTGGTTTTTCTGGCAATACTTATCAGCGCAATTCCGAATAAACCCATTATTGCAAGGACTATTGAAAGAAGTGTAAAACTTCCTATTATTTTAGCCTGATTTCTCTCTGGTTCATAAAATGCCTTGATAGAATCAGTCAGATAATTTGCTGTAAATATTTCTTCGGGATCGATCTGGTAAATTACTTCTCTTAATTTTTTAATTACTTCTTTATCATTAACCCCATTTGTCTTTATTGCGACCAGACTCATTTTAGCAGGGTTCTGTTGGACTATTACCATTGGTTGTATCAAAGTATGAAATGAGTGGGAATGAAAATCCTTAACAATACCTTTGACATTAAAAACACCCAAATAAGTATCTCCTGCCTTTATTTTGTATTTACTGGCACTTGACTCGTTAAATAATACATCTACCCTCGGGGGTTGATACGGGCCAAATGACAAACCTTCAATTACGTCTATTCCGAGAAGCTCTGTCATGCCTTGCCCCATTATCAAACCATCAAATTTCATTTTCTCTCCTTCTGGTGTAGCTAATGTGACCGGTAGAGTATAATCAAACGGAGGAATAAATGATGAACCCGCAACTCTAATGACACCGGGAACTTTTTCCATTTCATTTTGGATAGTCGGAAATCCAGCCTGTAGTTTTGGAGAGTTAAGGTAATACACCAAAATATTTTTAGGGTTTATTCCTTTAATATCAGTAATAGAATATCTGATCTGTTTTGTTACGATTAAAACGCTTACAACCAGAATTAAATAGATGCTGAAATGAAATACGAGAAAGGAGTAATCCCACCTTTTTGAACGAGATCTTTCACTTGATTTTCCTGATAGAAGAAGAATGGAGGGAATCTTTGATATTTTATGGCCGATCAACAAACCTGAAATTATCCCTGTAAATATTATTACAGCGGCAAGTAACAACCACATAACAGGATTGGTGAATACTTCATTTGACAATGTGCTGTTCATGGTTTTGTCAATAAAGGTCATTCCTGAATCTATTACAAAGGTTGCAGGAATAAGACTAAAGATGGTGATAAGAAGTGATTCAATCAAAATCTGTTTCTGAAGAGAGTTCCGTGAAGCTCCAAGTACTTTCCTTGTTCCCAGTTCACGAAGTCTGTCGGATGTTGCAGCCCTTGTCAGGAAAATATAATTGATAACTGATATCAGCAGGATAAGGAAAGAGATAGCCCAGTAATATTTAAGTTCATTAGCATTGCCTGACCTAACAGAAGTCTGGAATCCAGTTAATCCGTTGGACCCCAGGTATATTTCATTTACAGGTTGAAGCATGAACTTGTCTTTTTTTGCATTCTCATCCTTTTTAAGTTCCTGGTATTTTCCCATTTTTGAAGCTAACGCCCCTTTGTCAGAGTTCTTATCAAGAACCACATATGAAAAAAACAGGGAATTGTTCCAGTTCAGAGCAGTAGAAATGCCAGCGCCAAATTCACCCAGCTGAGTCTGAAAATTGGCGAATAGCTTTTCTGATAGCTTTAGATTTGCTATGAAGTCCGGAAATAAAGTAGAATTGGACGGGAAGTCTCTATAGATACCACATATGGTAAGCTTTAGGAGTTCATTAGGATTTAACTTTAGTTTCAGAATTGCTCCGATAGGAGAGTTTTTACCAAAATATTTTAATGCTGTTTTTTCCGAAATAGCTACCTCTGTCTGACTGATTGCCGGTGTACCTGCAATTAATTTAACACCAAGGATCTTATATATTGAAGTATCTGAAAAGCCGAAATTCTGTTCAAAAGTCATTTCTCCCTTCTCTTTCCCGACAGCTACATTATAACCCTGGCAAAACCTGAAAAAATTATTTACCTCAGGGAAATCTTTTTTCATTTCTTCAACTAACGGGAAAGGTGTATTATATGATTGACCCGATATTATCCTGTAGACATTGCGATAACCAGGAATGAATCTGTCAAAAGAATTTTCATGAACAATTAAAGCCATTAAAAGTATTATGCTACCAAGTCCGATTCCAAGGCCCAGGATACTTATTGTTGATTGTACCTTATTTCGCAAGATGTTCCTTACTGCAATTTTAAGATCTGAGGTTATCATAGTATTGAGTTCATTCTTTAATAACTATTACCATAATGATGCCAATCTTGTAATTTGCTAATATATAGCGTAGTAAAATTAATAATGGATTAGAATTGTAAAAATACTTTACGATAAACCGTAAAAATATTTTACGGTTTGTTGACTTTTGATTTTGATTGAAATACCTTTACATTCTAAACTTCTTCTCCCACAGAAAGGGAGCGAAAAAGCTGGAGTAAAATTATTGATATCAAACCATATGCAAAATCAGAAAGGAAATATTCTGGTAATTGACGACAATAAAAGTATCCTCAGCGCTCTGGAAATATTACTTATGCCTGAATTCCATGAGGTTACTTTGCTTTATAATCCCAACCAGATCCTTGGTGAGCTGGCTAAAAAGGATTATAATCTTGTTATCCTTGATATGAATTTCAAGGCTGGTGTCAATACAGGTAATGAAGGTATCTACTGGCTTGAACGAATAAAAGAAGCCAAACCGGAAATATCAGTTGTTATGATAACTGCTTATGGAGATATCGATACTGCAGTAAAAGCGCTGAAAGCAGGAGCCTCCGATTTCATTTTAAAGCCCTGGGACAATGAAAAATTGCTAGCCACTTTAAAACTTGCCATTCAGCTTAATCTTTCGAAAAAGGAGGTAAGCCATTTGAAAGAAAGGGAAACCGGACTTAAGAATGAAATCAACCGTGATCAGCGGTTTATTATTGGTTCTTCACCGCAGATTATGAGTGTTCTCAACATGGTAAGGAAGGTAGCAAAGACCGATGCAAATGTGCTTATTACAGGCGAAAATGGAACCGGGAAGGAATTGGTTGCACAGGAACTTCATCGTCTTTCAGCCAGATCAAGGGAGGTACTCGTGAGTGTTGATATGGGAGCATTAAGTGAGAGTCTTTTTGAAAGTGAGTTATTCGGTCATGTTAAAGGCTCTTTTACCGATGCACATGAGAACAGACAGGGAAAATTTGAAATTGCAGATAAGGGTACTCTGTTCCTCGATGAGATAGGGAACCTCTCGTTTCATTTGCAGGCTAAACTTCTGGCGGTGATTGAGAACCGTCAGTTTTCACGGATTGGATCAAATCAACTCATTCCCACAGATATACGCCTTATCTGTGCAACCAACAGAAATCTTGAAAACATGGTTCATGAGGGCCTGTTCAGGGAAGATCTTCTTTACCGGATAAACACTATACAGATTGAACTACCGCCTCTCAGGGAACGAGGTAATGATATCTTAGTTCTTGCTGAATTCTTCCTGAAAAAATATTCATATAAATATAATAAGCCGAACCTTAAAATTAACCAGCAGGCGCACGATAAATTAATGAAGTATTCCTGGCCCGGAAATATACGTGAACTCCAGCACACAATTGAAAAAGCTGTAATATTAAGTGAATCAGTAATTTTAAAACCCGATGATTTATATCTGAAGCACACTGGTTCTATCAACAATCCCAACTCATTCTCCACACTTCAGGAAATGGAAAGGAGAATGATTCAACAAGCTCTTGAGAATAATAATGGAAACTTCACTGCAGCAGCTGATCAGCTTGGAATAACCAGGCAAACTCTTTATAACAGATTTAAAAAGCCTGGATGATGTTCAGCAAAAACCTATACTTCAATATTATAATACGAGTCTTATTAATTGTAATCAGTTCAGCGGTTCTTGTATTCTTTCTGGTTATTGATCATTCATTACGTTTTTCGATAATCTTTTTTTTAATACTACTCTTTCTTACAATCAATATTATATCTTATCTGAACAGTACAAATAAAAAAATCAGGTTTTTCTTCGATTCAGTAAGGAATGATGATTCTAACCTCACTTTTCCGGTTGAAACGGGTAACGTCGCTCTTAATGAGTTGTCAAAAAGCATGAACAGGGTGAACCAGCAAATTCAGTTGTTGAAAATTGAAAACAGGCAGCAGGAACAATATTTCAGAACATTACTTGAACATCTGGCTACCGGAATTATTACTTATAATGATAAAGGCTTTATACTTCATGCCAATTCATCGGCAAAAAAGCTGCTTTCAATGGATGTTCTTACCCATCTGCAGCAGATTAAACGTAAAGACCAGAAACTTTATCAGACAATTACGACAATAAGGCCTTTTGAACGACGACTGATTGCAACTAATACTGAAGTTGGTGAAATACAACTTTCACTTAAAGCCACATCTTTTAAGACAAAAGAAAATGAACTTGTAATTCTTTCAATACAGGATATCAAAAATGAACTTGACGAAAAAGAGATCGAATCGTGGATGAAACTGATCAGGGTATTAATGCATGAGATTATGAACTCCATTACGCCAATAACTTCGCTCTCGGAGAGTCTTTATAGCATCTATAGTGCGGGAGGCAAGCCTGTTAATCCTGGCCAACTTAATCCAAAGACTATTGCCACAACACTGCAGGGCCTTAATGTTATCAAAGAACAGGGCAGGGGACTTATGTCGTTTGTAGAATCGTACAGGAAGTTGACCCGGGTACCGGAACCTGAAAAAAAACTATTTAAAGCAGCTGATCTGATGAGCCGTGTGCAGGTGCTTTATAATTCCCTTGAAAATAGTGAGAAAGTTAATTTGACAGTATCGATTAAAAACCCTGATCTTGTTTTTTTCGCAGATCAGAATCTGATTTCACAAGTTCTGATAAACCTGGTGAAAAATGCTATTGAGGCCAATGAAAATAATAGTGAAGGCACTATAAGGATTATTGCTAATGAAGGTACTGATAACCATCATGAAATCTGTGTAATTGATAATGGTCCTGGAATCCCGGAGGAAAACATAGATGAGATATTTGTTCCTTTTTTTACTACCCGTCAGAACGGTTCCGGTATAGGGCTGAGCATTTCACGACAAATAATGAGGGTACATGGGGGAAACCTGAAAGTAAGATCAGTACCTGACAAGGAAACAGTCTTTTGTCTGAGTTTCTAATCGTATCTTATTGCTTTTACCGGAGAAATTCTGCTGATTAACTGTGAGGGAACTAAAAGCATAATAATTATGGCAGCCATTGTCCCTGCATTTAATAATAATATATTGGATAACTGGAGATTAACAGGTACTGTTTTAATATAATAAGAGGAAGCATCGAGTGTAATAAAACCGGTTTTAAGCTGGAAATATGCAAGTCCTATACCAATAAGATTACCCCAGAATAATCCCTTTGCTATAAGATATGCAGCCTGGTAAAGAAACATCCTGCGTATTGTAAAATCCTCAGCGCCAAGTGATTTCAGAACACCAATCATATTGGTTTTTTCAAGAATGAGTATAAGCAATCCAGAGATCATATTAAATCCTGCAACAATAAGCATTAATAATATTATGATAATAACATTGATATCCTGAAAATTAAGCCAGTCGAAGATCTGTGGATATCGTATCCTGATATTGGTTACTTTGAATTTGGTCTCCTGTTCTGTTATCTTATATCCTATTGCGTCTCTGACAGCTGCGGTCATTTCATCAAGTTTGCTGAAATCTTTTATAAATATCTCAAATCCGCTCACCTGGTGATCGTTCCACCCGTTTAACCGTTGAATATGACCGATATCGCAGAAAACATACATTTTGTCAAATTCCTCCAGGCTTGTCTCATAAATTCCACTGATAGTGAATTTTCGCATTCGTGGCGGATCCTGAATAAAGAGCATTACAAATGAATCTCCTGTTTTTAACCTGAGCATATCGGAGATTCTTTTTGAAATTATAACCTTATTAGTTAGTCCGGTGTCGGTTACAGTAAATACTGAACCATCTACCATATTGCTTTTAAAGTAATTCCAGTCAAAATCACTGCCAATCCCTTTAAGCACAACTCCCTGGATATCCTCATCGGTTCTTATGATTCCTGCCTTGGTTGCAAAAACCTGGATATGAGAAATTCCTGGTATCTCCTTTATTTTTGAAAGGAATCTCTGGGTGTCACTTATCGGGGTTGTTTCGAATGAGATATTTGAGTCGAAATTCATAATCTGAATATGAGATCCAAACCCAACTACCTTTTCCCTTATCTGTTGTTTAAAGCCGGTCAGTATTGCAACTGCCAGAATCATAACTGCAAGCCCCATCGCAATGCCTACTATTGCAATTACATTTATCGGACGCGAGAATGATGTGCCTTCACGTCTTCCTTTTATGAGCCTCTGTGCTATGAAATATGGTAAATTCATTTTTCTGCTGAATCAGCAAAATTAAGAAATTTGGCCTATATTTTTCTTTTAGTTGATTTAAATGAAGAAATAACCACAAAGGTCACAAAGGTTTCCACAAAGGTCACAAAGAAATTTAATTCATAATTATAACTTTGTGTTCTTTGTGCCTGCTTAGTGTACTTTGTGGTTAATATTGGGTTATTTATCACAAATATTAGATATACAAAAGATTAGCAAACTAATGAAAAGGCTTTTTTTTGAATTTATTATAATGTCATTTACTGTACTATTTTCTATGAGTAGTGACGCTCATAAAGCTGTTATTCCGGGAGCAAATCAAATTGAACTCTATCGAAGCATTATAGAAGGTAAATCGGTTGCTGTTGTCGCGAACCAGACTTCCATGATAGGAAGGACTCATCTTGTTGATTATCTGATAAGTATTGGCATTAATATTAAAGAAATATTCGCACCGGAACATGGATTCAGAAATTTAGCAGACGCTGGCGAGACAATTGAAAACGGGAAAGACACCGAAACGGGCATACCTGTAATCAGTCTTTACGGATCGCACTTAAAACCAACTTCCGGGGATCTGACAGGAATTGATGTCGTTATCTTCGATATTCAGGATGTAGGTGCTCGTTTTTATACCTATATTTCAACCCTGCATTATCTTCTTGAATCCTGTGCAGAAAACCATGTTAAGTGCCTAGTACTTGACAGACCCGATCCTAATGGATTTTATTTTGATGGGAATATCCCCGATACGGCATACAGATCATTTGTAGGATTAGATCCGGTACCTGTGGTCCATGGTATGACTGTAGGAGAATATGCAAAAATGATAAACGGAGAAGGGTGGTTAAAGAATGAGGTAAAATGTGATCTTATTGTCATAAAATGCAAAAATTACACTCATCAGACCCTTTATGAATTACCCGTCAGACCATCACCTAATCTTCCAAACCAGACATCAGTATATCTCTACCCATCCATCTGTTTTTTTGAAGGCACAGCTATTTCCTTAGGAAGGGGTACATCATTTCCGTTTCAGGTGTTTGGAAGTCCGGATTTTCCGCACAGGGGCTTTAGCTTTATTCCCGAAAGCGTTCCTGGCGCAAAAGATCCGCCACTATTAGGGAAAAGATGTTTTGGAACCGATCTGAGAGATGCAATGGATAAGAAACTCGTACCCAGGCCTGAACTTAATCTTGACTGGCTTATCGTGGCTTATAATGATTTTCCGCAGAAAGATAAGTTTTTTACATCTTATTTTGATGTTCTTGCCGGAGGTCCACTTTTAAGAGAACAAATACAGAAGGGGATGACTGCTAAACAAATAAGGGAAACATGGAAAGAGGGGCTTAAAAAATTCTCGAAAATAAGAGAGAAGTATTTGTTGTATAAATGAATAGCATCAAAATGGATAAGTCTTCATCTTTCGTCTTAAGAGTGGTTATTTATCAGTTTATAAGATTAACCTATTCATTAAAGGAAATAATTAAGGGACCGCTGAAAAAGTCTTTTTTAACCACAAAGAGCACAAAGAAAGCTCAAAGCACACAAAGAGAAAATAATGTATTTCATTCCAATAGCTCCCAAGAGCTATCGGAACGGAACTTTGTGACCTTTGTGGTTAATGGATTTCAATTTTTTCAACAGCCCCTGTAATATCAATAATTATTTAATTCGTGTTTTTAATTATAGATGTCAGTTCTTCAATTTTAATAGTAGGTTGTTGTTTGTTCCTGAGTTTTTTCACAACCAACAACCCGGTCTTCTTTGCTGCTCTTTTGTTCTGAAAAGCTATCTTGCCTTCCACAGCAGGCATATAGGGTTGATGGATGAGAACTTTACTTCTATACTTAATATCATAGCCCCAACCCTGTCCACTCTTAAACAGATTAACCGAGAAAGGATAAGATCTGAAATTTATAACAATTCCTGATGCAACCAGGATTAATAAGATGGCAATCCCCGAAAGAATCTTCCTCTTCTTATTTATCATTTGCAACAACTGTGGCCGTCGGATCAAATGACCAGAGATCATCAAAGTAATAGGTACCGCTCTTGCCTGTTGCCAGATATCCTAAGTCGCCTATTGCAAACCCAACTGCGTCAGCTCTTGAGCTTCCTTCAAAAGCAGTTCTTTCAACCCATAAGTCTGTTACAGGATTGTATTCCCAGCACTTGTTTCCGGTAGTCTGACCTCCTGTAGCAAGATAGCCTTTGCCGTTTATTGCGAATCCGACTTTATAAATTCCGATTATATCAGTATAAGCATCATCATAAGTATCAGTGGAGATATTGGAGATGGCTCTTTTCTTGATCCATGTTTCAGAGTCAGGGTCATATTCCCATAAGTCGGTGTCATATGTTCCATTATCAATGCCGGTTGTAACATATCCTTTTCCATCGATAACAAAACAGGTAGCATCTCTTCGTTTACTGCCTCCAAGACTATTCTTTTGAGTCCATGTATCAGTTCCTGGATCATATTGCCAGAAATCCTTTAAATAGTTACCATCATATCCGGTTCCAATATAACCTTTATTGGCTAAAGCCATACCGATTGCAGCATATCTGGCTGTACCAGCGAAATCAGCTTTTCTGGTCCATACGTTTGTTGAAGGGTCGTACTCATAAAAATCGTTAAGTTTGTTTGTCCCGTCATAACCTGTACC
>WSSedB1CaDRAFT_10000381_pt1 | contig 20219 bp, 11 predicted proteins | sample WetSurSB1Cattail_FD_9460 | JGI IMG/M metagenome (IMG submission 9460)
CCAAGCCCTTCATCTGGACCGCAAAAGCAAAGGACATCCTGGAAAAGGTCACTCGCGCTCAGACCGCTCTCAATAAAAGACGATCTGCGTGAGACACTACACTAGATTGATGGGGAGGTCCACAGTCATCTCTGAAAGAGGCACAGAATCCGTTGCGGAGGCTATGACGCCCGAGCAGCGGCGCATGGTGCACGATCAGCTTGCCCTGATTGCGAACAGCGAGGCGTTTGTCCATTCGCCGCGTGCCCTCGAGTTCCTCAAGCGCATCGTGCATCACGCCCTGGCCGGGGAGACCGAACAGCTCAGCGAACGCATGCTCGGGGCCGAGATGTTCGGCCGTCCCATCGCCTACGATACGGGCAGCGACTCGGTGGTGCGGGTCAAGGCCAGCGAGGTCCGTAAAAAGCTGGAGCAGTATTATCTGCAGCATCCCGGCTTCGTGCCGGTCCAGATCGAGCTGCCCAGAGGCTCCTACGTTCCCGTTTTCACATTTATCGAGCCTACCGCCGCGAGCGAACCAAATCAGGCCGCCGCGCAACCAGTCTCAGCCGTCCCTTCGGTGGAGACGGCCCAACTGGCGACCGTGCCGCGACAGTCAGCTGCAAAGCGCTGGATCTTGTTGTCGCTGGCCATGCTCGGCGTCGTCCTGCTGGCAGCCGTTCCGATCTGGCGGTCGATGCTGGTCAGACGTTCCACCATTCAGTCGATTGCCGTGCTGCCTTTCGTCAACCTCTCCGGCGACCCTGCCCAGGACTATCTCGCCGACGGCGTGACAGACGAATTGATCGGGGACCTCGGCCAATTCTCCGCGTTGCGTGTCATTTCGCGCACCTCCGCGATGAGCCTGAAAGGCTCCAACAAGACGCTCCCCGAAATATCCAGGCTGCTTGGCGCGGATGGGATTGTGGAAGGCACCATGCAGCGCGACGCGAGCTAGGTGCGCATCACCATCAAGCTGTACGACGCCCCGCATGATCGGCTTCTATGGGGTAACAGCTACTCGCTCGACCGGTCGAACCTCAGGGCGCTGCAGGCCGAGTTGGCTGTGACCATCGCCGGCCACATCAACGTCGCACCGGTCCCCTCGGCCGCGCTGCGCAAGGATAAGCCGCCTCAAGCCAATGCGGCAGCCGAGGAGTTATATCTGCAGGGCCTGCAACAGCAGAATGCCAACAGTTTTGGAAAGGCAATTGAACTCTACCAGCGCGCGCTCGGGCTGGACCCGGCCGCCGCGCAGACTCATGCCGGCTTGGCCTACTGTTATGGCCGGCTGGGCGAAACCGGTCAGATGGACTACGCCGATGCGTTTTCGCACCAGAAAGAAGAAGCCATCAAGGCAATTGGACTAGATAGCTCGGTTCCCGAAGGCCATATCGAATTGGCCAACGCCGCGATGAATCTGAACTGGGATTGGGTCACCGCGGCCCGGGAATTCAGCCAGGCCCTGCGCCTGAATCCGAGTTCGGCCCTGGCCCACGAGCGCTACGCCATCTATCTGGAGCGCACCGGGAATTTCGATGGAGCAATCGACGAGGTAAACAAGAGCATGCTGCTCGATCCGGTATCGGAGCGCTCCTTCAACGAGGCAATGTACACCTACTATTTCGCAAGGCGCTATGACGAAGCCCTCGAGTTGCACCGTCGCGCATTAGCCGGGGGCATCCTAAAAGCGCCTGATACATTCCTACTCGGCGATATCTACGCGGAAAAGGGGCTGTATGCAAAATCGATCGCAGCCTATCGCGGAGACGGCATCACTGTACCCGGCGTGCATGTCCTTGGGCATCTTGGCTACGCCTACGCGCGCTCCGGCAATCGTCCCGCCGCACTCGACGCAGCAGAGAAGATTCGGACCCAACTCACCCAGACCGGCATGGGAAGATACGAGATCGCCATCGTCTACGCCGGACTAGGCAACAAGGAACAAGTGATCTTCTAGCTCGAAGAAGCCCTCAAGGAGCACGACGAAGGACTCACCAATCTTCGTCAGGATCCCTGCTTCGACTTCGTGCGAACGGATGCGCGATTTTCCAGTATTCTTCAACGACTCGGTCTTGGATAAGTATTGCCGTGCGCGCCAAGCTGGGCAAAAGGGCCAAGACTCGCCTCTTTTGCCCAGCCGGTGCTTTTCAGCGGATGCGCAGACAGTAGGCGAAGTCGTTGGGCAAGTGCTGAGGCAAACGCACCTCAAGTCCGCGCTCGTCCTGCGTAAACACAAGCGGACCATCTTTCCCCAACAACTCCACACGGGCAACCAGCTTTGGATACTCCGTCCGCCCTCGCGTGAGCGTCTTGATCGTAATGGAGTCGCCCTTGGGCGCACCAAGCACAAAGGCATACAGCGTCTCGCCCTTTGTGGTGAATCGAACATCCTCGGCAGTGTAGGGGCGGTTGCCAGATTCGTTGAAGTCGGCGGATTTCTGCACGTCCGGCGCTCCTTCGCCCTCCAAAAAGAACGGACGCGTCCCAAAAATCGCCTCGCCGTGCACCTTCATCCACTCCGCAAGTCCGATCAGGAATTCGTGCTCGTCCTCGTCGATTGCCCCGTTGCCACGCAGAGGAACGCTCAGAAGCAGGTTGCCGTTCTTGCTGACGATGTCCACCAGCATCTGCACCACGGTTTGGACGGACTTGTACCTATGGTTCTCGAAGAGCGCGCGATTGTAATGCCAGTCCCCTATGCATGTGTCCGTCTGCCATGCATCCTTCAAGATACCCTTGGCGCGGCCGCGCTCAATATCGTAGACAACCGTGCCTTCTTCTTCAGGCTTCAGATTCTTGGCAAACACCACCGCCTGTACGCTGCCGTGGCTACGCACGCTGCTGTTGTAGTAGTGGGCAACGATATCGCGCCCGGTCTGTCCCAGCGGAAGCCCATAGTTGTCAAAATAAATGAGGTCGGGCTGGTACTTGTCCAAAAGATCCTGGCAGCGCAAAAACCACTTGTCGACAAACCCGGGATCTTGCTGCGGCGGCTTTTCGTTCCACACACGGTCGTTGGCCTCGTGCCACGCATCCGCGTCCTTGATGGAGTGGATGCCGTCGGGCATCACGATATTGCGACCGCAGTAGAGTTCCTGCGGGTCGAGCCCTTCCCACCACTTCCCTTTGCCGTCCGCCTTGGTAAGAGTGTAGGCGTCATAACGCACGCCAGCCAACGGACCCTCGGGATCGTAATCGTATGCAGTTTGAAGCCAGTGCCATGCGTGCGCGGAGTGGTTGCTGACACCGAACTTCAGCCCATGCTCCTTGGCGAGACGAGCCCATGTCCCAACGATGTCCCGCTTGGGCCCAATCCTCACCGAATTCCAGTTGTGATAGCGCGAATCAAAACAGTCGAAGTTGTCGTGATGGTTCGCCAGGCTCATAAAATACTTCGCTCCGGCGTTCACATACATTTCCATCAGTTGTTCCGGCTGCCACTTTTCCGCCTTCCACAGATTGTCGATCTCCATGAAGCCAACCTTCGATGGATGACCATAATTCTTGAGATGGTGCTGGTATTGCCCGCTTCCCTGCATGTACATCTGGCGGGCATACCAGTCACCGGCCTCAGGCACGCACTGTGGGCTCCAGTGCGCCCAGATCCCGAACTTGGCGTCGCGAAACCACTCCGGAGTCCGGTATTGCTTTAGAGAATTCCACGTGGGCTGAAACGGGCCGGAGGCAATCGAACGGCCCGCAGCGGGTACTGCAAGTGCTCTTCTCAGGGGTAAAACTGCGGACAATGTGGTGAGAGTCTTCAAGATGGTTCTTCTGGAAAAGCCCATTTTCTGTCCTCTGACGTGCAGGTGGCACAGCATGAAATCAGTCTGAAGATCTGCCACGCGCTGGCCCTATGGAAGCAGCATATCCCGATCCGCCGGCGTGAGCAAAAGGAAGGCGCGGAGAATGGCGCAACGTGGATTGCGGGCTGCATTCCTTGGGCGCTGCAGACGGCGCGCACCTTGTCCATGGATCAACGCAAATCGCGCTCCCAAGCATTATTCCAACATCAGGCCCAATCTGGATACCCTCCGAGCAGGTCCATAATCCGAACTGCGCATCAGCGGACGGGGTTCCCGAAGATTCGATCCGCAAAATTCAAATACTGTTCCCAGTCGTAGGCGGTGACATCGTGGCCGCCGGGCCGCACGTGGTATGAAACCACACTGCCAATCGGATGATCGAGCGCCGGCATGAACCGATCGGAGATGCCGGACTTTCCATAGAGGGCGTATACCGGCGAGACTGCCCTGGCCGCAAGGAACTCACCCTCGGGATCAGAGAATGGATCGTCGATGGCACTTGCAACATACAGAGGCCGGGGTGCGACAAGCGAAAGCAGCAGGTGCCCATCGACCGGCAGGTCTTCAACTCTGCCCAGATAGTGCTGATAATTCCGGCAGAACCAGTAGGGAAACGCGATCAAGAGATGATCGATGGATTCACCGTGCCGCCGACGCGAGAGGGTTGCGCCCGCTTGGCCGGATTCGCTTGAAACCACTGCGACAAAACGCGCGTCCTGCGCGACGGCCCAGAGCGCCGTCTTGCCGAAACGAGAAAAGCCAAATGCTATCAATTTGTGTTGATCGACCTGCGGATCGCGGGAGAGTACATCCGCAATACGGCTCATGCCCCATGCCCACGCGCCAATAGCGCCCCAGTCGTTGGCCAGGGGCAGGCTCTGTGTTCCAGAGAAGAACAAGGGACGAATGCCGTAACCGATTCCCCCAATGAAGTCCGGCTCAATTTCGCCGGCATACATCGTCGCTACGCCATAGCCGCGGGCCACGATCTTTTCTATTTGCCACTGCGATGCCGCAGCGCCCCGTGTTTTCTGGCCGGGTACAACCCGCACATGCCGCGATAACTCCTTGGCCAGATGCAGCCCATTCAGCGCGGGGTCTGCAACCCATACTGGATTCAGGTCGATCCCCGGATCTGGGTCGACGGTCTGGTTCCCCTCGAAGTTGAGCCCGATAAACACCGGAACCGGCTGCTGTTCCTGTCGAGGCAAGTACAGGAGCAGATGCCAGGTGCGCTCGCCGCGGGGACCTACTGCGAGAGTGACCTGTATGCGACGCGCATGTCCCTGAAGAGCATTCGGTTCGACACTGGAGCGAAGCACGCGCAGCGGAAGCGTGCCGGACGGCGTCTTCCCGTAGACATTCTCTTCAAACATGCGCAGGATCTCGGGACGCCGGTCCTGCTCGAATGCGCTTGCAGTCTGCACGAGTCTGCCGTCGGCCAGCACCAGGGGATCAGGCCACGCTTCTGCACGAACACCCTGCGCAAAGCACGCTGCGTCCCGTTCCGCCAGCAAAGCACAAACGCAAAGAACCAGCCGCGCCGCTCTGTACATCAATCTCATCCTTGCTCTATGTGCACGATCGCACCGGACTCGCGCAACTGCAGCCCCATGGATGCCAGAATCGATTCGAAAGCCTGCAATCACAAGCACTGCATGCACCAATAGGGAAGCCCAATTTCTCCTATTCTATTTCCAGCAGATGCTCCAACGTGGCCACGCGCAACTTCCGGTCATCTCCGCACCGCGCGGCGCGGGACAACCAGCAGAGCGTGCCCTGCGGCTCGAATGCTGTTTGCACTTTGGCCGGCGCGGCAATCAAGCCTTTTGCGCTTTGGAGTGCCCGGCGAATTTTGGATCGGCTCGTTTCATGCCAATAGGCGCGGATGTTGCCGGGCCCCTCAGTTTACTTCGAAGATGAGGACTTCGCGCGGTGTTCGATGAAGATCGCATCCCAGTAGTGCAGGGAGGGGAGCGTGAGTTCGACCCATGTGGAGGCGCCCTGCTGCAGGAGTTGGAACGGGACGGCATGGTAGGCGCCGCCATCGATATCCGGAGAGGCCCAACCCACGGCGGAGACCGTGCCCGGTGAGGCGATGCGCACGCGCAGATTGGGCAGCGTGGGCGCATCGGGGCGCGTCATCATTGAGTCGCGCCAATGGTCGTCGTTGGAACCGAGCAGATTGATGAGGTGGACGATAGTGGTGGAGTCCTTGCGGCGTGCCAGGGTCCACAGCGAGGCCGGGACGGCGCGCGGATTGGTCAACTGGCCGTCGACTTCGATCTGGACGCCGCACGGATCGAAGTCGAGATCATCGCGGAGATAGTTTTCGTAGGCGGTGAGGAAGTCGTAATAGTGGCGCAGGGCCTCGTGCAGCGAAGGCGAGACGGCGAGACGAGTGTCGGCGGGAAAGTACTCGCGATAGAGCATACGGTCGCCGTCGCCGAGCTCAATGTGGGCCGCGCCGGAGGCGAAGATGGACGCGTCTGCCAGCAGGACGCTGGGCATGTTGAACTGCTTTGCCATGGGTGCGGGTCCGGTTTGCGGTTCCTTGTGAACGTACGCGGCGAGGACATAACCGTCGTGCGGATTGGCGTAATGCACCTGTTCGACAGTGGAGAGAATGCCGTCGTAGGTTTCATTGTCGTCCCACAGCTCGGAGTAGACGAATTCGGCGGCCGAGCGCGCGATGCGCTCCTGGCCCAGCGTGCCGACAGCGTTGAAGACGATGCGCTTATGCAGCGCGGCGCTGGCATGGTTGATGAAGGCTGGAAAACCGGAGATGTAGTCGACGGGAGAACCGTCGAATGCGTAGCCGCCCTTTTCTCCGAAGGTGTCGATGTGCCATCCATCGAAGGGATAGACCGCGAAGAGATCGCGCATCTTTCCATAGAGGTACTGCTGCCAGCCGGGGTCGTTCTGGTTCATGTAGTTGAGGCTGTGCGTGGCCCAGTCCGGGGTGTTGTCGAGGACGAGGCTCTTGGCGCTGGTGGCGGTGCGGGGAGCATCGGCGGAGGTCCAGGTGGCCCACTGCAGCGGCAGCGGATGCTCGGGGCGGGTAAGGGCGTCGTCGTAGGAGCTGTAGCTGGCGTTGTAGGCCATGGCCATCATGTTGAAGAGGTGCGCCTGATCGATGAGATCGTGGACGATGGCGGCGTCGACGCGCCGACCGGCAATATCCTTCCAACTTGCGGCCGGGTGCTGAACAGAGCCGGCAAGGGGCTGATCGTGGCGGTACTGGAAGTCGTAAAACTCAAGGCCGTTGATGTGGAAGCGATTGAGCTCGGCCATCCATTCCGCGGGCCGGGTTCCCTCGGCGGCGTTGTAGTGGGCCAGATAGCCGTAGCGCGGGAAGCGCTTCCAGTCGGATGAGACGTCGATGGCTGTCTGCCGCTCCGCGAGCACATGGCCGTTTGCGGCGGCAAGCTGCACGGTGACGAGATAGCCGCGGTAATCCTGGGTGGGCGGGGTGCACAGCAGCGCCTGGGGTGTGGCAGGCCCGGACGCGAGGCGGGCCGACTGGCATTGCCCGACGATGTGGCCAAGATGCCGGATGGATGCGGAGAGCTGCTCGCCGCCGGCGGCTTGTCCGGCCATGTCGACAACGATGTGGACTGCCTCTGCCGGCGCGTAGCGCGCCTTGTCAGGCCAGGCATCAGCAAGGTGAAGGTCCTGTGCGTGTGTGAAAGCGGCGGCAAGGAAAACAATAAGAGAAACACCAACGAACGAGCGCATGGGACCATCATGCAGCCGTCTCCGTCGCCGATGGCATGAAGGATTGCCGAGGTTTCGCCGAGGGGCACGAAGCTGCCCTAGTCGAAGTGGTCCACCAGGGTAAGACTGCTGGATGCCTGGTCCAACTCGGCAAAAACAAGGCGTTTGCCGTCAGGCGTGAGCGACAGGCCAGCGAAAGGCGTGGGCGAGTGCCTGAACGTATAGACGGTCTGACTGCGGCTGCTTGCCGGATCGATGCGATCGATGGTGAACTGCGCGCCGTGCTGCGCGAGCGAGTAGACTGCGCCGCCGCTCACGGTCCAGTAATTCAAATTGCCGGAGGGTGGGCCATCGAAGATCTTGCGCTGCGGCCGGCCGCCGATGGGGCACTGCCAGAGACCGGCCTCGGCATAGTGAGTGACATAGAGCCAGCGAGAGTCGGGACTTTCAAGAGCTACCATGCCTCCGTCGGTGGTGACCTGCTGGATGGTCCCGGAGCCATCGGAGGCAACCTTCCACACCTGCCAGGAGCCAGAGCGGTTGGAGCCGAAGTAAATCCAGCGGTCGTCGGCGGACCAGCTGGGAACGATGTCGTTGAAGCTTCCGCGGGTGAGCACCTTGGGTGCGCCGCCTTCGGCGCCGATCATATATATATGTGCGAAGGAATCCATGCGGGCATCGAAGGCGATACGCCGGCCATCGTGCGACCAGAAGGGGCTGCCAGCCGAGGCGTTAACCGAGGTGAGCTGGATGGGATCGCTGCCATCGAACCGGGAGGACCAGATCTCCTGCGAGCCGGAGCGCCAGGATTGAAAGACGATTTTGTCTCCGGCGGGCGAAATATGCGGCGATGCATCCTGCTCGCTGGAGGTGAGGATCTCGGCGGCTTCAGGGGTTTTGCTGTCGAGGCTGGTGGCCAGAATGCGCCAGACGGCGCTTCCGCGCGAGTAGACGAGGCGGCTACCCTGACTGGCGATGGACGGCGAATAGGCGTCGTCACCGCCGGCCGGCTCGTGCTCGGGTGTTCCACCCTGTGCTGGGACGCGCCAGAGCGAGATGCTGCCGCTGCGGTTGGAGGCGAAGACGACCGAAGCGCTGTCGGACGACCAGGTGAGACCGACGATCAGCCGCCCGTCAGTGGTGATGCGCTGCGGCTCACCGTTCGGGAGCCTCATTGTATAGATGTCGTAGACGGACCCCTCGGGTCCACGGACGAAGGCGAGGCTGTTTCCATCGGGCGAAACCGCGGGCGTCCAATCGCCATCCCAGCCGGCGGGCGGATTGGTGAGCTGGCGGACGGTGCGGCCTTTGACGTTGAACTCGACCAGAACGCTGGGGGCTTGCGCATTGGCCTGCTGCGGAAAGATCAGTTCTTCGCCATCATGAGTCCAGGTGAGCCCCCCGTATTCCCACACATGATTGGTAGGCAGCGTGTAGATTTCCTGTTCAGAGCCTCCGATGGCGGGAACAATGACGACAATGGTGCGGGTGAGGTCGTGGCGGAGGAAAGCCAGCCATCGGCCGTCGGGGGACCAGGCTGGGCTGAGCTCTTCCGCAGCGCCGGAGGTGAGACGTGAGGGCGCCTCAGAGCCAATCTGCTTAACGTAGATGTGGCCTGTGCGCTCACCCTCTTTGAGCCATACGAAAGCAACGGCGCTACCATCGGGCGAAAAGCTGGGCTGCAACTGCGAACCAGGGTAGGTGGTGAGCGGGCGGCTTGTGTAGGCTCCGCCAGTGGCCGTGCGGCGGTGTGCGCGGAGAGTCAGCACGATAGGCAGACCAGCGACGAGGAGCGCGGCGAGCAGGGCCACCAGCCCCCAGATCCTGAATATGCGCCGCGGCGGCAGCGGCTGGACCAGGAGTTCGGCGGGCGTATGAGGCGGCTGCGGTTCGTTGCTGCCCCCTGCAGGTTCATTGCCCTCTGAGGGATCGTCCTCTACCGGGATGACACTAGCAATGAGCCGGTAGCCGACCTTGGGAACGGTCTGGATGACACGAGGTTCGCGCGGGTCGTCAGAGAAGGCGCGGCGGATTTCAGAGATTGCGCGGATCAGTACATCTTCGCCTACGAAAACGTCAGGCCAGACGGCCTGGCGCAGGTGCTCGCGAGTGACCACTTCACCGGCTTCGGCCGCCAGGGCCAGCAACACCTGCATCACCTTCGGCTCCAGGTGTATTGTTTCGTCTTCGAGCTCCATGGAGTTGATCCGGGGATGGATCAACCAGCCGCCGATGCGGTAGTCACCTCGCACAGATTCCGTCCTTATGGCCCGATTATAGAATCAACCTGCATCCTGTCCAGCCCCGACAGTAGCATGCAACCAACTGATGCACAATGCGTTAAGATGCCTCGGGAAAACCTCGGGAAAATGTCGCGGCTCGTCCATCGTCAATTGCAGCGCTCGATGCATAGTATCAGCGCCATAATTCGACGGACTGAAGCCATCAGGCTCCGGTCCGGCCATGACGATGCGCTGGCCGCAGGCTGCAGGACGGGCTCAGGTGCTGCGCATGGAGGAGGCACGAATTGCGAAACGGCAGATGCCAGGCTAGAGGCCGCGACGGACTCGGCGCCGGTGTTCCAGCAGGCGGGCGCAAGCACCCGCGGGCTCGAACACCGGGATCGTGCAGTTTCCTGAGCCGTCGCGCACGGGCTTAGAAGTTCGAGAGTCTACGGCTCCGAACGCTCTGCAAAGAGTAAGCCTTTTTTTCTGAACCACGTTGCAGCCAGTACGGGAGGCAATCACATGACCAGAAGCAGGACCAAAGAACTCAAGGCAGGCAGACGACCGGAGAACAGTGCGCATATTCGTCACTGGATCTTCGCCTGGGTGGCGATGTTCGCCGCCCTGCTGCTGACTGTCCCCAACGCCGCCGGGCAGAACCAGGCGGCCAGCGCCACGCTAAGCGGAACGGTAACGGATGCGACCGGCGCCGTAATCCTCGGCTCGTCCGTGACGCTCACGAGCACCAACCAGGGTTTTCAGCGCGTGGTGAAGACCAATGCCCAGGGCCAGTATGTGTTCACGTTGCTGCCGCCGGGCCAGTATTCGCTGAAAGTGGCGAAGGAAAACCTGAGCAGCTACTCGCGCACCAACATTCAGCTCGAGGTGGGCCAGTCTCTAGACCTGCCGGTGACGCTGGCATTGGGGACGATCTCCGAGACGATCGAGGTGACCACGGCAACACCGGTGCTGAATACGGCCAACTCCGATGTGTCTACGGAGATCGACCAGCGCGCTGTACTGGATTTGCCGTTGAATGCGCGCAATGTAGTGGGACTGGTGTTTCTGAACTCGGCGGTGACCAACAAAGCACTGACGCAGTGGACGGGCGGCACCAGCTCCAACCAGCCCAACGCCGACCAGGACATGACGTTCCTCAACTTCGGCGGCAGCCGCTTTGGCGATACGGAGTTTCTGCTGGATGGGCACTGGGACATCGACGCGCAGTGGGGCGGAGTGATGTATGTGCCGGGCGTGGATGAGACCGAGGAGTTTCGACTGCAGAGCAACAGCTTCTCGGCTCAGTTCGGCTTCAGCTCGGGCAATGTTGTGAATCTGGTGACCAAATCGGGCGGCAATGGTCTGCACGGCGACGCGTTCGAGTTTTTGCGCAACAATGTCCTGGACGCAAACAACTACTTTGCCAACCGGTCGGGAATCGCCCGGCAGCACTTTGAACGCAACCAGTTCGGCTTTACGCTGGGCGGCCCGGTGGTGATTCCCCACGTGTATTCGGGCCAGAATAAGACATTCTTCTTTGGGGACTATGAAGGGTTGCGCGCGGCTTCACCCGTTACGACGACGCTGACGGTTCCCACGGCGGCCAATCGCAACGGGGACTTTTCATCGCTGCTGGGAGCGCAGGTCGGCACAGACTACCTTGGCCGGCCGATTCTCTCCGGCGCGATCTACGATCCCTATTCGACGCGCACAGTGACAGCAGGCGAGGTGGACCCGGTGACGGGCCTGACTGCGACCAGTACGGGAACCATTCGGGACCCGTTCGACGGCAACCTGATTGCGCAGGGGCGGTGGGACAAGTTGTCGTCTACGCTGCTGGGCTACTGGCCGAATCCGACGAACCAGAACGCGTACAACAACTACGTGATCAGCGCATCTTCACCACAGCAGCAGGATGCCTACACGATCCGCATCGACCACAACATCGACGCCAAGTCGCGTATCTTCGGGCGTTGGTCAGACAAGCGTGAATTCAAAACCGGCGCGGTCGCACTGTACGGCAACAGTGCCGGCGGCCCTGGTGTAAAGAATGGCGACAATCGCTGGGATGCGGCCATTGGCTACACGCGGACGCTGACGCCAGCACTGGTCATGAGTGCCAACGTGGGCTGGAATCGCTGGGTGGAAACGAACGTTGCCCAGGGCAGCCCGTTTGACGTGACCCAGCTCGGTTGGCCGAGCGAGCTGAACGTCGGCGGCGGTGTTTTTCCCTCCATCAACGTGAGCGGCTACGCGGGCCTCGGTTCCGGGTCACCGCAGGTGGCTCCGCGCGAAGACCGCACGATCAGCGTGGACTTTACCAACACGCACGGCAAGCAGTTATTCACCTTTGGCTTTAACCTCTACGACCAGTACTACAACAACGTTTCGCCAGGCAATGCGAGCTTGAACTTCGGTCCCACGCTCACTGCGGGACCGGACCCGTACACACCGACCAGTGGCACGGGCTACGGGCTGGCGAGCTACCTGGTGGGGGCCGGATCGGGAAACTTCAACCAGACCGGATCACAGACGGCGAACAAGAAATACCTGGCGTGGTACTTCCAGGATGACTGGAAGGCAACGGAAAAGCTGACCCTGAACCTTGGCCTGCGCTACGAGTTCCAGACCTCGCCTACGGACCGCTTCGACAAGCTCTCGTGGTTCGACACGGCGGCGCAGAATCCCATTGGCGCGTCGGCGGGCATCTCCGCGCCTGGAGAGCTGGTGTACACCGGCGGCTCGAATGGGCGCAATGTGATCGATCCTAACTACGTCAACTTTGCTCCGCGCATAGGCTTTGCGTATCACGCGTTGCCGCGGATGGTAGTGCGCGGAGCCTACGGCATCTTCTACCCCGCGGCCATGTCGCTGGCTGTTGATGCAAACCTGAACGGCTATTCGCAGAGCACGCCGTGGACGAGCACAGCATCGAACGGCGTGACCGTGACCAATCCTGCGAGCCAGGCGTTCCAAACGGGCCTGCTGCCGTTCCAGGGCAATTCACTGGGCGCGCTGACCAACGTGGGCCTTGACGTAAACGCCGTACAGCACAAGTGGCGCAGCCCTTACGTACAGGACTGGACCTTCGGCCTGCAGTTTGCAGTAACCAGCAACGACACGGTGGAAGCACAGTACGTGGGCAACCATGGCATCAAGCTGCCGGTGGCCGGCTCCATCAACATCAACCAGATTCCCGACGCGGATCTGTCGCTGGGCGTAAATGCGCTTACCAGCCTGGTGACAAATCCGTTCTACGGGCTCATCAGCTCGAGCAGTTGCAACCTCAACCAGCCGACGATCGAGTACGGACAATTGCTACGGCCGTTTCCGGAGTTCTGCAACGTAAGCAGTCAGCAGGTGCCGATCGGCTTTGATACCTACGACGCGTTGATGATGACGTATACTCACCGTTTCTCGCATGGGATGCAGGTGCTTGTCTCCTACACGCGTTCCAAGTGGCTGGACGACACGACGGGCAATGCGGCATGGGGCTGGGGCGCGACCAACAACCAGTTCCGCGACAACAACAACATCACGCTCGACAAATCGGTGGATGCCTCGGATGTACCGAACAGCATGGTTCTGAGCATGGTGTACGAACTGCCGGTGGGCCGCGGCCGGGCCTTCGGGTCGCACGTCAACCGCGCAGTTGACGCTGTGCTGGGCGGCTGGCAGGTGAGCGGCATTGGAACACTGCGCAGCGGCTCGCCGCTGAATGTGACCTCCAACCAAAACCTCACCTACTCATTTGGCGGCAACCAGAACCCGGACATTCTGCGCAATCCTACGCTCTCGAACCGTACTGTGGATAAATGGTTCGACACGAGTGCATTCGAGTATGCGGCGCCGCTTACCTTTGGCACGGCGCGCCGCAGCCTCTCAAACCTGCGGGGCCCGGGCACGGACAGCTGGGACCTGTCTCTGCAGAAAAGCTTCCAGTTCAACGAGCGGTTCAAACTGCAATTCCGCGCGGAAGCGTTCAACTCTCTCAATCATCCGGCCTTCGTCAATCCAGACACTACGTTTGGGGACCAGGCTTTTGGAACGATTCAGGGGACGTTCCAACCGCGTCAGCTGCAGCTTGCTCTCAAATTGATCTGGTAAGTAGTATCTGGATGAACCATGCGAACCGCCCGACTCTCGTTGCGCCAAACCGCGGCTGTTGTTCTGTTCGGGTGCTCATTGCTCTGGGCCGGCCAGTTGCCGGCCCGGCCCGCGGAAAGCGGTGTTGAGCAACTGTGGCACGAAGCAGCTGCGGCGCAGCAGGCGCAGCAGTACGGCCGGGCGGCCGCGCTTTATCGCAAAATTCTTACTCTTGAGCCGGACTTGCTGGAGGCGGAGGTCAACCTCGGGCTCATGTATCAGCTGAGCGGGGACCTGCATGCCGCGCTGGCGTGCTTTCAACGCGCGCTGGCCAAGGATGCGACTCTGTTTGCACCCAATCTGATGGCGGGGCTGGATCAACTCAAGCTCGACAATCCGGAGGCCGCGCGGCCATTACTGGAGCGCGCTGTTGCGGAAAACCCTCGCAGCGCGGAGGCCTTGACCGGGCTGGCCAACAGCGATCTTCAACTGCATCGCTACGCTGAGGCTGAGGCGCGCTTTCACGAAGCGACTGTGTTGAATGACGGTAGGAACGCCGATGCGTGGTACGGCCTTGGCGCGACTTACTTCAGCATTGAAAAGCAGGCAGAGGGCGCGCTGGGGCGAATGAATACGCCGTTTCGCGATGTGCTGCTGGGCGAGAGCTACCAGGAACAAGGCAAGCAGGCGAAGGCGATTGAGTCGTTCAAGGCTGCGATTGCGGCTGCGCCCGCCGTGCCGTGTGTTCGGTCGTTGCTCGGCTTTGCGTACCTGCGCGCGGGGCAAACGGACGAATCCGAGCAGACGTTTGCGCTCGACTGGAACCGGGAATCGGAATCGGGCTGCCTGCTGGGAAAGCTCGGGCTCGCCGCTGTGCTGGCGCGGCGCGGGAATGCCGACGAGGCTTTGCGGACACTGGAGAAAGCGGCGGAGATTGATCACGCATTCGTGCAGAGAAACGGGGGCTTGATTGCGAATGAATTTGCGCATTGCGGCGCCAGTGAGAGCATGCGTGCAGTTATGGACAGTACGCGGGATGAGCCACCGGCGCAGCCGGAGCGAGCAGATAGGTATTGGGCCTCAGGGCAGTACGCGCGTTGCGGCACAGCGCTTGCAGGTGTTGCGGCGCCGCTTTCTGCCAGGCAACTTCGAATACAAGCGCGCTGTGCGGGTCTGCTTGGTCAAGACTCCAAGGTGTTGCGAGCAACCGATGCATTGCTTGCGGTCAATGCACAGGATCCAGAAGGACTCTACTGGCGCGCGCAGGCCGCGGGACGCATGGGCTTGGATGCGCTGGATCGTGCGACTGCACTCAACCCGCAGTCTGCGTCTCTACACGTACTTACTGGCGACATGCTGCGTTCCAAAGGTGATCTTGCGCAGGCTGAGGAGGAACACCGCAAGGCGATCGCGCTGCAACCCTCGTTTGTGGCAGCGCACCTTGGACTGGCCCGCGATCTGAACGCTGACAGTAATTCAGCTGCCGCCGAGGAAGAACTGCAGGCGGTGCTGAGTTCCAACCCCGACGATGCGGAGGCGAATTATCTGCTGGGTGAACTTCTTCTCAACCGCGACGATCCTACCCATGCGCTTCCACTGCTTCTAAAGGCAACGCATGCGGCAGCCGAGGAGCAGCCGTATGTGCACGCGGATCTGAGCAAGATCTATGAAGTACAAGGCAACAAGGAACGAGCAATCGCCGAACTGAAACAAGCGCTGCCCGGCGATCAGGATGGCAGCTTCAACTATCGCCTGGGCCGGCTTTATCTGTCTGTCGGGCAGCGGGCTTTAGCAACTGAGGCTTTTCGTGCATCAGAAAAGATGCACCAGCAGACGAATGCAGCTGCTTTGTTCGAGAAAGAGTAGATCCAACTTGCGCGTTTGAGGATGTACAAGCGCATGAAGCGTTCTTCATGCTGAAGTATTCGTTCAGTTCGAAGTGAGGAACTCTACCTGGAGTTTACAAACGGACACGTATGCACTTTGTTGAGTGCGTGTCTCCTGAACCCCTCCTGCCGTCTGGACCCGGATTGAACCGGGCCGGAACAGTGGGAGGGGACTTTTATTCCTTGTTTCCATTTAGGCGTGCCCGAGGTTTGCTACCAGCACCGTGACCGCGCGAATAAATCGTTGGCTTTTAGGCGCGCCAGCTTTCTTTTGAACTTCCACTGGATTTTGATCTTTACGCGGTTGTTGTGACGATTCGATGCACTGCTTGGCGGTGCTGGGTGGCGCTATCGCCGATCTGGCGGGCTTGTGCAACTGGGTTCAGCGAGAAGATCCACAACCATTGGCGGAGGGTGTACGGCGGCGGTTAGTAGGTTCACACACGGCTTCGCCGCAATCTTTCGCCTGTACACGCCCTGCTTTTCTGAGACGGCCTACGGAATGGGGAAAAGAGAAGGCTTCTGAGCATTGTGGTCGGGCAACTGATCTAGCAGAACCACATTGAGGAGCGACTTATGTACCTGGATGCGGCCGTTATAGCTTATAAAGCCGAGCTCGCGAAAGCGATTCATAAAGAAGCTCACTCGGGACCGGGTGGTACCGATCATATCCGCCAATGTCTGCTGCGTAATCAACGGGATGAAGGTTTCCGGTTCGCCCGGCTCGCCGAATTCAGCCATCACCAGGAGAATCCGCGCCAGGCGCTTTTCGCTGGAGTTGAAAAGCTGGTCGACAAGATCGGCCTGCGTACGCATGCTGCGGGCCAGCAGGAATTTAAGGAATAAGTCCACGAACGCAGGCTCGTCATGCATCACGCGAATCATTTCCTGCCTGCGAATCTTGAGTGCTGTGCAGGCGGTGATGGCCGTGGCGGTCGCCATTCGCAGCCCGGCGATTGCAGCCAGAGACTCCTCTCCAACAAAATCGCCGGCAGATAGAAGAGTAATCGTCGCCTCTTTACCATTCTTGGAAACGACGGTTACACGCGCGCGGCCTTTCTGCAGGTAATAGACGGAGTTCGCTGTGCCTCCCTGGCAAAAGAAGGACTCCTTCGGTTTCAATTCAACAATCGTTCTGCCAAGGCCGGCGTTGGTGAGAAACGCCGCAGCATCGAACGTGGTTTTGTTATCGCTTGCCAAAGCTTCGCCTCGTTGCAGGCCGGTTTCTCCGGCGAACAGCTCATATCCTGGACGTTGCCGCAGTGGTGTGTAGCAATGCGGGATTGCGACAAAATTCTCCAACGCCAAATGCACATCGTTGGACTGCTTGCGCACGATTGACCGAAGTTGCAATCAATCTCTGTCCATCATCGCCCAGCCTGAAGATTCAGGTCTGTTCAATTCTGCTCGCCTTCCAGCCCAGCTTGCGCTTGTGCCCAATGCCTGCCGGTGCAGACAGTGCATGACTCTCGGATTCGCTGACGTTCTACCGAAAATGGACGTGGATGATAAATCTGGCAGACACAAAAGAAGCGGCCGGGTGGGTAGACCCGGCCGCAAAAGGGCCATTCTGACATTCAGTTCTTCTTGTCAGTGCTGTCCTGCTGTTTCTGCGACAACTGCTCTGTCTGCTGCTGATGCTTCTGCTCTGCTTGCTTCGTCTGAGCATCACTCGACTTCTGCTGAGTCATGCGCTGATGCTCCGAGTCCTGCTTCTGCTGCAGGCTCTGACGTTCCTGGTTCTGTTTCGCCATCAAGTTGTCCTGCTGCTTTTGATACTTCTGGTCCGCCTTCGCATTTCCTGAGTTTATTGGCTCGGGGTGTGAAGTTATAACAGGTTCATTTGGATGGGCAACTGCTTTGGGTGAAGTGCCATCTGATTGCCTGGTCAGCGGCTCAACTCGGGGCTCAGGGGCCGGAGCGATCACTTCAGGCTTTGATGGCTCCGTTGCCAGCACGGGCGTTGCCATCTGGTGATCATTGCCTGCTTCCGGTTTAGAGACGGTTGCAACAGGCGGTCTACCGTGGTTTGCCGATGCACGCAATTCTGGGTTGGTTCGAGCTGTCTGTACATGCTCAGTTTGAGAAGCTACAGGCGCGATATGTTTCTGCTTTGATAGTTCGTCCTGCTGCGAGGTCGCACGCGCTTCGATACCGCCAGTTCCACCGTTGAAGCTGACCCGGTTTTCGTTGTTGCCGCTGAAGTGCGTCTCGTAGACATTGTGATTTCTGGCCAAGTCTACGTGACTTGCCGAACGGTTATAGGAGAAGTGTCCGTTGTCCCAACGGCCGCCATCATACCCATCGCCGTAGTAGCCGAAGCCGTAGTTGATGCCGCCATAGAAGCCGACCTGAGTGCCCCAATAGCCGTCATAGAAGCGATATCCGCCGTCTCCCCAGCCCCAATAGCCGGGCGTCCAGAGAAGGCCTATTTCCGGAGCCATGACCCATTCACCGTCTACCCAGTAGTAATCGGAGACGCTGTTGTCATATGCCCAGTAGCCAGGAGTCCATAGATAGCCATCTCCCGGACAAATTGGCTGCTCGTAAACGGGCAGAGGAGGAGGCCCAATCGAGATGGAGAAGTTGACCTGCCCGAACAGGCTGACCGGTATGGCCAATGCCAGAAACGCGAAGAGAGTCCGGATCGTGCGCATAGAATTCCTTTTGACCATTCATCCTTCGATTACTCGCTGGCGCTAAACCAATCCGAGCTGCGAGGACAAAAAGACGACGTGTTACACGTCATGACCAAGACTTCCATGGATGACGATCCGAGTCTGTGTACTAATGCTCATCTATCGTGAATGTTGCAACTCGGCCTGAAGATGATCAGTGCCTCAACCTGTGTCGAGGACAAGGATCTACTTACTGATCCGGCCCGAATGAGCGAGACATTTTGTTAGGTTGAAGCGTCTCGTAGTCATGGAGAAGACCGAGGCACACAAGCTTCCGCGTGTTGTGTTGAACGAACGTCGCCGTCGCGCCGTGAAGTTGCGTTTGAGCGGAGCGACGATTGCCGAGACTGTGGTGCAGTGCGAGTTGGGTCGATCAGCGGTTATCCGAGCCATGCAGGCCTACGAGCGCGATGGCTGGAAGGCCGTAGCGATTCCGATTGTTGGTCGGCCATCTGGTTCGGGCCGACAGTTGAGCGCCGAGCAAGAGAAGAAGATTCGGCAACAGATTCAGGACCGTACGCCGAATCAATTGAAACTGACTTATGCGCTGTGGACCCGCCAGGCGGTGAGCGAGTTGATCGAGGGTGTTTACGGCGTGCGGCTGACGGTGCGTAACATGGGAAAGTATTTGAAGCGTTGGGGATTCACGCCGCAACGGCCGCTGAAGAAGGCCTACGAGCAGTCGCCCGAGGCGGTTCGGAAGTGGGTCAGCGAGGAATATCCGCAGATCGCCAAAGCCGCTAAAACAGAGGGCGCGGAGATACAGTGGGGCGATGAAACAGGGCTGCGCTCGGATCATGTGCGCGGCCGCGGCTATGCGCCGAAGGGAAAGACTCCCGTGGTACTTGCCAATGCCAATCGCTCAAAGCTGAGCGTGATTTCGACGGTGACCAACAAGGGCCAGATGCGCTGGAAGGTCTTCAGCGGCGCGCTGAACACGAAGATCATGATCGGCTTCATGAAGCGCCTTGTGCATGGACGCGAGAAGAGAGTTTTCCCTATCCTGGACAACCTGCGGGTGCATCATTCGAAAGCAGTGAAGAAATGGCTTGCGGACAACGAAAAGAGGATTCAGGTCTTCTACTTGCCCAGCTACTCGCCTGAGCTGAACCCGGACGAACTGCTCAACGCTGACTTGAAGCAGCATGTGACCAAAGCCGCTCCGCCAAGGAACAAGATCGCCCTGACCCGGACCGCCCTAGGCGCCCTGCGCAGCATCCAGAAACAACCCGGAAGGGTAGAAAGCTACTTCGGCCAAAAGGACGTCGCCTATGCGGCATAGGTTGTACCCTTCAGGGCAGGATCAATAAGCGCGGTTCTTTCTTCAGTTTCTCACAAGGCGATCTTTCGCTACTGATCGGTTCGGTAAGCTGTCGATCTGACGTCTTTCTCTACGCAACAATCCAAGACCTGCCTCCCACTGCACTCCTTCACGCCCATCCCATGCTTCTCCCGCATGCATAGCTCGGGTCAGTTGTCATGCAAGGGTGTGGCCTGCAACGCGGCGAACTGGCCGCGGCGGAGAAAGCCGAGGAATTCGCCGGGATTGCGCGTAAGGCCTGGGAAAGTGGTGACAGTGGAGCCGTCCGGGCGCAATATCGCGTAGAGGGGCAGGGCGACGGTGCCGAATTTCTCCTGCTGCATCTTTTGTTGACGCGCAAAGGGCTCGCCATTGCCATCAGTATAGAGACGCACGCGTACGAAGCGGCGAAGCACAGGCGCGATCTCAGGCCGCGGAAACAGGTTTGCCTCCATCCAACGGCAGTTGGTGCAGGTGTATCCTGTGAAATCCACGAAGACCGGCTTGCCCTCAGCGCGCGCCTGCGCGAGTGCAGCGTC
>WSSedB1CaDRAFT_10000382_pt1 | contig 20199 bp, 12 predicted proteins | sample WetSurSB1Cattail_FD_9460 | JGI IMG/M metagenome (IMG submission 9460)
TGGCTCGAATCAGACAGGATGGGATTCTTTATAAACTCNGTAACCAAACATTCACTCGCAGTTCAGCAGAATGTGGTATCGAATGAAAAGAGACAAAGGGAAGACAATACTCCATATGGCTTTACGGATTATGTTGTGGATAAAAATCTTTATCCCCCCGATCACCCTTATAACTGGGAAGTAATTGGTAAAATGGCTGACATCCGACATGCATCCCTTGAGGATGTAAAAGCTTATTATGAACATTTCTACGGACCAAATAATGCAACATTGGTATTGGCGGGCGACTTTAATCCGGACACCGTTAAAGTTCTGCTTAATAAATATTTCGGTGAAATAAAATCTCATGGAGAAGTAGCAAAACGCTCGGCTATGGTACCGGTGCTTACCAAAACAATCAAGCTTTATCATGAGGATAATTTTGCAAATGTGCCTGAGCTGACTATGGTTTGGCCAGCTCCTCAGGCTTACCAGAAGGATGCTTATGCTCTTGATTTTCTTGCAAAAATACTCGCTGATGGTAAAAAAGCTCCATTGTATAAAGTTCTGGTTAAAGAGAAAAAACTGACATCAAAAACTACAGCATATAACAATTCGAGTGAGCTGGCCGGAGAGTTCACGATATCAATCAGAGCCAACGAAGGAAAATCGCTTAAAGATATTGAAGATGGTGTTTTTGAAGCCTTTGACCGTTTTGAGAAAGATGGCATAACAGAAACTGATATTGAGAGAGTTAAGGCAGCAAGTGAAAAGCGTTTTTATGAAGGGATCAACAGTGATTTCAATAAATCGATTCAACTCGCTTTCTATAACACCTTCCTTAATGATCCTGGGTATATTGAAAAAGATATTGAAAATATTAAGGCAGTAACCCTGAATGATGTAAAAATGGCGTATGATAAATATATAAAGGGGAAACCTCATATTGTAACCAGTTTTGTCCCTAAGGGAAAGCTCGATATGGCTGCGGAAAACTCTATCCCCGCAGGAGTTGAGGAAGAAAATATCAAAGAAGCAAGTAAAGTTAATATAGCCAGTGCAGGAGATGAAAAAATTGTTAGAACTCCCTCTAAGATAGACAGGAGTATTGAGCCTCCTGATGGCAAAGCACCTGAAGTAAATGTACCTTCAGTATGGAAAGCTACTCTCTCAAACGGGATACAGGTTTTTGGAATTCAAAACAAGGAATTGCCGCTGGTGGATTTAAGTTTAGTAATTAACGGTGGTGTTTTACAGGATAAAATAGACCTTCCGGGAGTTGCAGGAATGGTTGCGAATGTATTGCCACAGGGAACAAAAAACAAGACACCGGAAGAATTGGAGGAACAGACAGAGCTACTTGGTTCAGACATAAACATGTATGCCGGCCGCGAAGAAATACTGATAAATACAAGTGCCCTCTCAAGAAACTTTGAGAAAACCACAGAGCTGCTGAGAGAGATCATCCTTGAGCCTCGCTGGGATACAACTGAGTTCAGTCTGGCTCAAAGCCGCACAAAAAACAATATAATTCAGGCAGAGGCCCAGCCGAGAAGTATAGCCGGCCTGTTATTCATGAAACTGCTGTACGGTACTGATAATATCTTCGGCTATAGTTCCAGGGGAACCAAAGAATCAATTGACAAAATAACTTTGAATGATCTGAGAAACTATTATGATAAGAATTTCTCTCCTGACATAACTAAGATACTGATTGCAGGTAATGTATCGAAAGAACAGGCATTGGCAGCTCTGAAACCATTCGAGACTGAATGGAAACCAAAAGAGGTTCAGATGAATTCCTATCCTCTTCCTCCAAATCCCGAAAAATCACAGATCTATTTTGTAAATATTCCCGGATCACCTCAGTCAGTAATCTATATAGGATATCTTGCCCTGTCGCGAAGTGACCCTGACTATGTAAAAGCAGATTTCGTTAACTACAGGCTCGGTGGTGCATTTTCAAGCATCCTTAATCAGGTACTTCGTGAAGAAAAAGGGTATACCTATGGTGCTTCTAGCTATTTTCAGGAAATGAAGGTAAAGGCTCCATTTGTTGTCGCAACTAGCGTAAGGTCCGATGCTACATTCGAATCGGTTAAGATAATCAAAGAAGAGATGGAGAAGTATCGTAATGGCATCAGTGAAAAGGACCTTCAGTTTATTAAAAATTATATGATCCTGTCAAATGCCTTGCGCTTTGAGACAAACGGATCATTGGTAGACATGCTTTCCACTATGTCAAAATACGGATTACCTGATGATTATATAAAAGAGGATGAAAATGTGATAAAGAATATGACAGTTGATGAACATAAGGCAATCACCGACAAATATATTATTCCTGATAAAATGTATTGGGTAATAGTTGGCGATGCTGCAACCCAGTTGAAACCTCTTGAAAAAATAGGATTTGGCCAACCAATACTGATAAAACCATGATAATAAAGTATTACATAAGTGTTACGCAGTAATTGCCTTAGTGCTGATTTGTGGTTAAACCAATTATACATTTTTACCACGGAGGAGACTATGTGGTACACTTAGACTCATAAAGACCAGAAAGTATCTTACAAAATTTTGATAATTGATGACAAGCCTCTATCTTTAGATATTCATATCAGAATGTCCTTTTGTTGATTCCGGTTTGATAAAATTTTATCGATTTTTCGCTGCGACTCAATTATTTACTAACCATAATATTTAATTCATTTTCAATGAAAAAGATTGCTTTATTAACTCTGATGTTCATTTTCTTCGGACAAATCAGCCTTTTGGCTCAGGAAGAAGCACGATTATTGAGATTTCCTGCTATTTATGACAACCAGATTGTTTTTACATATGCAGGTGATCTGTATACCGTTTCAGCCGATGGCGGTATAGCCCGAAAACTGACAAATCATAATGGTTACGAAATGTTTGCAAGATTTTCGCCCGATGGAAAATCAATTGCTTTCACCGGACAATATGATGGTAACACCGAAGTCTATCTCATGAATTCGGAAGGAGGAATTCCTAAAAGGTTAACATTCACCGCTACACTGGGACGTGATGATGTTGCTGACAGGATGGGACCAAACAATATAGTCTTTGGATGGAGTCATGATAATAAGAATATAATATTCCGATCGAGGAAAAAATCATTCAACGACTTCAATGGTTCACTTTTCACAGTCGATACTTTAGCTTCTTTACCTAAAGAGATACCGGTTCCAAGAGGAGGCTTTTGCTCATTCTCTCCTGATAATCAGAAAATGGCATATAACAGGGTTTTCAGAGAATTCAGAACATGGAAAAGATACCGTGGTGGTATGGCTGATGATATCTGGATTTTCGATTTCAAAACTGATAAAATTGAAAATATAACCAATAACCCGGCACAGGATATTATCCCTATGTGGTATGAAAATAAAATATATTTCCTGTCTGACAGAGATGAAAACAAGAGGATGAATTTATATGTTATTGACCTTAATTCAAGAGAGACAAAAAAGCTGACTGACTATACCGACTTTGATATTAAATTCCCATCACTTGGAAATAAAGCAATAGTGTACGAGAATGGCGGCTATATTTATAAAATGGACCTTGCCACAGAAAAACCGGTGAAAGTAAAAATAATCATTGCTGAAGATTTCCTGTCGGGAAGACCCGAATTAAAAGACGTAAGCAAAAGCATAGCTAATTTTGAAATATCTCCCGATGGGAAGAGAGCTTTATTTGGAACTCATGGCGACGTATTTACAGTTCCTGAGAAATATGGCGAAACACGAAACCTTACTCAATCATCAGGAATTCACGAAAGAGATTCGAAATGGTCCGATGATGGTAAATGGATCTCTTACATATCAGATAAGACAGGTGAAGATGAGATATTTATTCAGGCTCAGGATGGCAACCAGCCTGCAATAGAGATCACATCGGGAAGTTCAAATTACAAGTATCAGCCTTACTGGTCGCACGATAGCAAGAAACTTCTCTGGTCAGACAGAAACCAGAGTTTGCATTTTGTTGATATTGATACAAAAGTAATAACAACGGTTGATGTTGATTCTATTTTTGAGATCAGGGATTATACATGGTCTCCCGACAGCAAATGGATTTCATACACAAAAAATAGTAATAACCGGTTTCAGCAGATCTATCTGTATTCTCTTGACCAGAAAAAATCTTTTCCCGTAACAGAAAACTGGTACAATTCATCTAACAGTGCATTCAGCTCTGATGGCAAATACCTGTTCTTTGTTTCGGCTCGCGATTTTAAACCTGACTTCAGTAATATGGGTCCGACAATAAGTTATGCTGACATGGATGGAATTTATTTTGTCACATTATATAAGGATACTCCGTCCCTATTTAGTCTAAAAAGCGATGAAGTCGGACAAAAAACTACAACCGAAACAAAAACGGAAACAAAACCTGAAACAACAGATAAGAAGAAGGAGACAAAAGCAAAACCGGCTGTGGTTGTTCCTGAACGTCCGATAGATATAGATGGTATCCAGGAAAGGATAGGGAAACTACCATTGAAAGCATCAAATTATTACAGTATTAGTTCGGCAGATAACAAACTTTATTATCAGCGCCGTGGAAAGGGAGATGAGAAATCAGCTCTTTGTATGTATGACTTTGATGCCAGAGAAGAAAAGAATTTAGGAAATGTTGATGGTTTTGAAATATCAGCTGATAAGAAAAAAATGCTGGTTGCCCAGAACAGGGCATATAGTATTATCAACCTTCCTTCATCTGAAGTCAGGATAACCGATAAATTAGACCTGTCGGGTCTTCAGATGACTGTCAATAAACATGAAGAATGGGAACAGATCTATAAAGAAGCATGGCGCCAGATGAGGGATTTCTTTTATTCACCTATTATGAACGGTGTTGATTGGAAAGCCCAGGGTGATAAATATGGACAATTGGTTAAATATGTTAATCAGAGAAATGATCTCACTTATATTCTGGGTGAATTAGTTGGCGAGCTGAATATCGGACACGCTTATGTTGGCGGAGGGGAAAGACCTCAGCCCGAGCGTATTAATACAGGCTTACTCGGCGCTGAAATATCTAAAGACATGGCCACCGGCTATTTCAGGATCGATAAAATCTTAAAAGGAGAAAACTGGACAGGACATGTCAAATCGCCATTAACAGAGATAGGGGTAAATGCAAACGAAGGAGATTATATTCTTGCTGTTGACGGAATGCCTGTCAACAAGCTGAATAATATTTATGAAGCCCTGGTTAACAAAGCGGGCAAACAGGTGAAGCTTGTTCTGAACTCCAAACCTGTTGAAGCCGGTAAACGTGAAATAACCGTCATGCCTATAGATGATGAATCTCAGCTCTACTATATCAAATGGGTTAATGAAAATATTGAGAAGGTGAATAAGGCTTCCAACGGAAGAGTTGGTTATGTTCATATTCCCGATATGGGAGTTGATGGCCTAAATGATTTTGTAAAGTATTACTTTCCACAACTGCAAAAAGAAGCCTTGGTGATTGATGTAAGAGGTAATGGCGGCGGATTTGTTTCTCCTATTGTAATTGAAAACCTCCGCCGAGTTGCTTCCCAGATCACAATCGCCCGCAACACAAAACCAGATGTGGACCCTGAGGGTACTTTATATGGTCCGATGATTATGCTCTGCGATGAATTTTCAGCATCAGACGGTGATATTGTTACCTACAGGTTTAAAAATTATCATCTTGGCAAAGTAGTTGGAAAAAGGACCTGGGGTGGAGTGACAGGTATCAGAGGAACCCTTCCTTTTGTTGACGGAGGATTCCTGGACAGACCCGAATTTTCGAGATACGATCTGGAAGGCAAAAAGTGGATCATCGAAGGCACTGGCGTGGAACCCGATATCGTTGTTGATAACGATCCATATCTTGAATATACCGGTACGGATCAACAGTTAAATAAAGCGGTTGAGGTTATCCTCGAAGAGTTGAAAACACAGGGTAAAAAGATTCCGCCACATCCGCCTTATCCAATAAAGTAACTTAACATTACGGTATTTATCCCTTATATATGGGGCTGTTGCAATAGTTGAAATACTTTAACCACTAAGGTCACAAAGGAAGAGCAAAAAGAACTCAAAGAACTCAAATAGAGTGTTTTAGCTTTGTGTGCCCTGCCTACCGGCAGGCAGGTTTGTGGTTAAAAAAACTATTTCAGCAGCCCCAATTATTTTTACTGTTGCTTCAAACTTTTAGTTTTAGCCCTGAAAATACTCTTTGTACCATCTCCCATTCTCTCTTTATTTCCCTGTAATATTGAGCGTAGCAACATAATATCCAGGATCTGCTTTTATAACTGCATTTTCCGCATCAAGTTTCATCGTTGAGTATTCGGTTTTGGGGTTGATATATGTTTCTTTACCGGAGACCCAAATTTTTAAGGGCATATTAAAACCTGGCACACAGTTATTCCACCTGAAAGAAAGATTATCTTCTTTTATATAATATTCAAAAACAGGTATTCTTATGTCGCGCAGATACTGGTCAAAAACGGGTTTAAGGTTGAGACCGGTTTTCTCACTCAGATAATTTTCTATCTGCGATCCCTTTACTACCTGGTGATAAAAATCTTTATTCAGTCCACGGAGTATATCCCGCCATTTCGTATCATCATTAACAATCTGCCGGATTGTATGAAGCATATTACCTCCCTTGTAATACATATCTCCCGATCCTTCATTATTGACATTATATTTGCCAATTATTGGTATGTCATTCTTAATGTTGGCGCGTGTACCCAAAACATATTCACTGCCTGCTTCCTTGCCGAAGTAATATTCAACATAAAGACTTTCTGCATAATTTGCAAAGCTCTCATGAACCCACATATCGGCAGCATCCTCATAAGTTATGCTGTTCGCAAACCATTCATGCGCCGATTCGTGTATTATGATAAAATCAAATTTTAATCCCCAGCCACTATTACTCAGATCTGTTCCCCTGTATCCGTTTTTGAATCCATTTCCATATGTCACCGAGCTCTGATGTTCCATCCCAAGATAAGGCGCTTCAACAAGCTTATAACCATCTTCATAAAAAGGATACGGACCAAACCAATATTCAAAGGAGGTAAGCATCATTGGCACCTGTTTAAACTGAAGTTTAGCTTTCTCAAGATCTTCCTTAAGCACATAATAATTGCAATCAAGAGGCCCCTTCTCACCATTATAGACTTCAGAGAAATGTGCAAAATCAGCTATATTGATGTTAACACCATAATTATTAATAGGATTATCGACGAACCAGTTGTATGTTTTTGTATTATTTTTCTGTTTTACCACGCTTCGTAAACGACCATTGGATACATCCATAAGGTTTCCGGGCACATTAACGCTTATCAGCATGCTGTCGGGTTCATCGTACATATGGTCTTTACAAGGCCACCACAGACTGGCGCCATCACCCTGGCATGCGGAGGCAACAAAAGGAAGACCGTTTTTGTCCCTCTTCCATGTAATCCCCCCGCTCCAGGGAGGTCTAAGTGATACCTTTGGCCTGCCTCCATATGTCAGAACAACTGAATAGATCTTCCCCTCCTCCTGTTTCTCAGCAAGTTCTATCCAGTACACATTACCCTCTCTTCTAAAATTCAGGATATTATTATTCTGAACAGCTTTTATCAGATTCAGAGGTTCCTGAAGATCAATCTGCATTATACCGTATGGTTTTAAGACTCTGTATGTTACAGTATTTGTACCATTAATTGTGCTATCAGCAGGATTTACAGAAATATCGAGATGATAATAGGTAAGATCCCACCATGCTCTCTCAGGGGTTATGGAACCACGAAGCGTATCTTGCCGTGTGAAGATTTTTTGAGCAGGTGCTAAATACTGTGCATTAACATGAAGTAATGAAGATGTTGATAATATAAACGCGGAAAAGATGATCGGTAATCTGTTCATACATGAAGGCTTTTAGATAAAAGATAAAAGTATAAAGACGAAAGCATAAAGATAAAGTTGTAAAGTGATTTTTTTCTTTGTCGAACTGATTTTCGTATATTAAAACTGCAGACCCTTCTTATTTTTCATTTGGAATTTAATTAATTTAGAGAAAAAATTCTAACATAACAGAATATGAAAAGAACTATAATCTCAGCATTTTTTATGTTTATGATAACAGTCTGTACCACTACCGTATTAACAGCGCAGGAGTCACCCCGGTCACGTGAGTCATTTAACCAGGGCTGGAAATTCGTGAAGTACTTTTATTCATCCGACGAAACTGTTACAAAGGATAAAGAACCTCAGGACCTGCAGTTGCCTTCGGTAAATGATAATTCATGGCGGTCACTCGATCTTCCTCACGACTGGGCGATAGAAGGCCCATTCAGCGATACGCTTGAAAACAATACAGGATTGTTGCCATGGAAAGGAATAGGATGGTACCGGAAACATTTTACTATCAGCGACAACGATAAAGGGAAACGTATCTACGTCGATTTCGACGGGGCAATGGCTAATGCAAAAGTATGGCTTAATGGCAGCTATGTAGGGGAATGGCCGTATGGATACACCTCTTTCCGGCTCGATCTTACTCCTTATATAATTACCGGTAAGGAAAATATTATTGCCGTACGACTCGACACCAAAAACTGGGATTCGAGATGGTACCCGGGAGCAGGACTCTACCGGAATGTCTGGCTGGTAAAAACATCACAACTGCATATATCAAATAACGGTGTTTTCTGTAGTACTCCGGAGATAAAGAAAGAGAGAGGAATGCTTAGCGTTCAGGCTGAAGTAGAGAGCCACCTGAATGAACCAATGCCTGTTTCGGTAAAAGCTCTTGTCTATAAACTTAATGATAAATTTGAACCATCAACACCTGTTGCAGAATCTGTTATCGACTCTGCAACAATAGAAGGAATGAAAAGTCATTACTTCAGGTTTGATATTCCTGTTAAAGACCCGGTTCTTTGGGACATTGCAAATCCGGAACTTTATAGTGTTGCAGTGATAGTGATGCAGGGAAAAACGATAACCGACAGATATGAAACAAATTTCGGATTCAGAACCATAAATTTTACTGCACATAACGGCTTCCTTCTCAATGGCAGAAGAGTACCAATAAACGGTGTCTGTAACCATCATGATCTGGGAGCTCTGGGAGCTGCCTTCAACACTTGTGCTGCCACCAGACAACTCGAGATCCTGAAGGAGATGGGCTGCAATGCAATACGGACAAGCCACAATCCTCCTGCCCCTGAACTTGTTGATCTTTGTGATAAGATGGGGTTTCTTATTATGGTTGAAGCATTTGACTGCTGGAGAATAGGAAAGAAACCAAAGGATTATAACCTGATATTCAATGCCTGGCACGAAGAAGATCTGAAGGCGATGGTCCGTCGCGATCGTAACCATCCTTCAGTTTTTATGTGGAGCATCGGAAATGAAGTTCCCGATCAGGTTCATCCTTACCTTGCCACTGCTTTGAATGCAATAGTAAAGAGTGAAGATAATACAAGACCTGTAACATCAGCTTGTGACCATGGCAACTCCGGTACTGATGGCTTCCAAAAGACTCTCGACATATTCGGAATAAATTATAATCTACAGAATTATCAGAGGTTCTTTGCTTTAAAAGATAATGAAAACCTGCCGTTTTATTCCAGCGAATCAGCCTCAACTGTTAGTTCAAGAGGTGAATATTTTTTCCCGATAGTGCAGGGTGACCTCGACAATAACCTTCCCGGCAAAGGGATATTTCAGATAACTTCGTACGATGTTGCATACCCTGCATGGGCCTCAACACCCGATCAGCAATGGACAATGCTCGATAAATTTCCTGCTGCAATGGGGGAATTTGTCTGGACGGGCTTTGATTATATTGGAGAGCCTACTCCTTATTATGGCGACCTTACAGGTTTAAAACCTGGCTCAAGGGAGTATAAAGAGACAGCTAAAATGCTTGAGAACGAGGGTGTGAAGGAAGTTCCGTCACGCAGCAGCTACTTTGGAATTATGGATCTTGCCGGTTTCAAAAAAGACCGCTTCTTTTTGTACCAGTCAAGATGGAGGCCTGAACTGCCTATGGCTCATATTCTTCCTCACTGGAACTGGCCGGAAAGAAAAGGTCTTGTTACTCCTGTATATGTTTATACATCTGGCGATGAAGCCGAACTATTCCTGAATGGAAAATCACTTGGCAGGAAGAAAAAAGGTGAATTTGAATACAGGCTAAAATGGAATGATGTTGTGTATCAACCAGGTGAGCTGAAGGTAATTGCCTATAAGAATGGTGTAAAATGGGCAGAAGATGTTATGCGTACGACAGAGAAAGCATCACGGCTTTCTGTTTCGGCAGACAGACCTGCAGTGAATGCTGACGGAATTGACCTGGTTTTTATTACTGTCAGAATTGAAGATGAAAATAAGCTGCTAGTACCCAGAACCAGTAACCAGCTAAATTTCAGCATTGAAGGCCCGGGAAGAATCGTAGCAACTGACAATGGCGATGCAACAAGTCATGAGTCATTTCAAGCCAAATCAAAGAAAGCTTATAATGGCCTCTGTCTTGTAATTGTTGCGGCTAAGCAAGGAGCAACCGGATCTTTTACAGTGAAAGCCGATTCAAAGGGATTAAAAGCTGCAGCGGTAAAAGTTGATATATCAAATTGATGAATCTGAGATTCTCTTTGAATCATAAGTGTTTCTCAGTGGACCAAAAGATAGAACCGTCACTGAGTTCCACCAGGGATACACCGAGTGACAAAGAGTGTAAGACATTTCAGTTATTCTCCGAAAGAGAAATAGATAATTATCCTATCCTCTTAGTATAGAATAGCTTATCGTCACCCTCCGTATAAAAGTCTTTCAGGATCGCCTCAAGGATGAAATTATTGTTAACATAAAAAGCGCGGGTGGGTGCATAGTGTTCAAGGCCCGAAGTTTCCGCGATCAATATCTTGCATCCCATGGCTCTGGCTTGTCTGCTGGTCTCTTCAATCAGTTTTTTTCCAATCCCTTTTCCACGAAAGTCATTATGAGTAGCTATCCAATACAGATCAAAGCTCGTTGTCGACATAGCAATAGGTCCATAACATGAATAGGCAACAGTAATACCATCAACTTCCGCGAAAACAAAATAATACTCCGTTGATTCACCCTGGCTCAGTCTTTCCGCAACCAGTTCAGCAGCAATTTCGACCTCATGGTCGTAGAAAAATTTTGTCGATTCAACAATCTCCAGTACTCTTTGTATATCACGCTTTTCCGGAATGGTTCTGAAAGTAATGTTCATAATGGGAATTTAATTTAATAAAAAAAACGTAAAAATAATTAAATCTTTTCAACCACAAAGATCTCAAAGCTCACATTTGCTAAAGCTATATTAAATAAAAAGTGCACAAAGATAGCAAAGTTAGAAGTCTATATATCAGCGATTTATGTTTCATATTTAAATTCTCTTTCATCTTAGTGTTTAATGGATTTCAACTTTTTCAGACAAACCCTATCGGGTATTGTTTTTCAGAAATCCAATTCTTTTAAAGTAGCAACCCTGGCAACTGTCTCAATGGCTATTGCGGCTAAGGCAGCACCATAATCGAGATCGATATTTTCAAGAGTATCTTTTGTATCGTGATAGCCTGTCCTGTTGATATCGTAGTTCTCCATAAACAATACTACAGGAACCCCTGTGTCAGAAAATATCTGTCCATCAGTATTAAATAAAGAACTATGCGGGTTGAACTGGGTGCGCACTTCTCCCTTTAAAGCCAGATGTCTTGCAATTTCGGGCATTTTCTGCGATCCGGTAATGCGCCTACCATGGTCCAGATTTACTCTGCCAGGCTGTCTGTTCCATTTATGCGCATGCTCATTCCAGATCATATTTGCAATATGTGCCTGATACGCAAGGTGCAATGATTCAGCACTTTTACCAGGAGATATCTGGAAAATATCCTGATCAGTATCACGGTTATGACCTATCATATCCATTACATATAATCCAACAATTTTTGTATCGGAAAGGTCTATGGAGGTTTTTCCTTCTGTTTTCAGAAAAAGATTTTTTTCTACAAGTGCCTGGCATAAATTCCGTGCTCCCATACAGTCGGAAGGAAATTCTTCACCTGTAAGATGCAAAAGCCAGATATCTCTTTCAAGTCTACCATCTTTCGATAATTTCAGGTATATGGAGACAGCCTGTAAAAGTGTAGAGCTGGCGGAGTAATTATCATCAGCACCTCTGGCCGCAAGTCGCGCTCCCGAACCTCCCCTTTCTTTTTCGTAGATATCCTCCATATATGCAGTATCATAATGATCAGCCAGGATAACAGCTTGTTTCCTGTTTTTTCCGGGTATAATCACAAGTAAATTCCGTTCATGAATTTCGCCATTCTGATTTCCAAGCCACCCTCCGTATAAGGTAAAATCAAAAAGTGTTTCCCACCTGAAAGGTAATTCACCCACCAACGCCTTAGCCTCCATTCCTTCCTCTCTTATCACCTTTCTATATCTGCCAGTTAAATAATCACCAAGTTGTTCAAGATCACGTTGTTCTTTTCTCACCAACGCCAGAGTAGTATCATCATGCATTATATCGGCATTATCCTTGTAGATGAATTCACCCTGTGCCAGGAACCTGATATCATTCCACCAGTTCTCTTCAAACTTCCGGGTTGAAGTCTCAGTAAAAGTTATTGGTTCAGGAAGAGCCCAATCGTATTGCTTTTCGATAATTTCATCAAGAGCCTTACGCATAATACCTTCCTTTAAGGACACGGCATTATGTGTATTCAGTTCTTCAAACCAGTCTTCAAGTGTTTTATGTTTGGCTATATTAAGAAGATTTTGTGCGAATGATCTTTTTAAGAGCTTCTTTTCCTGCATTTCCCAACTCTCAAATAATGATATAATATTCAATGAAGTCTGATGTTCATAATGATCACCTAATGCAGTAAAATCATGAAGGGCTGAGATATAAAGCTCCCGTTTCTGCATTCTTGGCCAGAGTTCCACCGGATTTGCCATCTCCGTGTCATTATCGTGATAGCCAGTTATGTATCCATAAATCGCGTCAGGCCAAATAATAACTTTATCCGATAAGGCAGGAAGAAAAGCAACCAGAGGTCTGTGCAGATATATGTCGTGTTTCCCTACACGCATAGGGGGATAAAAAAACCTGTAACCAAAAAGTCCTCCTTTCAGGATGGTCTTTTCAACTTCTGTAATAATGCTTTTTTCAGATTTCGGCCCATTTAATAAAAGCCTGAATTTATGAGTCCAGAGTTGACTATTGCAGGCAAGTGGTTTATCATACAATCCCATAGCATCGGGTTCGGTACTGAACAATGCTTTTGTCAGCTTCATCTTATGGGAAACTTCATTCAATTCATCCTGATACTTCTGAACCCGTTGCCACCGGTGTGTTCGGTGATAAGTCTCGTGAATAAGATTTTCATTTATAATTACATCCTCATTCTCAGCGTGTGGTTCATGTAACCATCCCGATTGTATCACTCTTAACCCTCCTATCCCTCTGTTCCTTGCAACCAGGTTTAACAGAGGGATCTGTGCAGTCAAAGTGAGATCCTTCCTAAGCCGTAGATAACCAGGCATGCCCCAGAATACCAGGCTGCCGGGAAATGGAAGCAATGATAAACTCCCGTCAAGATATTTTGTTTTTACTTCTCCGGGCAACTTGCTGAAAGGACTGAATGTCAGAAGATACCGGATACCTGAGAATGAGGAATCATCTCTGATAATAAATTTTTTTGCCCAGTCAGGCAGAAGTGACTCATGAGAAGACATGATTCTGAATCCAGTTTTAAAAAGAGATTCACTATCATTTAGTCTTTCTCCATAAGCATCCGACAACAGATTTGTGAAAAAAGAAATTGATTTTATTTCATCCAACTCAATTGCAGGTGCTGTAAAAAAACTTTTCCAGAAGGCCTGCTCAGGATCATGTATACTGTTCCCGAAGAAAGTCCAGATAACTCTTCCTTTATCATCCTGGGTACGTGAAAGCATCATGGGCAGTAGTGTCACATATCTCTCATGATGTAACAATCCGGCATGAGCGGCCAGTTCTGATGGCCAGTATGGGTTATTGATGAGGTTTTCACCACCGTGCCCACTGATTAAATGCTGCGTAATTCCCTTTCCCAGTTTTATGATATTGCCCATTATCTGCTGGCCGATATGTTCAATACCAGGTTTAAGTTCATATTCCTCCTCAATTTCAGAGATCTTCCATCCGTAAGGATCATCTTCCTGCAATATACGGGAATCGGGATTTCCATAAGGTTTATATCCAGGATGTGGCGACGGCATAAACTCCGAGTAAGCAGCTATCGGATAACATCCGTTGCAATTGAACCATGGATAACCAATTAGAAATTTTTTCCAGCCATGAGGTATCTGTTCCATATTTTAAATCTAAATAACGTGAAGTTAAGTATACTTGTTCAATGAAACCAAATTTTGTGTTTAACTTAATTTCAATAATTTAATAACTGAGAAAGAAGATGTAGTTTTCAACAATCTGCATTGACAAAAATGGAAAAGACTGAAACAGATGAATTGTACTTTGACTATTTGCAATAAAAAAGCAGAGACAGGTGTTAGGCCTGTCTCTGCATTGAATTGTTAAATTAAAATCTGAAGCTGATAATTGACATACCGCAGTTTAGAAACCATTGACTATTATTCTTTTGCCATCAGATTATCTTTGATAAGCATAGGAAAGTATGATGCTATTAACTCTGCGCTTAAAAGCTCATCCTGTCTCCCCGAAACAATAAGTTTCTGATGAAAATACTCTGATCTGTTAAGAGCCTCATCTGAGGTAGTAAATCCTTCTTTTTCCAGGGGCTTATCAAACATCTGGACGCCAAAGTACTCGCCGTTACAAACGTACTGGATAGATAGTTTATCAGAAAGTACGATATAGTTTTTACATTTTTTGTCATTTTTTACAGCTACTCTGACTTTCAATGGCGAGTTCTGATAGCTTATAACATATGTTTTCAATTGCTGACCATTGATGGTTACAGGATTATCGGCAATTGAAATTGTATAGGCTCCCAAAGCGGAATGTGTTTTTCCTGATGCGACAGGTTCTTCTGAAAACGACGCAGCACTAAATCCTAATATTAGTAAAACTGCAAATAATACTTTTTTCATGGCTTTAAATAATTTAGTTTTAATAATTTCAATTTTAAATCTTACTTTATTTATGTCTGTCATATTTACTTTTACTTCTTTCTGATGAAGTATTTGTTTCAATAACCATGACGAAATTATGCCATATAATGATACAAGAAAAGAGTAAATCAACAGATAGCCTGTCCCACCTTACATTCAGCATAATTACTGCTATACTAAGTATTCATACGATTATAAAAAGCATAAAAAGCGTTTTAAGTCTTAGAGGTTTTAAGGCCTCATAATTTATTATCTTAGCAACTTAATCAGGAAGTATATGAAAAAAACGGGAAAAAGAATTCTATGGTCACTTGCCACAATAGTTGGTTTATTTATACTGGGAGCATTAATCTTCTTAATAAACTTCGTTCAATCCACAAAGGCCATGACCCCATCTGAAACAGGTGCAATAAACGATTCAGTGTGGTGCATAAAAGATCATTTTGTAAATGCATATATCTTCAAAGGGAGAAACGGTTATATAATGATAGATGCCGGTATTGCCAAGAAAAACATTAATAATGGTCTGACCAGACTGGGAATAAAACCTAAAAAGATCGCTGCAATACTTCTTACTCATACCGATGGGGATCATATCGGTTCAATCAGTCTGTTTAAAAATGCAATTATTTATATGCACCACAATGAAGTACAAATGATTAACGGAACAACTGGAAAATTTAAGTATTCTAAAACAAAATGGAAATACGGACCTTATACGACGCTTAATGATAAGGATACACTGACTATCGATGGTCTGAAAATAAAAATATTATTTACGCCCGGTCATACACCAGGGTCGTCATGTTATATAGTTGGAAGTGACTACCTCGTTTCCGGAGACAATCTTACAATTAAGGATGGGAAATATGAACCCTTTACCGATAAATTTAATATGAACACCCTTCAGCAGTCAGAATCAATAAAAACTCTCCCCGATCCATCCACGTTTAAATATATCCTTACAGGACATAATGGTGTTATTAAACAATAGAAATTTGCCGAGCCTCTTTTTTCTTACGATTTTTTATTTTTAACTACAGAAATTTCTTAACCTGCTCCCAGTACAAATTGGTACCACTACCTGAACCATTCCAGGTTCTGGCAATACGCTCAAAGTCGTATGGTCCGATTTCGGTGGCATAATACAGGAAAATCTTCTCTGAAATTTTATAAGAGTACAGATCGTTCATTGAATAGTTGCTTTCTGTTCTGTTATTATAGTCCATCAAACGTATCGGACGGATCTGAAAGTAGCCAACGGCCTCTTCGAGAGGGTTATAAGCAAGAGTATCAAACTGGGTTTCGACCATACCTATTGCGTGAATAAGATTTATATATGGTTTTACCGGAGGTGCACTGAACACTGCAATGGTTTTACTGACAGGAGCAAATACCCTAAATGACAATACCAGTAAAAAGGTAATGGATGTTATCTTTTTTAATATACTATTCATAACTAATTCATAGATAAGGTGAGTAAAAAATGTTAAGGTTAGCTAAGGAATTGACTACCCTTAGAAAGACTGACATTTCCCGTATGCGGGAGGCATCATAAGTAAGTTTCATATTTAATGACAAGTCAATCATTGATGTAAGAACACGGAATTGACATAATTGTTTATTTTAATCACTGAAAAAGGTTCATATCTATGATAAAGACATTCTGTAAACACAAATGTTTTATCAGGATAATTGACAAACCTTGTTTGATTTATAAGTTTGGCTTTACCGTCACCAGTGAACGTGATTCAACGGTTTATGATATAATGGCTGACATAAGAGCAATTTTTACCCAGTGCCCCGGGGAGCCGGGACTTTGTGGCATAACAAAGAAAGTAACCTGAATTTGCAGTGGGGAAAAGATTATAACTTCTCTTCCTTAAACAGACAAACGTTTAAAGCAGTCAGTCCTTTTGGCCCTTTTCCTATTTCGAAAGTGACTATATTGTTTTCTTTGATTAATTCCTGGAGATTATTGGCATGAACAAAAACACTTTGTTTATTCTCCATATCTCGTATGAATCCGAAGCCTTTTGAATCATTGAAAAAGGTCACAACTCCTTTTCTTATATAACTAGCTTTGGCTGAGGGTAAATTTTTCCGGGCTCCGGTCTCAATATCTTCAACTTCAACCTCAATTTTCTTGTTTGGATCGGGAGGTGTTGATGAAATCTTGCCATATTCATCAACATAGGCAATCATATCAGCAAAGCTGCTTTTCCCACTCTCTTTCCTGATAAGTCTCTTCTTCTCCTTATCTTTTCTCTTTTTATCCTTTTTGTTTTTTACTTCTTTTTTGTTTGATGTTTCCTGTGATCTACCCATAAATTAATAATTGGTTTGTTAATTTTTTCCAGTCGGCCGAATTTTTTCAAAGATAAGCTTTTATTTCCGTTATTACTATTAACCCGAATCCACGGAATTCATTATATCTTACAGTCGATCAGATCTGATAGAAACAGGTTGAGATCCTGATAATTAGCCTATCCTCATGGATGTCATTGATAATGAACCCATCACTAATTTATCATTAAAAAATAGAGTTGATTCATTTTCTCTTTTCAGTGCAAGAGCGTAAAGTAATGGAATGAAATGATCGGGTGAGGGTACAGCCATTTGTACTTCCCTTCCCAGAGCATGGTAATTGATAAGGTCTTTAAGATTATTGTCAAGAATCAGCGATTCAAATATCTCATTGGCCCGGAGCGCCCAGTCGAATCCAAATTCCGGTTCATTCGCATGTTCCCATGATATCATCCGCAGATTGTGCACGATGTTACCACTGCCAATTATCAAAATACCCTTCTTTCTGAATTGTACCAGTTCCTTTGCAAGTTCATAATGTTTCATAGGAGTAAGATTGTAATCCATACTCAATTCAATTACCGGAATATCTGCCTCCGGATAAATGTTTCTGATAACACTCCACGAACCATGATCAAGTCCCCATTTTTCATCCAGACCAACGGTTGCTGACATAACGTTATGTTTCACTTCAAAGGCTAATTCAGGAGAGCCCGGAGCAGGATATTGCACATCATATAATTTTTGTGGAAATCCTCCAAAGTCATGTATAGTAGACGGCCTAGGCATTGCAGTAACAAAAGTACCGTTTGTCTCCCAATGAGCAGAGATGCAAAGAATTGCCTTGGGACGGGGAATCGATCTTCCAAGCGTTCTCCAGTTGAGTACGAATTCATTTTCCTCAATTGCATTCATCGGATTTCCATGTCCAACGAAAAGCACAGGCATTGGGTCTGTGCTTTCGTGGGATTCAAATAAATCTTTAAGTTTTCTCTGGTTCATTGTTTTTCCATTTTTAGGAACATCTTATAATTCCTTAAAAATATCAGTTCGCAGATTTTGCCCATTCAACATCACAGATAATTTTAACTTCTTCACCAGCAAGAACACCGCCGGCCTCAAGGGCAACATTCCAGTTCAATCCCCATTCTTTCCTGTTTATTTTTCCTGTGATGGAGAAACCCGCTTTTACATTGCCCCATGGATCAGTAACTAAACCTCCATATTCCACCGACAGAACAATCTCTTTTTTTACTCCCTTTATGGTGAGATCACCTCTGAGTTCGTACATGTCATCACCAAGATCCTTTAACCCTTTTCCCTCAAAAGTGATCTTTGGATAATTTGCAATATCAAAAAAATCGGCACTTTTAAGATGGGTATCCCTGTCTGCAATTTCAGTATCTACCGATGCTGAATTAATTGATATGGATATGACAGAGGTAGAAAAATCATCCCCATCAGTTATCACCTGCCCCTCGAATTGTCTGAAAGTGCCTTGTACATTTGATATCATAAGATGTTTCACCCTAAAACCTATTTTACTGTGCGACAAGTCAATAGTCCACTTTGTTTTCCCTTTTGTTTCCATTTTCATTTTGTTTTATGTAAATAGTTTCCAATAATTAACTCTTCAGAATAATACAATAATTCAACAATGCAAATTTAAGGGATCGTGTTAAGCCAGTAGTAACAGTTTTTGGAAAAGGGGTGGTAGTTTTAGGCAAACATGCTCTTTGACATTTCCCTGAATCTGGTAGGTGTTATTTCCATCCTTGAATGGAATACCCGTGTAAAGTAGGATTTTTCATTGTATCCCAATTCATAACCTATTTCTGAAACTGTCTTGTCGGTATACAAAAGCATTCGTTTAGCTTCAATAAGCTTACGTGTTTCAATAATTTCCGATACGCTTTTCTGAAAATTGTTTTTGCAGATAATATTCAGGTTCCGCTCCGACATGTTCATTTTGTCAGCATAGAAAGAGACGCCCTCATCGCGTCGGAAATTATCTTCCAGTATCCTCAGAAAATTGTTAAAAACAGCAGATTGAGAATTTTTTATCTCATTTTCAACAGGTATGTTTCGTTTCTGTTCAGCTTCCACCATCGATAAAAGACCATTCACCAGATGTCTGATAGTTGTGAGCTCAATCAATTCGTGGTTGTATTCGGAATAGATGATCTGACAAAGATTAATAAATCTGTCAAGACAGGGGCCTGTTGAAAGGGGAATATTTGTGAATGTAAAAAAATTGGAGTAGAAATTTAGTTTTGAATCAGGTATAAATTCAGTTTTATAATTTATTACCCAACCTCTAAGGTCCTTTTCCGGTACAATCCTGTGCATTTTTCCCATAGAAATATAGCAGGCAAAAGGGGCAATCAAAACCTCAACCTTAAAATCGATATAATGTGTAAGACTCCCTTTACTTATTATAATTAACTCTTCAAAATCATGTAAGTGTGGGCTATATTCCTTTGATGCAATATCCTCAGCAAGCACTTCAGTGATCTCTAATATGCGAAACAGTTTTTCCATAAATACGAATTTACAATAAAATATGAAGACATACACTGACAATACAAATCTAAAGAATCACATCAATTCATTGGATTAAAAAAAAATGAGTTTCGGGAATCAGCCATATGAATTCATTGATTTTCTTCGTTTACCCCGACCCCACGGGGAGCGAAGAAAATCAATTTACACCCCCCTCGCCTTCGCGTAGCCG
>WSSedB1CaDRAFT_10000383_pt1 | contig 20190 bp, 18 predicted proteins | sample WetSurSB1Cattail_FD_9460 | JGI IMG/M metagenome (IMG submission 9460)
CGAGCGACTAGAGGCTCCCCTCTCCTTGCCTTCTGCGCCATGGCCACAGCTTCTCCAAATGACAGGCCATAGTCGGGCCTAGACTTAGCCTGTACCCGGCCATTCTTGCACTCGATCTCGTGAATCACATTGAGATTGTAACGCGCAGATACGGCTCCGAACAATTCTTCCTTAATCTTCTTCGCGGCGTCGATGACGGCGTTGCCGGCCATCAGGGTGACACGGCTTCCCCATGAACCCAGATCGGCCTGCGGGGTCATGGACGTATCAGCGGAGGTGATCCTGATGTCTTCCATCTCCAGCCCTAATTCTTCCGCAAGGATCTGTTTCAGGACCGTGTCAGATCCCTGTCCGATGTCCGATGCCATGGTCAGAAGATGGGCCGTGCCATCGGAAAATACGCGAACTTCAGCGGCGGAAAATGGATATTGAGTGTTGAACCAGTTAAAGACTCCTCCCGAAATAAAACTGTAACAACCTATTCCTATACCTCGACCCGTTGGGAGATTTTTGCGTTTTTCCTTCCATCCGCTCATCTCTGCCACCGCTTTTATGGAATCAATGAACCCACAACTCGAAATCACGGCTACGTCAGGAATTTCATCTCCACTGACCTGGGCGTTCTTCAGTCTTAGATCAATAGGATCAATCCCCAATTCCTCTGCGGCCATATTCATCTGGATTTCTGTGGCGTAAAGCGATTGAGGCGCGCCGAAACCTCGCATTGCGCTCGCCGGTGGCTTGTTGGTATACACGTGCTCACCGTGGAATCTGTAGTTAGGATAGCGATAGAGCATGGCCCCGAAGTTGCCGCACAGAAACGTTGCGGTTGGTCCCATGGCATTGTACGCCCCGCCGTCAAGTTGGATTTTCAGGTCTTTGGCTACCAGGGTACCATCCTTTTTGAATCCCACCTTGGAATGGATCTTCATAGGATGTCTGCGCCTGCCCGCAATGAACTCTTCTTCTCTGGTAAGAGTAAACTTTACAGGACGACCGGTTTTCCTGGCGATGAACGCGGCGCAAAATTCCCATGCCCTTAATTCCATCTTCCCGCCAAAACCGCCGCCTACGAAAGGCTTGATCACCCTGATATCGTTTTCCCTCATACCTAATGTTGAAGCCAGTAGACACTGAATGATGTAAGGAACTTGAGTGGACGTCCAGAGTGTGATCCGACCGTCCAGATCAATGTTGGCCAGAGCGGAACAAGGCTCAAGGTAGGCGTGACTGACAGAGTGCACAGTAAAAGTGTCTTCCCTGATATAGTCGCACTCAGAGAACCCCTTTTCCACGTCTCCATACTTGATCTTGCGGTTAACGCTGACATTGGTGGGGCAATAATCATGAATTGCAGGAGCCCCGGGTTGAACGGAAGAATCAACGTCAAAGACTGCGGGTAATTCTTCGTATTCCACTTCGATAAGATCCAAAGCTTCTTCCGCTGTGTCTCTGTCGATCGCGGCTACCGCCGCCACCTCGTCACCTATGAATCGAACTTTGTCCACCGCCAGTGGATACTCGTCCTGAGTGTCCGGAAACAGTCTCCAGTTACCGTATTTTATCTTGGGTGTGTCTTCCCCTGTCACCACAAGCTTTACCCCTGGGAGCGCAGACGCCTTGCTCGTATCGATGCGCTTGATTCGGGCATGGGCCAATGGACTCCTCAATATCTGTCCATGAAGCATTCCTGGCAGCTTCATGTCATCGGTATATATGGCGGACCCTCTTGCTTTGGCTTCAGCGTCCGTCCTTGGAACATCTCTTCCAATAATATTGAATCGATCTTTCATGATGTTTCCTTTGCGTTTGAACTAAAGCTTCATCGCCCGTTCGTAGGCTTGTTCAAGGGCCCGGAAGGTCAATACCTCGACCATTTTTTTCCGATAGTCCGCTGTTGCCCTGACATCAGAGATGGGCTTAGATTCTTCCGCCGCCTGGGCAGCGGCCTTTTCGACAAGATCCCTTGTCAACTTTTGTCCCTGGATAATTCCTTCAGCCTTTGACGCCCGCATGGGAACCGGCGCTACAGCCCCAAGCACGATTCTCACCTCCGAGCAGACTTCTTCTGTACAGGCTACCATAGCGCCCACACACACAGCAGCTATATCCACACCGCAGCGAGCGGATATGCGCTTGTACGAGGCTCCCGATCGGGGGGCAGGTAATGGGACAAAAATGGAAGTCATTATTTCAGACGCCTCTATTTTCGTGAGGCCCGGCCCTCTGAAGAATTGATCGAGAGGTATATGTCTTGCGCCCGTAGGACCTACTATCGTGACATGCGCTCCCATTGCCATTAGTGGGGGAGCGTTTTCAGCGGACGGGGCCGCGTTGCAAAGATTCCCCGCAATCGTGCCCATGTTTCGGACCTGGTCGTTGGCCATTACCCCCGCAGCATGAGAAAGAGCTGGATAGCGCCTCAGTACGTCCGGATGTGACACGACGTCCGATATCCTGGCCATAGATCCTATTGAGAGGCCCTTGGAAGGATCAAAATTAATATTATTTAATCCCTCAATTCCCTGCAAACCTATCACAGCCTTGGGGTTTAATCGGCCATTACGCATTTTCACCAGGACATCGGTTCCGCCCGCCAACACACAGGCGTCACTTCCTTTTTCAGTAAGCAGGCTCAATGCGGCTTCAAGCGTTTTCGGCTCAAAATATTCAAACTTTGGCAGTCTCATCGCTCTTCCTTTTTTGGCTCGGTTCCTTTCATTGTTTCAGCCGCAATCGATATCGCCTCCACAATCTGGTTGTACCCTGTGCATCTGCACAAGTTGCCTGAAAGGCTCGACCTTATTTCCATCTCAGTCGGCGATTGGTTCCTGTTCAAAAGATGCAAAGCCGACATCTCCATACCCGCAGTGCAAAAGCCGCACTGGATTGCGCCGGTTTTTATGAAAGCCTCCTGAATCGGATGAAGCTCTTCGCCCGATGGCGCAAGACCTTCGACGGTCGTGACGCTTTTCCCATCAACCGATACAGCCAGTGTCAGGCATGAACTAACGGTTTTGTCGTCCACCATGACTGTACAGGCTCCACAGTCGCCGGTTCCACAGCCAAGTTTTGTGCCAGTAAGATTAAGGTCTTCCCTAAGAACCTCATTTAGAGTCCGCCAGGGATCTATCGCCAGCGAATATTCGTCCCCATTCACCTTGAAGTTAATATGGTGTTTCATTAATTTAGCCTCCGTACGAGTCCCTGGGCGGAGTTCAATCTTAAAGAGTCGAAGTAATTACCAGCCTCTGGATTTCGTTCGCGCCTTCATAGATTTGAGTGATTTTTGCGTCACGCATAAATCGCTCCACCGGATATTCAGTCATGTATCCATATCCCCCGAGTATTTGCACAGCCTCAGTTGTCGTCCACATCGCGACATCCGAACAGAACGCCTTTGACATTGAAGAATATCGTATTATTTCGGGAGTAAGTCTAGAGAGATCTTTTTTCGCGTGGGCCTGCAACAGATCGCAAGTCCTGTATAGGAGTTGTCTGCCTGCCGCTATTTTCATCGCCATATCAGCCAATTTTATACCTATGGCCTGATGTTTGATTATCGGCTTACCGAAGGTCTCTCTCTCCTTAGCGTACTGAGTGGCATATTCAAAAGCTCCCTGTGCTATGCCAATGGCTTGGGCCGCTACAGCCGGTCGGGTGAAATCGAGGGTCTTCATCATTATGTGAAAACCGTCGCCTTCATCTCCCAATCTGTTTTCCACAGGAATCTCAACGTTGTCAAAGATAAGTTCCCGGGTTTCGGAAGACCGGATTCCCATTTTGCTTTCTTTTTTGCCGACAGAAAAACCAGCCCATCCTTTTTCGACAATAAAAACGCTGGCAGCCCTATGGGCCTTTTCCTCCGGATTGGTCACAGCGTAAACCGTAAGAATATCGGCTACCCCACCATTTGTAATAAAAGTCTTTGAGCCATTCAGGATATATCTGTCCCCTTTACGTACTGCCCTAGATTTCAAAGCCGCAACGTCAGATCCACCCTTTGATTCTGTCAGAGCAAAGGAAGACAGTTTTTCTCCTGTGGCAAGAGGTTCCAGATATTTCTCTTTCTGGGCGTGATTACCGGCAAGAATGATCGGCAAACTCCCCAATTCCTGAGTAGAGGGGATCATCGCAGTAGAGGCGTCGATTTTTGCAAATTCTTCGATTACGATGCAAAGCGCCAGTAGACCCGCTTCCGTTCCCCCGTATTCGGATGGAAAGTCTATGCCCATCAGGCCGTTTTCTTTCATCAGTTCCAGCATGTCATAGGCGAATACACCATCAGTATCTCGTTTTGAGGCCCCGGGCGCTACTTTGTCCCGAGCCAATCTTCTGACCGTTTGCTGCAACATTTGTTCTTCTTCAGTAAAGCCGAAACGTTCCAAACTTTCCATTTTATCCTCGTAGGATTCAACTTTGAATCACAAAAGCGTATAGGATCCGCAACGCTCCTATCTTGAAAAATGCGGTTCTGGGAAACGGATCTGAATTTTCAGATCACTTTCCCATCAACATATTAGGGAGAAAAACCACAATTTGTGGAAAAAGGAACAAGAGGAGGGCGCAACCGAACAAACTCAACAGGAATGGCAAGCAACCTCTATATATGATGCCCATAGGAACACCAGTGATACTCTTTACTACAAATACGCAGATGGCGACCGGAGGAATGATGACGCCTATCATCACCGTTATCGCGATCATGATTCCGAACCACATAGGGTTATAGCCAAGTTTTATTACGGCCGGGAAAAAAATGGGGGTGGCAAGAATCATGAACGCCAGATCGTCTATAAACGAGCCTCCTATAAGATACACCGCTATGATAATTACCATAATTAAGGAAGGGTGTAACGGAAGACTCGTAATCCAATCCGCAGCTACAAAAGGGATTTCTGTGACTGCCAGAAAATGGCCGAGGACCGTGGAGCCGGCTATGAGCAAAAGAACCATACAAGCTGTGCGTAATGACTCATCAATCGATTTGAGCAAACCCCTTAATGTTAACTCTCTTCTAGCGGCAGCAAGCGCTATTACCGCAAAGGTGCCTATACTGCCTGCTTCTGTGGGCGAAAACCACCCCCACATTAACCCACCGATAACCACAAGAAAGATAATCGCAACCCACATGAATTCCGGCAGAGCGGAAATTCTCTCGCTCCAGGGTACTTTTTCAGCGCGAGGAGCGATTTCAGGTTTCAGGGTCACCCATCCATAAATGACTATCATGAAGAAGGCTGAAATCATGAGCCCTGGAATGATACCCGCCAAAAACATTTTTCCAATAGATTCCTCAACGATCATTGAATAGATGATGAGAACAATGCTCGGCGGTATAAGCATTCCCAATGTTCCCACCGAGGCGACAACCCCAGTCGATAATTTCTTGTCGTAGCCATAACGGTCCATTTCAGGGATGGCTATGCCGGCAAATGTGGCAGCGGTTGCGAGAGTCGACCCACACATTGCCTTGAACAAAGTAGCTCCAACGACTGTAGTCATAGCGATTCCACCCGGAATATGCCCTACGAATTTGTGAGTCGCCATGTAAAGACGTTTCGCGATATTCGAATTCGACGCTACCTGACCCATCAAAACAAAAAGAGGTATTACCGTAAATCCATAAGATGAGAACGTGTCGAAGAAATCTTTTACAAGGAGGTTAGACGCTGCGCTGAAAGAGACCAGGTACGCAAATCCCACAAAACCTAACGCCGCCATTGCGAAAGCCAACTCAAGCCCTGTGAGGAACAAGATAATCAAGATAAACAGAGCAATGATCCCTGTGGCGATTTCACTCATGATCGTCTCCATGACATACTTTAAAGAAGTCGCAACACAGGGTTGCCGTTTGCAGAAAACAACTGATAGCCAGACCGAACGCCACTGGGTAAAGGGGCAATTTAAAGGCGCCACTCACTTGATGGGATTTGAGCATATCCAGTCCAAATGAGATGAAATTGTATCCTGCTAAAAAGAACAGACCTATTCCTATCGATCTGGTGAAACACAGCATTAGAGTTCGCGATCTGGATGAAAGTTTTTCAAGCACAAAATCGACCAGGATATGCCCCTTGGTCCACGTGGTGTAAGGAATTGCAAACCCAACAGCTATGGCTCCGAAAAAGGAAATCAGCTCTACGCTACCTACAATCGGATGGCCGAAAGATCTGGCGAGGACGTCTACGAGGGTTACGACCATCATTATGAATAATGCAACGCCGGAAATGACGAACAGGCCAAAATCTGCCTTGAGAATCCAAGTCATGAATTTGTTCATGATGCGTCCCTTTGTGAGAACGAAGAGCCGGCGGATCGAATCAGCGTCGGCCGGCTCTGTCCATCTTCATTAAGGATGAGTCTTGATGTACTCTTGTGAGAATTGAAGCGCCTCGTCACCCGGTAAGCCCTTGGCTTTCATGGATTTAACGTACTCGGCAAGGATAGGTTTCATTTTTTTAGCCGTTTCAGCTTCTTGTTCAGGAGAAGCCTTGGCCATCTTAATTCCTTTTTGCACACAGAATTCTTTCGATTCTGCGTCCAGTTCAGTCCATAGTTTACCCTGTTTCACTATCCACTCCTGATTGACCTGAGTAATAATGTCCTGAACATCCTTGGGAAGCGAATTCCATTTACCTTTGTTCATGACTACGAAAATTGGCGCGGTATACGCCATTGCGTAATTCTCAACAGTAGTCTTGATCATCTCGAAGAATTTCCATCCTTTTATCGGCTCAATAGGCAACAAAACTCCGTCAATCAAACCTTTTTGCAGCCCGTCATAAGTCTCCGTAATGGGGAGGCTGACAGGAGCGCCACCCACAGCAGTGACAATTGCGGCATTTTCCGCATTAGCCTTTATTCGTAATCCTTTTATGTCATCTATAGATGAAATCACTTTTTTGGTATGGAACAGGCCCGGACCATGACCGTGAAAATACATCACCTGCGAATCATCAAACTCTTTGGGTTTGAATTTCTTATAGAATTCGTTCGTCAGGTTCGTGGCTTGTTCTCCGGAGGAATACCCAAGTGGTAAGGCGAGGACTTCGGTTAAGGGGAACCTGCCTGGTGAGTATCCCATTAAGCTTTGCCCCACATCCGCAATTCCTTTTACGACGCTGTCGTACGTCTGTGTAGGAGGAGTCAGAGTATTTCCGGCAAAATAAGTGACCTTTATTCTGCCGTTGGTCCTCTTCTCAATTTCTTTGCCCCACTGCTCAGAAAGAATGCTGTTCTTGTGTGAAGGCGGGAAAAAATTCGAGTATTTGAGTTTTATGACTTTTTCATCAGAGCGAGCTTCCGGCGCGCCGAAAAGGAAAAGAACAATCAGGATAAAACAGGAGCAAAAAGGCACAATCTTTTTCATTCCATCCTCCTTAAAAATAAATATTAGTTGGTAAGTTTCTTTGAGACTTACTCACTATTCTCATCTGAAAATCGCCTTCGGATCTCTCTTTTTAATATCTTGCCGGTTGAGTTCTTGGGCAGTTCGTTCACAATGATGTATTGCTTGGGGACCTTGTAAGATGCAAGACGCTGCTTGAGATAAGCTTTCAAGTCTTCAGGAGTGGTATTCTGTCCGGGATATGGTGTCACAAAGGCGGTTACGCGCTCACCCCACTCCTTGTCCGGAATTCCTACAACAGCGCATTCCTGAACATCAGATCTGGAAAACAAGATTTCTTCCACTTCCCTGGGATAAACATTCTCTCCCCCTGTGATGATCATGTCTTTGAGACGATCCACGATAAAAAGGTAACCTCTATCGTCAAGTAACCCGACGTCTCCAGACCTGAACCATTCTTCATCCCTGAAAGCTAGTCGTGTATCTTCATCGTTATTTAGATAACCTTTCATGATGTTCCGACCGCGAATGCATATCTCGCCTTCGCTGCCTTTAGGCAAAATGGCGCCTTGTTCATCCCGAATTTGAACCTCTACACCTGGGACTTCTGTTCCCACCGAGCCTGTCACATGTTCGAAGAAATGATTGTAGGTCACAGCAGAAGCTGACTCCGTCATCCCATAACCTTCGAAAATAGTAAGATCGGTCTGTTCTTTCCACTTCCGCACTATTTCTCCGGCCATACTCGCGGCGGCGGAAAAACAATAACGGACATTGCCAAGCCTTTTTTTCAAGCCTTCTACTGTAAGCAAACGTGTATAAATAGTTGGCACGGCATAGAACTTTGTGACTTTGCCTGATGCGGTCCTGCCAAGAGTCAGGTCCAATTCATAGGAGGGTAGAAGTTCAATACAGCCACAACTAAAAATAGTGGCGTTCATAATGTGTATCTGCCCGAAGACATGATTCAGCGGCAGACAGCACAACGCTCGATCCATTTGAGAAGACCGCTCCGAATAAGCGACATTGTGACTGCTAACATTAATGTTCTCGTGAGTTAGCATCACACCTTTCGGAGTTCCGGTTGTACCACCTGTATAAAGCACTGACGCCGTATCGTCTCGTCTCCTCTCTACGGCCTGGAAATTGTCGATTCCGAGGTCCATCAGCTTTGGCAGAGAAATTGAGCCGCTCGGAGAAAAAACTTTCTCTATTCCGGCAGCATCCCGAAATCTTTCGATTTTTGATGATATTTCGTCTGTGGAAAGCAGGAAACGAGGCATCGCGTGGGTGAGCAACAGTTCAAGCTCGTCGGTCCTGAGTTGACTGGACAGCGTTACGGCTACCGCTCCGGTTTTCAATACACCGAAGTAAAAAGCTATCCAATCAGTGGAGTTAGGAGCGCATACACCGATGAGGTCACCGGGTACAACACCCAATTTGATTAATCCCGTAGCTATCCGATTGGAGCGGTAATTCAACGCACGATAGGAAATTTCCGATTCGTTTTCACTTATAGCCGGGCGGTCCGGGAAAAAACGCGCTGCCGTATCGAGGTTGTTGGCGACATTCATTGAGAATTCCTAAATTGGCAAAACGTCGAAAGGCTTTTCAAAGGTCTAATTGTCTAATCTTTAACTTTACGAATTAATCTAGTCAAGCAATAATTCTACCCTGGTAATTTTTTATGTTCCAAAAAAAATCTCTTTTAAGTAAGATGGCTTAAAAGGATGACAATGAAAAAGTTCAGGCCCATTAAACAGACCAGAGTGTCCGAAGAAGTGACGGAGCAAATTAAACAATGCATCCTACTAGGAGACTTTAAAGCCGGAGACAAACTCCCTACCGAACGCGAACTCATGGAAGAGTTTCAGGTAAGCAGGGTGGCAATTAGAGAGGCGCTCCGAGCCTTGGAAAACTCAGGATTTGTAGCGACGCGTCAGGGCGCCAGTGGCGGAACCTACGTTATTGACCTTTCGTTCGAGAAATTGTCAAGCGCCTTTATAGATCTCTTCCTCGCAGAAAAAATTTCTATACCGGAGATGTTTCACGTAAGAGTCCTAATTGAACCTGAAGTGGCTCGTCTAGCCGCTTTGAGAATCACGCCCGAAGCTGCTAAAAAACTTGAAGAAATATTAATAAAAGAAGAATTGCCGGTAATATCACTGCTAGATGACATAGAAACCAAGACCATGGTTCATTTTACTTTGGCTGAAATTTGTGGAAACCGCTTCCTGGAAGCTCTCGTAAGATCTTTGATGCGGGTGACAAGGAGTGTTATCGAAGCCGTACACCCTAACATTTTATCCATGCATCCGGCAGGAATGCACCGTCCGATTGTAGAGGCGGTCATAGCGGGAAAGCCTGACGAATCGGCGGAGGCCATGAGAAGGCATGCAATGGAGTTCGGCGAGACAATGATGGAAATGGAAAAATCTCATCGTGAACACCTTGCCGAGGGTTACAATATAACCGCTCCGAACTCGTCAGATTCCCTATTACTAAGAGAGAAGACAAAATGAGAAACGTTGAAATATTAAGAGGCAAAAGAATCCTTGCTGTCGATGACGAGCCCGACGTGCTCGATATGATTCAGGAACAGCTTGAAAGCTCTGAAATCACAACAGCGGAAAATTACGAACAGGCCACAGAGATCTTGTCCAAGGACCACTTTGATTTGGTATTGCTGGACATTATGGGAGTAAGGGGCTTTAACTTGCTGGAACAGTGCAGAGAAAAGCAATTACCGGCAGCCATGCTTACTGCTCATTCCATCACCACTGACAGTGTAAATAAGGCTATGAGTTTGGGCGCGATTTCTTTCTTACCTAAAGATGAATTGGCAAATCTCCAGGAACATTTAGTCGATATTTTCGAAGGCTTGGCTCAAGGGAAAAGCCACTGGCGTAAACTCTTTGATCGTTTAGGACCTTTTTTCAATGAACGGTTGGGGCTAACATGGGAAAATATTGGAAAGCCTAGAAATCCGCCCTACATGTATTGATGAATGATGGTGTAATGAGCAGACCACTTTTATCTGTTGTGTGTTTCTTCCTGTTAGTCGCTACTACCTTGGCTGACAATGTGGACTGTAAGATAGTCGTTAGGGACATGTATGCCGCAGACACCATGGACGCCCAGAACATTCTTGTCTCAATGCTGAAGACCATGGATCTTGAAGGAGTCTCTAAATTGCTCGGGTCAGGAGCGGTAACATTATTCCAGGCTGGTGAAAAAGTTTCCCGCGCTGAAACCACACCATGGGGTTATGACAAGGTTACGCGGCCTGGAGAAACAAAAACATGGTTGCTCTCACCCCAAAACACCAGACCCTGCGGCGCGAACGATTGAATACATAGTATTTATAGGAGCGCTAGTTCAGCCTGGCGGTTCTTTCAGTTTCTGCTAAGGACTTCTCTAGCGATCGTAATTTTTTCGATCTCTTTGGTCCCTTCGTAAATTTCCACTATTTTGGCATCCCGATAAAATCGCTCTACATCGTATTCATCCATATATCCATAACCACCGTGCAATTGTAGCGCTTCATCCGTGACTCGCACCGCTGTTTCTCCAGCCACAAGCTTGGCTATGGAAACAAGCTTCCGATCCACATGGCCATGATCCATGAGCCACGCGGCCTTGTGGTAAAGCAGACGAGCGCTTTCCACACGCGCCGCCATCTCGGCTATTTTGAACTGAAGTCCCTGAAACGACGCAAGAGGAGCGCCGAACTGTGTCCTTTCACGGATATAGGCTACCGCTTTGTCNAGGGCCCCCTGAGCGACCCCAACGCCCTGGGCGGCCGCCACCATCCGGTTAATGTTAAACAGGCGCATCACCTGCTCGAAGCCATCACCCTCTCTGCCGCCGATAAGATTCTCCGTGGGCACTTCAACATCGTCAAACGCAAGTTCCGCAGTGTCGGACGCCCTAATGCCCATTTTACCCTTGAGTTTGTTAGCGGTGAAACCCTTACGGCCTCGTTCGACCGCCAGAAAGCTGAAGCGCTGGTTGGGCTTCTTGGCGTCAGGGTTTGTAAGACAATACACCAGTAAAAAATCTGCGACGCTACCGTTCGTTATAAACTGCTTGCTACCGTTGATGACATAGCCATTGCCAGTTTTAACCGCACGCGTCCTGGCGCCAAAAATGTCGCTGCCCGCATTCGGTTCGGTGATGGCGCATCCGATAATCGCCTTACCCTCGGCAACAGGCGTCAAATATTTTTCCTTCTGGTCCTGGGTACCGAAACTTCCCAGAATTTCAGCGCCAAAAACCGCCAACAGGATGCATCCCACACCAGGATCCACCCGCCAGAACTCCTCCATGACCATGGCGTGCTCCAGACACCCAAGGCCCAATCCTCCATATTCCGGAGAGGTGAATATACCCATGAAACCAAGCTCTCCCGCCTTTTCCCAAATTTCTCTCGGGAACTTTTCTTCCCGATCGCATTCACGGGCAACTTTTGGAAACTCATTAAGAGCAAATTTACGTGCAGCCTCCACGATTTGTTTCTGTTCATCGCTAAGTGAGTAGTCCATAGGAGATCTCCTTATCTGCAGGCCGATGGAATAATATACTAAACGGTCAGTTACTTTTTCCCCGAAACCCATGATTGTCAAGAAAAAAGAGTAAATTTCATCGCCTGAGGGTAATAACCGGCCCTCTGCCGCTTAAACCTTTTGTTATAGCCATTTGTCCGGATCGTTATCAAACATTAAATTGAACAATAGTTCCATCAGGACAGAAAAACCTTGACAACATTGGAGCCACCAAATTAGAGTTTACCATACCAATCGGTCAGTATCAGGTCGATACCAAAACATGAAACGACGCAGCGACACCGAAAACAAAATCATTCAGGCAGCTCTCGAGATATTCGTCCGAAAGGGATACCACGGCACATCCGTTCATGAAATCACGGCGAAGGCCGGCCTTACCAAGGGGGCGCTCTACTCCCACTTCAACAGCAAGGGAGATCTTCTTTTAAGGATCATTGAAGAATTCAAATCCCGCTTCATCGGTGGGATGATCGATACACTCAAGAACAGTCCGGGCAATGCGCTGAATCGCATTCATGACGTTATCAGCTTCAACTCCAGATTTGCGCTGGAAAACCAGTATTTATGCGTATTCCTGACCTTTCTCACAACTGAGCTTAATACGGATGTAGATTTTGAGCCTGCGCTTAAAGGGGTTTATCTGGAATACCGCAAAGTAATCAGTGAGATAGTCAGCCTGGGAATAAGACAGGGACTTTTCAAGAAAAATCTTGACCCTGATGTTACAGCTTTGACTTTCATGGCCCTTCACGACGGAGTGCTCCATCAGTGGGTNCTCAACAGATATCATCTGGATGGAGAACTTTACGTCCGGACGTTCCGAGAGGTTTTTCTACACGGTTTGGTAAGAGAAGAAATCTCGGCAGAGCGGACGCTCGAACAAACGCAATTGACATCAAACGAAGGCGAAGAACATGGGAACGGAGTCCAGATTTAGACTTGTCGGTGTTGTCGGCTCGGGCTTGATGGGAACAGGAATAGCTCAGGTGTCGGCAATGGCCGCTTATAATGTTGTAGTCCTGGATACCGAAAAAAATCTGGTGGACGTCTCAATCGGTAAAATTGCCTCGAATCTCGCACGAATGGTTGACAAGGGCGCTATCAAGGAACCCGAAAGGGAAACCATTCTCGCCAGGATTGAAGGCCACTCGGATCCACAGGCAATGAGCGAATGTGACCTGATAATTGAAGCGATATACGAGGATTCTACCTCCAAGAAGGCTCTTTTTGAGCAATTGGATGCAATCTGCGCCGAAAAAACCATATTTGCCAGCAACACTTCGACTTTGGACATCACCGGCCTTTGCTCGGGCCTCAGGCACGCAGACGGGTTCCTTGGACTTCATTTTTTCAATCCTGTGCCAGTAATGAAACTGGTTGAGGTCGTCAGGACTGCTGTTACATCTGAAAAAGCGATTCAACGGTCACTGGACTTTGTGGTGTCTCTGGGGAAAAGGCCCATTTTGGTGCGTGACCAAGCCGGATTCCTCGTAAACTACCTGCTGACACCGTATTTGTTTGATGCGATCCGAGCGCTTTCATCGGGACTTGCGACAGTAAGCGACATCGACAGTGGGATGCGGCACGGATGCGGGCATCCAATGGGGCCTTTGGCTCTTTCGGACCTGATAGGTCTCGACACCCTCGTCAAAGCGGGCAACATACTGTTTGATGAATATCACGAACCTCGGTACGCTCCTCCGCCTTTGCTCAAGAGACTGGTCGCGTTGGGAGATCTAGGGGCTAAATCAGGCCGAGGCTTTTACGACTATAGTGATTCTAAATGGTCTCAACCGAGGAATCTTGCAGGATTTTGACAGCGGAAGTCGGGGTCGGTCCACTTCCCATTTCGTCCGAGAAACGTCCGTTTTCCTATTAATCGGCTAGGAGGTCAATAGGCCATGAACAAAGTGGTTCTGGCGAATGCGGTGAGAACACCTTTAGGTGATTTTGGAGGCACACTGAAAGCCCTGTCTGCAAGTCATCTTGCGCAATTAGTCATGGAACGCACAATAAAAGTGACAGGTGAGGCCACTCCTATAGGTAAAGTTATCTTCGGAAACTGTTTTGCGCCTTTAGACCAAAATATCGCACGTATTTCCGCATATCGCGTCGGGATACCGGAACACGTACCTGGATTCACCATCAACTCCACGTGTGGATCTTCCATGCAGGCTTTGATAAGCGCTGTTCAAGCGGTTCAGTGCGGGGAAGTAGAGGTCGCTTTGGCAGGTGGCGTTGAAAGTATGAGTAACGCTCCATATATAATGGAATCCGCTCGATGGGGGCAGCGTATTCGGCATCTTCAGGCTTACGATCTTCTTTGGAAAGGCATGCAGGAGCACCCTATCGGGGTGGGCATGGGGCTAACCGCAGAAAATCTTGCTGAAAAATATGGGATTTCACGCCACGAACAGGACGAGTTTGCTGTGTTGAGTCATCAGAGAGCGGCGCGGGCCATTAAGGAAGGCAAATTCAAAGCGGAAATCATTCCCGTCACCGTACCAAGGGGGAAAAAAGAACCACTGTTGTTTGACACCGACGAACACGTCAGGCCGGATGTCACACTGGAACAATTGACCAAACTTCCGGCCGCATTCAAGGAAGACGGCACGGTGACTGCTGGAAACGCCTGCGGCATGAACGACGCCGCTGCCGCGGTCATTGTTACTACTCACCAAAAGGCCAAAGAACTAGGACTCGAACCTCTGGTGGCCGTCAGAGGATACAAAGTGGTAGGAGTTGATCCCAACATCATGGGCATCGGCCCTGTTCCGGCCATAAGAGGCGCAATTAAGGACTCGGGACTAAAGCTTGGCGACATTGATCGCTTTGAGATCAACGAAGCCTTTGCCGCACAGTATTTGGCGTGCGAGCGCGAACTGGGCTTGCAACGTGAGAAAGTCAATCCATACGGAAGTGGGATTGCGCTGGGGCACCCTGTCGGAGCGACAGGCTGCAGGCTCGTGGTAACTCTTTTCCACGGAATGCTCGCCGATAATCTCGGTCTGGGCGTGGCTTCCCTCTGCGCAGGCGGCGGAATGGGTTTCACTGTGGTCCTTGAACGGCTTTAGCCTGACGCTCAACATTGACCAAGGTTCAATTTGTTAGACTCAACTTTCAGAACCCCCTTACGTAAAAAGCTAGAGAGCCCTCTCTTCGTAGACCGGGAGAACGCGATTTATGCTCAAGGTTAACAATATCCAGGTGGTTTACAACAACGTGATAATGGTTCTGAAAGGGATCTCGCTAGAAATTCCCGAGGGGAAAGTTGTAGCCCTGCTGGGGGCCAATGCCGCCGGAAAGACAACCACGCTCAAGACCATCAGCGGTATATTGAAATTTCAGAATGGCTCGCTTGAAGAAGGCGATGTTCAATTCATGGGTCGATCTATCGTGAATCTGGACCCTGACGCCATAGTAAGAATGGGCATATGTCTTGTCCCAGAGGGGAGACGTGTTTTCTCCGACCTGAGCGTAGTTGAGAATCTGTGGATTGGAGCGCATACACGCAGGGACCGTGATGGGGCGAAGCGTGACATTGAGATGGTGATGGAATATTTCCCGCATCTTCGTCGCCGTTACAGGCAGCAGGCGCTCCTGTTGAGTGGAGGTGAGCAACAGATGCTCGCAATTGGGAGAGCCCTTATGTCACGTCCCAAGCTGCTAATGCTCGACGAGCCATCACTTGGACTGGCTCCGATGCTGGTAAAAGAGATTTTTGACATACTGAGACTCATTAATAGGGAACAGAACACATCGATCTTGCTTGTGGAGCAGAATGCTCTTGTCGCACTGAATTTCGCCCAATACGGTTACATCATGGAAAGCGGGAAAATGGTTCTGGACGGCGCGAGTGAGAGCTTGCTCGAAAACGAGGATGTTAAGGAATTTTATCTCGGCGTGACCGACAACCACGAGCGAAAGAGTTATGCTGGCATCAAGCATTACAAGCGACGCAAACGCTGGTTGTCTTAACGGACTTGAGTAACCATGGAGCTATTGCAGATCAAAAACCTTTCGTTGAGTTTTGGCGGTATCGTTGCTCTGTCATTGCTGGACATAACCGTCAAAGAGGGAGAGTTGCATGCGGTGATAGGTCCTAACGGAGCAGGCAAGACATCCCTTTTCAATTGCATAAGCGGTGTTTATCCACCAACGTCAGGCGAAATACTTCTCAGGGGCTCAAAGATTTCCGATTTAAAACCCCATGAGATAGCGAAAAAGGGAATCGCCAGGACATTTCAGAACATCGAGTTGTTCGCCAATATGAGCGTAATAGACAACCTGCTGCTGGGATGCCACACACACATGACTACCGGCCTTCTTTCGTGCGCTCTCTTTTTCGGTAGAGCCGTGCGGCAAGAGGAAGAAAGCAGGCTTCAAGTTGAAAGGATTATCGATTTTCTTGAGATTGAAAAAGTCCGGAAAAAGACTGTGGGATCCCTACCGTATGGAATTCAGAAACGGGTGGAGATAGGCCGTGCTCTAGCCATGAAACCGAAGATACTCCTGCTCGACGAACCGGTCGCGGGCATGAATGTGGAGGAAACAGAGGATATAGCCCGCTTTGTACTCGACATCAAAGAGGAAATGGGGGTCACTATTGTTATGGTCGAACATGACATGGGCGTGGTCATGGATATTGCCAATACGGTCACGGTTTTGGACTTTGGGTCCAAGATCGGCGAAGGTAGCCCTTCAGAGGTTCAATCAAATCCGCAGGTCATCGCAGCCTATTTAGGGCAGTAGGAATTAAGTCTGAGAGGTCTGGATATGGAAATTGACACCATACCTAAGCTGTTTGCGAGAAACAGGAAACTGTATTCGGACAAAGTTGCGCTGAGAGAAAAGGACCTGGGGATCTGGCAACGCACGACCTGGGATGAATACTGGGACCATGTATGCTGTTTCGCTCTTGGACTGAAGAAACTCGGGCTACAAAAACAGGACAAACTATCTATCCTCGGTGATAACTGCAGGGAGTGGCTGTATGCCGACCTGGCCACGCAGAGTTCTTCAGGTGTCACTGTTGGCATATATCCTACAGACGTCGCCTCTCAGGTCAAATATATCCTGACAAATTCTGAATCCAAATTTGTTGTGGCTAAAGACCAGGAACAGGTGGACAAAATTTTGGAAGTCAAAGACAGTCTTCCCGGCCTCAAAAATATCATTGTCGTGGAGATGAAGGGACTCCGCCGGTACAAAGAGCCCATGATCATAAGCTTTAAGGATGTTGAAGCCCTGGGCTACACTATCAACGAGAGAGAGCCTAACTTGTTCGAAGACATGGTGAGTGAAACCAGGCCTGACGATCCGGCCATCATCGTCTATACCTCAGGTACCACAGGGCAGCCGAAAGGCGCTATGATCACCCACAAGAACATGATAGCAATGATTCGAGGACTGGCAGAGGTCCTGAATTTCCGTCAAACCGATTCTTTCGTGTCGGCTCTACCGCTTTGTCATATCGCAGAACGAATGTTTTCTCTGATTTTCCCCATGTGGGCGGGATGCGCTGTAAATTTTGCAGAAAGCGTGGCCACTCTTCAGGAGGATCTCAGTGAGATTTCACCTACAGCGTTCCTGAACGTGCCCCGAATTTGGGAGAAAATGCACTCCAATGTCATGATAAAAATCCAGGATTCAATATTTTTCAAGCGGTGGATTTTCAGGGCCATGTTTCCGGTCGGCATGCGAGTATCCGAATTTAAGCTTAAAAAGCAACCGGTGCCATTGCATTGGAAGGCTTTATATGGACTTGCGTATTTGCTCCTCTTCCGGCCTTTGCGGAACAATCTGGGCCTTTTGGACGCCCGCATTTTCGTCAGCGGAGCTGCGCCACTATCCCCGGATCTGATGAGATTCTACCATGCCATAGGCGTGCCAGTCCGTGAATGCTACGGCATGACGGAAATGAGCGGTATTTCTTTCATGCCCCGAGATGACGAAATCAAGATTGGCGGGGTCGGGAAACCCATACCGACGGTAGAAGTCAAATTGGCGGAAGATGGTGAGATCCTTCAGAAAGGGGATTCGGTTTTTGCGGGTTATTACGGTAACCCGGAGGCCACCAGAGAAGTCGTAATTGACGGATGGCTACATACCGGTGATGTAGGAGAGATGGATGAGGACGGCCACTTGAAAATTACGGACAGGAAAAAAGATATTATTATCACGGCCGGCGGGAAAAACATAGCTCCTTCGGAACTGGAAAACAGCCTCAAATTTAGCTCGTACATTAAGGAGGCTATCGTCATTGGCGATCGTCGCAAGTATGTTTCCTGCCTGATCCAGATCGAATTGGAGAACGTCGCTCACTGGGCTCAAAACAATCGAATCGCTTACACCAATTACAAAAGCCTTGCGACTCATCCTGACGTGAAAAAACTGATTCAGGGAGAGGTGGAAAAAACCAACAGTAATTTTGCTCAGGTAGAGAAAATCAAAAAGTTTACCATTCTGGACAAGGAACTCGACCAGGACGATGAAGAGCTGACAGCGACCATGAAGGTGAAACGATCCAGCATAGAGAAGAAATTCAAGGATCTGATTGACTCAATGTACTAGTCCAGAACGTTGCGATCACCAGGAATTTCTGTAACTGGATTTCGCCAAAGCCTACCGAAACGCATCAGATTTCTCGAATGAAGGGAGCTTATCCAAGTTGACAGAAGAGGCGCTTTACTTTTTGCAGCTTTTTATTTCAGGCGTCGCCGTGGGAAGTTTATATGCGCTTGTGGCTCTAGGATTTGTTCTTATTTATAAAGCCACCGACATCATGAACTTTGCGCACGGAGAGGCGATGATGGTGGGCGCCTTCATCTGTTATGCGCTTGTCATGGCAGGGATTCCATTTCTCTGGGCCGTTATGATCACCGTAGCGGTTGCAATGTTCTTCGGACTGGTCACCGAACGCCTGGTCTTAAGACCCATGATCGGGGAACCACAATTTGCGGTAGTCATGGTCACTATAGGCCTATCCATATTTTTGAGGAGCATTTCCGGGATTATATTCGGACATGACAATAAGATATTTCCATCACCTTTTTCAGAACAGGCTCTGGTCTTCAAAGGACTCGTGCTGTCACAGACCCACCTCTGGGCGATGCTGATATCCGGGTTGATGGTCGTCCTCTTCTTCCTCTTCTTTAGATATTCACGAGTTGGCCTGGCAATGCGCGGAGTGGCCAATGACCAGGATACGGCCATGTTGATGGGCGTCAGCGTCAAAAGAGTATTCGCTTTAACATGGGGCATTTCATTCGCCATCGCGGCAGTCGCCGGGATATTCCTGGCCAACGTAATGGTGTTGAACATAGGTATTTGTCTGGTGGCTATCAAGGCTTTCCCAGCGGTTATTCTTGGCGGGCTGGAAAGCATTCCTGGCGCCATCATCGGGGGTCTGGTGATTGGTGTACTGGAGACACTGGTGGGTGGCTATTTGGACCAGACATTTCCAGGTGTGAAAGACCTTACGGCCTTTGTGGTCCTTTTTCTGGTGCTTATGATCAGGCCTTATGGGCTATTTGGCAAAGTTGAAATAGAGCGGGTTTAGAGATGTTTGGGCCGGACTACGTTGATACCGTGAATAATTTATCCTAAGGGAATCATGAGAAGCAAGACTTTCAGAGAATCCTATAGAGAAGACATTAGAATTTTCCAGACGATCTGGGTAAAGTTTTGGTTGACCCTGTTCGCCATTGGGCTCTTGTCTCTGCCTTTTTGGGTTGACCCTTACATAATCTACATGGTCAACATCTCTGGGATAGCAATAATCGCGGCTCTAGGGTTGAACATCCTTACCGGTTTTACGGGTCAGATATCCCTTGGCCATGCGGCCTTTGTCGCATTAGGGGCTTATACTTCGGCAATTCTTAGTTCCAGGGTAGACATGCCTTTCTGGTTGACCATCCCGGCTGGGGGCATTGTGGCAGCGTTATTTGGAGTGCTCCTCGGCTTCCCCTGTCTCCGTCTCAAAGGGCTGTATCTGGCGATGGCCACCATGTCGTTCGGGATAGTTGTGGAATATGGCATAACTCACTGGGAGTCCCTAACCATGGGGGTTCGCGGAATTTCCGTCCCAGCTCCAACCTTTTTCGGCTTTACTCTCGGGGACCCTTCCAAACTTTTTTATGTCACTGTTTTTTTTGTGACTGTTCTGACTCTAGGCGCCAAGAATCTTGCCAGGAGCAGGATTGGTCGAGCCTTTGTAGCAATCCGCGATCGGGATGTGGCAGCCGAGGTTATAGGCGTCAATCTCACAAAATA
>WSSedB1CaDRAFT_10000384_pt1 | contig 20173 bp, 12 predicted proteins | sample WetSurSB1Cattail_FD_9460 | JGI IMG/M metagenome (IMG submission 9460)
CACCTTCATCGAGATCATAGGAGCCGGTGAAGACCGTGCCCAGAATGCCTTCCTGCCGCCAGATCTCGCCCGGCTTCAGCCGGCCGTCGGCCGCGAGGCACGCCATTTTGGCGCTGGTGCCGGTGCCGCAGGGCGAGCGGTCATAGGCCTTTCCTGGGCACATCACGAAGTTGCGGTTGTGGTTGGCCGGGTCTTGAGGCTCGCCGAACAGCTCAACATGGTCGATTTCGGCCCCGTCGGCCCCGGTCACGCCGTGATCGAGGAGGGCGAGGCGAATGGCCCACGTGAAGTCGGTGAGCGGTCCGACGCGGTCGATGGTCAGGGCAAAGTCGTGCTCCTCCACGAGAAAGAACCAGTTGCCGCCCCAAGCGATGTCGCCGCGCACCATGCCGTAGCCGGGCACGGACAGCTCGACGTGTGAGCGGTAGCGGTAGGCCGGCACATTGCGGCAGGTGACCTGTCCATCGGCGTGCAGCTCGGCTTCGACAACACCCACGGGAGTCTCAATGCGGTGGGTGCCGGGCTGGATGCGGCCCAGGTAGGCCAGCGTGGCGACAACACCGATGGCGCCGTGTCCGCACATGCCAAGGTAGCCAGCGTTGTTGAAGAAGATGACGCCGGTGACGCAGGACGGATCGCTGGGATCGAGCAGATAAGCGCCCACCAGGACGTCTGAGCCGCGCGGCTCGCACAGGATCGCGCGCCGGTAGCCATCATATTGCTGGCGAAGGACTTTCATCCGCTCAGCCAAGGTTCCGGCACCGAGGTCGACGCCGAGAGAGAGCACGCAGCGGGTGGGTTCTCCGCCGGTGTGCGAGTCGATGACAGAAACACGTTGCGGCAGAAATTGGTTCATTTCGGACTTCTGAAGAGTGTTCTGTTGCTCAATGAGTTCCATATTGATTTGTGTTTACAGCCAGTTACGGGTGATCGAGCGAATATCCGCCAGCTGCGGCGGAGCGACCCGGAGATGCAAGAAAACTGACTTTTGCAAAGTATACGAGTTTGGATACAATCATGCTACCCAAAAAAGAGAACGTTTTCTGCAGGGTTTTGATTTTCAGCGATTCGACGGGGATGCAACCAGAGGGAGGTCGGTAATGCTGCGGTGTAGAAAGCTTCTTGGAGCATCCGTGGTGCTTGCGCTGGCGACGCCGGCCGTGGGCCAGTGGTATCCCGCGGGTCGGGAACCTAAGATGGGTCCGTTGTTTGATGAGGGCGTGGCGCATTATGCGACTCCGGAGCTGAAGCTGACGGTGATGAAGTCGTCGGGCACGGCGGCCGGACTGGAAGCCACGGCTGGACCCGATAAGAAGACCTATGACTTTACGCCATTCGATCTGCTGGCTGCCAGATCTGTGGACGGCTACTTTCACCTGGGCGACCTGAATCTGCGGCTGCGCGAGGTGGGGAATACGGCGTGGCGCGGATATTCGACGGCGCTGGAGCGGCATCCGGTGGTTCCGTTGCCGCTGGAAGCGGGCGACCTGGAGCGCGACAACCTGGCCTCCACGCTGCCTGCGGATTTTCCTCTGCAAGTGATTCGAAGCTGGGCGGTGGCGGATGGCAAACTGGCGCTGCGCTTCACGCTGCACAACCCTGGGAATCACGCCATCGAGATTGGCGCGCTGGGGATTCCACTGGTCTTTAATAACGTGCTCACGGGCAAGTCGCTGGAAGAAGCGCATGTGCTGAACAATTTTGCCGATCCGTCGATTGCGCTGGACGGCGGGTATGTGCAGGTGACCCGGCTGGATGGGCACGGACCTGCGCTGGTTGTGGTGCCGGACGGCAAGACTCCCTTTGAGGCGTGGAGGTTACTGGAAAATCCCGGACGCCACAGGGAGGGCGAGGCGCTGTTCAAGGAGCGAACGCCGCGCCAGCAGACGTTTGAAGGCTTCTACGAATGGATGGCGGCTTCGGCGGCCTACCAGCAGAACGAATGGAAGGGCGTGGAGGAGTGGAACCCGGCGACGAGCTTTGTGCTGGAGCCGGGCGCCGAGCGGACGGTAGGCGTGCGGTTCCTGGTGGCGGAGTCTATTCGTGGAATCGAAAAGGCGCTGGCCGACAACAAGCGGCCGGTTGCCGTGGGCGTTCCGGGCTACGTGCTGCCGCAGGACATGGACGGCACACTCTTCCTCAAGTATCCCAAGCCGGTGTTGAAAACGGATGTGGAACCGTCGGGCGCGCTGGAGATTTCGGCTGCAGGGAGCACTGAACACGGCTGGCTGCGCTACAAGGTGCGCGGCAAGCAATGGGGACGGGCGCGGCTCACCATCACGTATCAAGATGGCACTGTGGAAACGGTGCATTACCGGGTGATGAAGCCGGAAACCGATGCAGTGGACGACCTGGGCCGGTTCCTGTTTACCAAGCAATGGTTCGACGACAAGAACGATCCGTTTCATCGTGCGCCCTCGATCATCAGCTATGATCGCGAGGCCAATGGGCAGGTGACGCAGGATCAGCGGGTGTGGATTGCCGGGCTGAGCGATGAGGGCGGCGCTGGATCGTGGCTGGCTGCGGCGATGAAGGAGTTTGTACGGCCCGACAAGAAGCAGGTGGAGCAGCTGGAGGAATTTGTCGACGGTGTTTTGTGGGGCGGAATTCAGTACAAGGACGGCCCGCAGAAATACGGCGTGCGGCGCAGCCTCTTCTACCATCAGCCGGATCAGCTGCCGGGGTTTTCGTATCGCAAGGACATCGACTGGTCTACGTGGGAGAGCTGGAGCAAGACAGATAGCGAAGGCGTCTGGCGCTCGTACAACTATCCGCATGTGGTGGCGGGTTACTGGTCGATGTACCGGATCGCGCGTAACCACGAGGGGCTGGCGACGCATCACGATGCGCACTGGTATCTGAACCAGGCGTATGAAACCACAATGGCCATGATGCACTTTGCGGAAGGCCAGGCCATGCTGGGGCAGATGGAAGGCAGCGTGTTTGTTAGCGTGCTCAATGACTTGCGTGCGGAAGGCATGACTTCCGAAGCGGACAAGCTGGAAGCGGCGATGCGGACGCGCGCTGACAACTGGAAGCGCGAGGCGTATCCCTTTGGCAGCGAGATGCCGTGGGACTCCACCGGACAGGAGGAGGTCTACGCATGGAGCCGCTACTTCGGCATGGAGGACAAGGCGCAGGTAACGGTGGATGCGATCACCGGTTACATGCCGACGATTCCAAGCTGGGGCTACAACGGCAATGCGCAGCGTTACTGGGACTTTCTGTATGGCGGGAAGTATCCGAGGTTGGAGCGGCAACTGCATCACTACGGGTCGGGCATCAACGCGATTCCTGTGCTGGATGCGTACCGGCGTGATCCGGCGGACCTGTATTTGCTGCGCGTGGGCTATGGCGGCAATATGGGCGCGCTGACGAACATCGATCAGGAGGGCTTTGCCTCGGCGGCATTTCACAGCTATCCGGACAAGATGGCCTTTGATCCCTATACGGGCGATTACGGTCCGAACTTCTTTGGACATGCGTGGGGTGTGGGAACGTATCTTACGCACGATGCGGAGTTCGGCTGGCTGGCGTTTGGCGGCAATCTGAGCGTCGAGGGCAACGTGGTGCGCGTGGAGCCGCGGGACAGTCTGCGGCAGCGGCTCTTTGTGGCTCCGCTGGGATTGTGGCTGACGCTGGAGAGCGGGCGGTTTGAGCAGATAGCGTATGACACGCAGAGCAAGCAGGTGGAAGTACGACTTGGCCCCGGCGATGCGTACACGACGAAAGCGTTGCTGCACGTGGAGCAGACGGCAAAGGTGAGCGGCGTGGGCGCGATTGCGCCCTTGAGCAGCTTGGGCATGGAGCGCGGCGCTTACGTGGTGCCGCTGGGCAGGCAGAGCGTGAGTGTGCGCCTGGGAGCTGCGGCAAGCACAGCAGCAAAGGAGTCGAAATAACGATGAAGAGCGTAACGAGAAGAGGGTTTCTGTGGAACTCGTCGCTGCTGGCCGCAGGTGCGGGCGTGTTGCCGCGCGGACTGTGGGCCGTGGGGCAGGACGCGGTTGTGGATGGGCTGCGGTCGGTTGATCACCTGGGCCATGAGAAGGTTGCGTGGGCGGCACGGCCTTTGCCGATGAGCCAGGTGCGGCTGCGCTCCGGCTACCTGAAAGAGATGCAGGAGCGGAACCGCATCTACCTTTACATGCTGCCCAACGACCGGCTGGCGCACAGCTTTCGCCTGACGGCCGGAAAGCCTTCGATGGCTCAGCCGCTGGGCGGCTGGGAGGCGCCTGACTGCGAGCTGCGGGGACACCTGGCGGGCGGGCATTATCTCTCAGCCTGTGCGCTGATGTATGCCTCGACGGGGGACGAGTCGCTGCGCCTGAAGGCCGAAGCGCTGGTAGGCATGCTGGCTGAGTGCCAGCAGCCGAATGGCTATCTCGGCGCCTATCCTGAGAACTTTTACGACCGGCTCATGAATCATGAGCACGTGTGGGCGCCCTTCTACACCTACCACAAGATCATGGCGGGGCATCTGGATATGTACGTGCACTGCGGCAGTCCGACGGCGCTGCAAACGGCGGAGCGGATGGCGGGTTGGGCGATCAAGTGGGTTGCGCCGCTGAGCGACGAAGAGCTGGCCAAGGTGCAGATGGTGGAGCACGGCGGCATGAACGAGGTGATGTTCAATCTGTACGCCATCACCGGCGAGAAGAAGTATCTGGATGCGGGCTACCGCTTTGAGCACAAGCGCTTTTTTGAGCCGCTGGCGGCACAGCAGGACAAGCTGGCCGGGCTGCACTCGAACACGAACATTCCCAAGGTTGTGGGTGCGGCGCGCGGCTACGAACTGACGGGCGACGCGCGGTACAAGGGGATTGCGGAATACTTCTGGCACACGGTTGCGGAGCATCACAGCTTTGCTCCGGGCGGCACGTCGAACAACAACGAAGGCTGGAGCGAGCCGGATACGGCCGGGTCCCATATGGCGTCGGGCGGGCAGGAGTGCTGCTGCAGCTACAACATGCTGAAGCTGACGCGCCACCTTTTCGGCTGGCAGCCGGATGCGCGCTGGATGGACTACTACGAGAAACTGCTGTGGAATGTGCGCGCCGGAACGCAGAACGAAGACGCCCTGCTGATGTATTACGTACCGACCGTTCCGGGCGGATGGAAGACATTCGGCGACCCATACGAATCGAATCTCTGCTGCACCGGAACCGGCGCGGAAGAGTATGCGAAACTGGTGGACACGATTTTCTTTGAGGACAACACGAGCATCTACGTGAACCAGTTTGTGGCTGCAGAGGCGAACTGGAGCGCGAAGCAGGTGCGGCTGGTGCAGGAAACCAACTTTCCCGAGGAAGAGCGCACGACGATCCATGTGCACGCGGCGCAGCCGACGGCGTTTGCGCTCAAGGTGCGCGCACCGCATTGGGCGCCGGGAATCGCGGTCTCGCTGAATGGACAGCCTGTTCAGGCAAAGAAGGGAAGCGATGGCTATCTGCTCATAGAACGCACGTGGAAACAAGGCGACTCGATCGCGGTGGAACTGCCGATGAGCCTGCGGCAGGAGGCGGTGCCGGGAAGTCCGGAGCTTGCGTCATTGGCGTATGGCCCGCTGACGCTGGTGGCCTGCATGGGCCGCGAGGGATTGAGCCGCGACATGATTGACGCGGGTCAGGGGCCGGATATGGATCGCCTGCCTCCGCTGCCGTTGCCGCGCTTCCGCGCCGGAGCGCAGAGCGGCGATCAACCAGCGTGGATCAAGAAAGACGCTGGTGCGGACCTGGTGTTCCAGACCGTAGAGCAGAGCAAGAACTTTACACTGAAGCCGCTTTACCGGGTACTGGACGAGAGGTACTCGGTGTACTGGCAGAAGGAATCCTGAAGACTCGGGCGGAGCGATCCGCCCGCGCTTTTTCTTACAGGCATTGTTCGCACTTTCACGCCGTGCAACCCCAGGCCCCGTTGACACTCACTGTGCAAAGCGCTCTTCCAATTCACATACACATCAAGGAGACGGTCCTCATCCATGACGCTTCCCCTCCCGGTCGCCGCTTCCCCTGCACCCGGCTCCGACGCCGCTCGAGACCATCACGCCAAGGTAGGCCTCTTCAGCGCTACAGCTCTTGTAGTCGGCTCGATGGTGGGCAGCGGAATCTATATCGTCGACAGTGATATTGCCCGCACGACGGACTCGCCGGCGCTTTACCTGGCAGCGTGGGTGATCACAGCGGTCCTGACCATGATTGGCGCGCTGAGTTACGGCGAACTGGCTGCCATGATGCCGAAGGCCGGCGGGCAGTATGTCTATCTTCGCGAGTCGCTCGGACCGCTGTGGGGCTTTCTCTATGGCTGGACGTTCTTCCTCGTCATTCAGACTGGTTCCATCGCCGCGGTGTGCGTGGCGTTCGGCGAGTTTCTCGGCGTGTTTTTTCCAACCATCTCCAGCGCGCACTGGCTCTGGCATATTGCGCACATTCCGGCGATTGCCGTTGGGCCGATGGTGGTGGGCAATGCCGACATCGGTTTGAACACCGCGAACCTGGTGGGCATCTGCGTGGTTGCGACACTGGCATTGCTCAATATTTTCGGACTGCGCCTGGGCACGCTGGTGCAGAACATATTCACCACGGCCAAGGCGGTTTCACTGGCGGCTTTGATCCTGCTTGGATTCACGCTGGGACGGAACCCGATAGCCGTTGCCGCGAACTTTGGCCGCAACTGGAGTGGCTTCTGGCACAACGCGGGTTGGTCTCAACTTCATCCTGTGCAAGTGGGCGCTGGCGGGGCCGTGGCGATGGTGAACATGCTGGTGGTGCTGGCCGTGGTGCAGGTGGGATCGCTGTTCTCCTCGGACTCATGGAACAACATCACGTTTACGGCGGGCGAGGTGAAGCGGCCTCAACGCAATATTCCACTCTCACTTGTGCTGGGGACGGGGTTTGTTCTGATTGCGTATTTCCTGGCCAGCACGGCCTACATGATGGTTCTTCCGCTGCATGGCGATCCGCACGGAACAACGACGCTGGCGCGGGGAATCCAATACGCTACTGAAGACCGCATCGGAACGGCAGCACTGACGCAGATTTTTCCACACATTGGCGGATACCTGATGGCTGCGGCCATTCTCATCTCGACGTTTGGCTGTGCCAATGGACTGAGCCTGGCCGGAGCGCGCGTTTACTACGCGATGAGCTGCGACGGCCTGTTCTTTCGCTCGGTAGGAAAGCTGCACTCCCACTACAAGACTCCGGTGGCGGGCCTGGTGGTGCAGGCGCTCTGGACCATCCTGCTTTGTCTCTCGGGCTCGTACGCGCAACTGCTCGACTACATCATCTTTGCGGTTCTGCTCTTCTATATTCTTACGATCGCCGGTCTGTTTGCGCTGCGCCGCAATCGTCCGGATGCGCCACGACCCTATAAGGCAATTGGGTATCCCTACCTGCCGGGGTTCTATATCGCGCTGGCCAGTTGTGTAGCCCTGGTGCTGCTGGTGTACAAGCCGCAGTACACTTTTCCCGGGCTGGCTCTGGTTCTGCTGGGCATTCCTGTTTATCTGCTTTGGAAGCGGAACGCGGGGCAGGAAGCTCCCGCGATCGAAGCGGAAGCCTGCGACTAGAAGCGGACGCAGGCCTCGTCGGGACGCAGGACCATCGGGAAGACGGGCAGGCTACTGCCAGAGACGGAGCATCACGACGCCTCCCTCGGGCGGCGTGATGGTGTAGGAGTCCTGCAGGACTCCAAGGTCTTTGTGCGCCCAGAGATCGCGGGCGTGAACGGGGCCGCTGAAACCCAGAACCTTGAAACGCAGCGTAACGGGCTGGGGCACATCGTCTGTGACGAAATTGAAGACCGCCACTGCTTTGGCGCCGTCGGCCAAGGGGCGGACCCAGGTTTGAAGCGGGCCCAGACGAAACCCCTGTACTCCCATCTTGTCCTGATCCACCGCGATGACTTCCTTGTTCATGAGAATGCTTTTGGTGGTGTCGTCCATCTTGCTGAGGTCGTTGCCTGCGAGCAGAGGCGCAGCCAGGATTGCCCATAAGCTCATTTGAGTGCGGTACTGGTCTGCGTTCATGCCGCCATTGCCGATCTCGAGCATGTCCGGGTCATTCCAATGTCCCGGCTTTGCGTAGTGTTCAAGCCCGGCCTGCGAGAAGCCGATCAGCGCCATGCTGCGAAAGCTGTCGCTGATGTCGTCGGTGGTGCGCCACAGGTTTCCTCCAACGTCTTCACCCCATTCCCATACGGAATCGACGCCGTATTGGCAGATGCTGTAGACGATGGGCCGGCCTGTCTTGACAAGGGCGACGTGCATCTTTGCGTAGGCATCGCGCATGATGGCGTTGGCTTTTTTGGGATCCTGCTGGGGATTGTAGAGATCCATGATTGTGCGAAGGCCGCATAGATCGTACTTGAGAAAGTCAACGCCCCAGGCAGCGTAGGTGTTCGCATCCTGCTCTTCGTGGCCGTAGCTGCCTTCGTAGCCTGCGCAGGTTTTGGGTCCGGGAGAGGAGTAGATGCCGAACTTGAGCCCCTTGGAGTGTACGTAGTCCGCAAGCGCTTTCATGTCGGGGAAGCGGCTATTCGTCTGGATATTGCCCTGCGCGTCGCGCTGGCCTTCCCAGGTGTCGTCGACGTTGATATAGACGTACCCGGCATCGCGCATGCCGCTGGAGACCATGACGTCTGCTGCGGAACGGACGTCAGCGTCGGTCACCTTTTCAGCGAAATGGTTCCAACTGTTCCAGCCCATGGGGGGCGTCGCGGCCAGTTGTGTGGACTGGGCTTTTGCCGCGGGAGAAAGCGGGCTTGCCAGAAGCATTGAGACAAGAACGAAGGCGCACAGGGAACACAGTCGGTGCCGGGTCATGTTGGTCACTTCTCTTTCCGGGTTTTGAAACGCCATTAAAGGCACACAATGAGTGTGCTGGAAGCAATTGATCGACGGAAAGAGAATACTGCAAAAGAAGAGGGATGGCCGAGGGCACAGTTGCGCAGCTCGTTCCAGGGCCCGCTCTCACGATGCGAGCGGTGGCGTGAACAGGCACTAGGCGCGACTTGCTTTATCGCCAAGGCGTGCCCAGAGAACGACTACGGAGCGAGGTCCGGCGCGATAGGTGTGCTCGGCAAGTTTGGGAGCTTTCCGCCACGGCACTATGTCGTCCGGCGACTCGCGAGAGGTGTCGATCCATCGCCTCCATGAGATTGGCGTTCCGGCCTCTGCCTGCGGCAGTTCGAAGTCAAGTGGCTCCCAATAGACATTGAAGATGAGATGGACCAGCATCCCATCATTTGGCAGTACGGCGCTAAGGGCGACACTGTGCGAATGATCGTTCCAGTCCGGCTGACCGAGCTTGATTCCGTGCCAGCCCTTGATGCCGTTGAGAATCAATTGAACCAAGGTCATTCGCCGGCGTTCGGGGCCAAGGTCTCGCAATGTTCGCCTGGCGATGAGCAGCTTTACAAAGCGGAGTACATCGGCATGCTTTGCGAGCAGAGACCAATCAAACCAACTCTCTTCGTTGTCCTGACAGTAGACATTGTTGTTGCCGTTCTGCGATCGCCGGACTTCGTCGCCCATCGCGAACATGGGCAGGCCGAGAGAGAGGAGAGTAACGGTCATGAAGTTCTTGATCTGGCGGGTCCGGAGGCGTTCGATTTCAGGATCGTCTGAGGGGCCTTCCACGCCGCAGTTCCAGCTCTTGTTGTCATCTCCGCCGTCGCGGTTGTTTTCTCCGTTGGCCTCGTTGTGTTTCTGGTTATAGGAGACGAGGTCGTTGAGCGTGAAGCCATCGTGGCAGGTAACAAAGTTCACGCTCTGCTCTGCTTCCCGTTCCTTGTGCTGATAGATTTCATGGCTGCCGAGCATGCGGTCAGCGAAGTGAGTCAGTGAGCCGTCGTCACCGCGGAAGAAGCTCCGCACGTCGTCGCGAAAGCGTCCATTCCATTCTCTCCAGCCGTCGCCTACGAAACTGCCGACCTGGTAGAGCCCGGCGGCATCCCACGCTTCGGCGATCATTTTGGTTCCGGCGAGAACAGGGTCTGACTCGATATCAAGAAGAACAGGAGGGTTGGACATCACATGCCCGCTGGAATCGCGCGCGAGAATCGATGCGAGATCGAAGCGGAAGCCATCGACGTGCATTTCCTCGACCCAATAGCGGAGACTATTCATAATCATGCGGCGGACGACGTGATGATTGGCGTTGAGCGTGTTGCCGGTACCGCTGTAGTTGGAGTAGCAGGAGCGGTCCTGCTCGAGTATGTAGTAGGCGCAGTTATCGATTCCCCGGAAGCAAAGCGCTGGGCCGTCGCTATTGCCTTCGGCCGTGTGGTTGAAAACGACGTCGAGAAGAACTTCGATGCCGGCGCGGTGGAGGGCCTTGACCATGTCACGGAATTCATCGACGGGACCCGCGGGGTCCTTGCGCGAGCTGTAGGCCTGATGCGGCGCGAAGAATGAGACAGGAGCGTATCCCCAATAGTTCACGCGGCCGCCCGGGCAGTCCTGCGGATCGAACTGGAAGACGGGAAGGAGTTCGACCGCGGTGATGCCGAGGTCCTGGAGATAAGGGATCTTCTCGATGAGGCCTCGAAATGTGCCGCGGGTCTCCTCTGAGACGCCGGAGTTCGGATGACGCGTGAATCCTTTCACGTGCATTTCGTAGACGATGGTTTGCGAAGCCGGCCGTCTGAGCGGGGTATCACCCTCCCAGTCATACAAGCGTGGATCGATGACCACGCTCTTCATTGCGCTTGCGGTGTTGTCGCCTGGTTCATGGGCCGCATCGCGCGAGTAGCCCCGAGGAACGGCGACGCCACGACCGTAGGGGTCGAGCAGGACTTTGGTTGGGTCAAAGCGGAGGCCACTGGAAGGATCGAACGGGCCGTGCACGCGGTAACCGTAGATCTGCCCCGGCGGGATGCCCGGAACGAAGACGTGCCAGTAGTGGTAGGTGCGGTTGACGGATTGATCCAGAGGGATCACGCGTGCGGGCCGTGCATCGTCGTCCTCGTTGAACAGCAACAAGTCGATTCCTGAAGCATCGCGCGAGTACAGACTGAAGTTCACGCCGCCGGCGACGACGGTTGCGCCGAGAGGCGAGCTTTGCCCGACCTGTGCGTCGGGAGTCATCGCCGGAGGATGAAGTGGTAGCGCCGTGCTTGTTACGGTATGGGACATGGCTCCACGTTCCACGTTTCGGTTGCATACTGCTTGATGGTTCGATCACTGGAGAACTTGCCTGAACTGGCTATATTGAGAATTGCCTTGCGGGCCCATTCGTTGGGCTGCGCGTATAGATTCGACAGCCGCCTGTCTGCCTCAAGGTAAGACCTCAAATCGGCCAGATGCATGTAGTGGTCTCCATTGGCGAGGAGGGTGTCATAGATTGGAGTGAAAGTCCCCAGTTCATTGCGGGTAATGCTCTCAGAGAAGATGAGATCGAGTGCAGCGCGCGTCTCCGGCTCGTTTTCGTAATGCCAGCGCGGGTTGTACCATCCGCTGCTGCCGACCACCTGATCCGCGGTCAATCCGAACAGGAAGAAGTTCTCCTCGCCGGCCTCCTCCGCCATTTCAATGGTTGCGCCGTCCCGCGTGCCGATGGTGAGTGCGCCATTCATCATGAACTTCATGTTGCTGGTGCCGCTGGCTTCGTAGCCGGCAGTGGATATCTGGTTGGACACGTCGCTGGCCGGGATCAGATGCTCCGCCATGGAGACGCAGTACTCGGGCAGGAAGACCACCTTGAGACGCCCGCGCACCAAGGGGTCCAGGTCGATTGCGGCCGCGAGGTTATTGATCAGCTTGATGATCAGCTTTGCCAGGTGGTAGGCGGGGGCGGCCTTGCCGGCGAAGAAGAAGGTGCGCGGGAGCATCGGAATGTCAGGGTTCTCACGAATGCGGTTGTAGAGAACGGCGATGCGCAGTACGTTGAGCAGTTGACGCTTGTACTCGTGAATGCGCTTCACATGCGAGTCGAAGATAGTGTCCGGATTGATCACCAGACCCGATGAGGCTTTGAGCCAGCTGGCGAATTGCAGTTTGGCTTCGCCCTTGGCCTTGATGATGGCCTCCTGAAAGCTCTTGTCGTCGGCGAACGCTTTCAGGTTCTTGAGCTGGTCGAGGCCAGTGATCCAGCCATCGCCGATGGCTTGTGTGATGGTGTGGGAGAGGGCAGGATTCGCAAGGAGCAGCCAGCGCCGCGGGGTGACGCCGTTGGTCTTGTTATTGAAGCGCTGGGGGAACATTTCGGCCAGTTCTTTGATGGTCATGGTCCGCAAGAGTTCAGAGTGGATGGCTGCCACGCCGTTTGTGCTGTGCGAGCCGACGATGGCCAGGTTTGCCATGCGGATATTCTGCTGAGGGCCTTCTTCAACGAGGCTGACTCGTTCGACTCTTCTTTCGTCGCCCGGGTAACGGTCCCTTACGTCGATGAGCAGACGACGGTTGATCTCCAGGATAATTTCAAGGTGACGCGGAAGCAGCAAAGCGAACCACTTGAGCGGCCACTTCTCGAGAGCCTCTGGCAGCAGTGTGTGATTGGTGTAAGCGAGCGCCTTCTGCGTCAGAGCCCAGGCATCGTCCCATCCGAGATGCGCTTCGTCGAGCAGAATCCGCATCAGCTCGGGTACGGCGAGGGCCGGATGGGTGTCGTTGAGCTGGATGGCGACTTTGTCGGCAAGGTCGCTCCAATTGGCATTGCCGCGGCGGAATCGCCGGACAAGATCGGCCAGCGAACAGGCAACGAGGAAGTACTCCTGGATCAGTCGCAGTCCTTTGCCCTTGCTGGTTGAGTCATCGGGATAGAGGACACGCGTCAGCGATTCCGCGGCGAGCGTCTCAGTGAGCGCGCCGGCAAAATCGCCGCTGCTGAATTCCTGGAAGTCGAACCGGTGGGGCGCGGAGGCTGCCCAGAGGCGCAGTGTGTTGATCGTCGTTCCGCCGTAACCGACAATCGGCCGGTCGTAGGGAATGCCGAGCAATGTGGATGGCCGGCCCGGCAGCGCGTGGAATGAGCCGCCCTGCAATTCGAGTGAGCAATTCAACTTCACTTCGACCGCTTCATCAGGACGGGCCATCTCCCAGGGGTCGGCGTTGCGGAGCCAGTTGTCTCCTTCTTCATGCTGCCATCCGTCAACGATGGATTGCCTGAAGATGCCGTACTCGTAGCGCAGTCCATAGCCCATGGCGGGGAGCTGCAGGGTCGCCATTGAGTCAAGGAAGCATGCTGCGAGGCGGCCGAGTCCGCCATTGCCCAGGCCAGCGTCGGGCTCCTGTTCGAGCAACGACAGCCAGTCGATGTGTTTCTGCTCTGTGGCTCGCGCCACAAACTGATCGAGCAGCAGATTGGTGACATTGTTGGCCAAAGACCGGCCGAGGAGAAACTCCATGGACAGGTAGTAGGCGCGCTTGGGATTCAGGGATTCATATGTCTTGTCAGTAAGGATCCAGCGCTGGGAGAGGACATCTCGAACGGAACGCGCAACGGCTTCATAGCGCTGCCGGGCGCTGGCCTTCGTAAGATCCGTTACGTTATCGAAAAGCAGGTGCCGGTCATACAGACCGTCCGCGCCCATGAATGGAATGGGGCCGCACCCATATTGTTTGAGAAGTCCCGGTCCTTCCGGATGTGTCGACTTTTTCTCGCTGGGGAGGATGTGCGCGGTACTCATGGGGTGTTTCCTTTCTGGATGGCCGGTCCCCTACGGGGAGATCCTTGGTATCTCGCGGATCTGCTCGGGATGGAGCAGTGCAACTACTCAGGAGAAAGCGGGTCTATTCGTCTGTACAACTAGGAAAAGTGGGAGTTCGCGAAGAAAGTCCCGCAGGAGAAGAGAGAGTGGCGGGTGTGGCGAGGGTTCGCAGCACCGGAGCTTCTGCGCGGCTGCAGCGGGGAGTTGTGTGGGATAAGTCGAACGGAATGAGGTGTGTCCTACGCGGCAGGGTGATATGGAGACGCCGGGCTGAATCCTTTTGGATTACGGGTCTTCCGGATGGATGTTCCCAAATTGGAAGTGCGCGAGAGACGGCGCTAGAATCCGGGTACTTTTGGCATTGTGGAGTGGCGGAAATGCCTGAAACGAATAGGAAAACCGGCCGATGCTCTACCGGAGGGCAATTCGAGCTGGAGAGCAAATGAGGGAAAAGGCGCCAAAGAACGTTTTAATGTGCACCCAGACGGCCCTGGGCCGAGTCTAATATTTTGCAGTGGAGGAGTTGTGGAATCGTTACCATTCAGAGTTCTTATCGTCGATGATTTCGAGCCATTTCGGCGATTCATTTGTACAACGCTCGAAAAGATGTCGGGTTTGCAGGTCATCGGCGAAGCCTCGGACGGCTTGGAAGCCGTGCAGAAGGCCGAGGAGTTGCAACCGGACCTGATTGTGCTCGACATCGGGCTTCCAACGGTGGATGGAGTGGAAGCCGCTCGGCGGATCCGCAGGCTCTCCCCTGACTCAAAGATCCTTTTCGTAAGCCAGGAACATGCTGCCGAAGTGGTGGAGGAGTCTCTCAGGCTTGGGGCGCTGGGCTACGTGTTGAAAGCGCAAGCCGGGAGCGAGCTGACCGCTGCTGTGGAAGCGGTTTGCGAGGGGAAGCAGTTTGTGAGCAAAGGTTTGCTGGGGCACAGCCCGAAGAGCTCGGCGGGTTGGCGATTCGGATCTCTTGCGGAACCGGGCTTTCTGGTTGCCGGCGCCGAGGAAGAGTAGATCGATTGTGAACAGGCCCTGATTCCGTGTTGCGCGCAGGATGCTGATTGCCTCACGCGGGAAGCTCCGGGAGATACCTGTTATCGGGCCGCCCGTTGGGAGTCGCTGATTGTGCGGAAGGGCACACGAGCTGAGATGGTGGTGCCTAAGCCTGGAGACGAATCAATGGAGAGCTTGCCACCGACCAGGGACAGTCTCTCGTGCATGCTCATGAGGCCGAGTCCCTGACTATCGCTGGCGTCTTGCGGATCGAATCCGATTCCAGAATCGCTCACGGTCAGTTGAATTTCCTCCGGCGTACCGAGCAGTTCGACCCTGATGTGTTCGCTGCGGCTATGCTTCACGGCGTTCTGCACGGCCTCCTGCAACACCCGGAAGAGACAGAGCGAGATATCGCTCGGGACGATGCGCGGAATCCCCGAATGAATGAATTCGATCTTTTGCTTCTGCGTGTGCGAGAGTTCATTGCAGAGGCCATTCGCTGCCACCACGATGCCAAGATATTCGAGCTTGGACGAATGGAGACGGTGGGATAGCGTCTGGATATCTTTTGCCAGTTCCGAAAGACCCTGGCAGATGTGACGGTGGTGCTTCGCGGAGTCTGGCGCGGAGTCTGGAGGTTGCTGGAGGCCGCACCCCAACTCGATGGACAAGAGAGCAATTCGCTGGCCTATGTCGTCGTGCAACTCGCGGGCGATGCGGGACCGCTCCTCCTCCTGAGCGTTGATTAAACGCCCGGTGAGTTGCTGAACGGCCTGCTCGTGCCGCTTGACCTCAGTGACGTCGCGACAGAGCGCTACGATTCGCCGCGAACCGTCGATGGTTTCCATGGTCGCGTTGATCGAAATAAATGTAGCCCGGCCTTTCCCGTCCACATACTCTGTGACAAAGTTCCGGACGTAACCGTTCTCTGCGCACCGGGCGATTGCTTCCGCATTCGACGGCTTGGCTTCCTCGGCGATCCACTCGAGAACGCTCCTGCCAAGAATCTCGCGCAGCGTAGTGTGTCCGGTGAGACGCACGTATTCGCTGTTCGCGTCCAGGACCCTGCCGTGTATGTCCAGGATATGGTATCCGGTGCCTGTGAGCTCAACGACGGTGCGATATTTGACTTCGCTCTGCCGGAGTTTGTCCACGTCGTAATGCCGGAAGTGTTCGTAAAGGAGAACCACTAAGACCGAAGCAATTGCGGCCACGAGGTTATCTGTGAACACCAGGAATCCATGAATATTGTGGGCGGCCAGCCAGGCGGCTAGCCCACTCCCGAGAAAAAAGATACCCAAGCCCAGAGCAAGGCTCCTGAGCACGCCACGCGACATTTGAAGCAACGTGCGAGAGTCAAGTGTCATGCGAGAGTTGACCGAAGTCCTCCCAGAGTCGCTCGGGGGTTGGTTATGTGGCACCGAACAAGCTGGGCTTTGGCCTTCCTTGTTCTGAGTCACTTATGCATTAAACTTATCCGACCAAAAAGTCTACACCAGGAAAGCAGGCGAAGTTCAATGGATTGTTGGCGCTTAGGCGTCATGGCCGGCGGAGTGTTCAGGAGATCAACCGTCTTCCGGCTTCATTCCGGTATCGTCCGTTATCCGAGACATCGATTCGCGATAGCGACTGGCTATTGATGTGCTAAGTCTTTCGTTATGAAAGAGTATCTCGCGGCGGAAACCCAAGGAGGGCTCTTGTGCTGGTGGGCGCACGGCCTTGTATAGCGGGTGTATGCTCTTTACGACTCTCGCCCCCCCGGAGGCTTTGATGGCACGCCGCAACGTGTGGATGACCCTTCTTGTCGTTCTGGTTGCCGGACAGACGGTTCTGGCAAGCGCGCAGTCGAACCTGGCTGCGAAACCGCCGATGGGTTGGAACAGCTGGAATCACTTTGCCGATCATGTGACGGACGCCGACGTGCGGTCTGCAGCCGGCATGTTCAACGGTGCGGGGGACTTCAGGGATGTGGGCGTTGATCTGAAGGAGATTGGCTTCAGCCAGGGAGCGCTGTTACACGATGTGTGGCAGAACAAGGACCTGGGCAGGCGCACCGGTGTGTACTCGCGCAATATTCCCGGGCAAGGGGTGGCTCTGCTGATTTTGAGCAAGTAGAACCAATCGCATGTTGTCGTGGACTCCGTTGTGTAGTTCGCGCTCCGCAGTACCTGAGTGGGCCTGAGCAGACCAAGAGCCGAGGGAGCCCGCAATTGTCGCTTCATTTCACCATCAGGAAGAATTGACGATGAAAAACCAGGTTCAACTGATCACGTATGTCGATCGACTGGCGAGCGGAGGCGTCCGCGAGCTGAGCGCGTTGCTGGATGGTCCGCTGGCGGGTGTGTTTGGCGGGGCGCATCTGCTGCCCTTCTTTCATCCGATTGACGGCTCCGATGCGGGATTCGATCCGATCGATCACACGATGGTTGATCCGCGGCTGGGCGGGTGGGACGATCTGCGCGCGCTGGGCACGAAGGCGGAGCTGATGGCGGACCTGATCGTCAATCATGTCTCGAGCAAGTCGCCGCAGTTTCAGGATTACTCCCAGAACGGTGCGGACTCGCCCTACGCGGGCATGTTCCTGACGTACGACCGGGTGTTTCCGAACGGGGCCACGGAAGCCGACCTGCTGCGGATCTACCGGCCGCGGCCGGGCTTGCCGTTCGCCTACACAACGCTGGCGACGGGAGAGAAGCGGCTGCTGTGGACCACGTTTACGCCGCAGCAGATCGACATTGATGTTTCGCATCCGCACGGAAAGGGCTATCTTGACGCGATCCTGGAGCGGTTCCACGCGGCGGGCATCACGTCAATCCGGATGGATGCGGTGGGCTATGCGATCAAGAAGCCGGGGACGAGCTGCTTCATGATTCCGGAGACATTCGCGTTTATTGCGGAGTTGACGGAGCAGGCGCGCGCGCTGGGCATCGAGGTGCTGGTGGAGGTTCACAGCTACTATGCGCAGCAGGTGGAGATTGCGCGGCGCGTGGACTGGGTGTACGACTTTGCGCTTCCGCCGCTGCTGCTGCACGCGCTGTTCCAGGCGGACGCGCAGCCGCTGATTGAGTGGCTGGCGGTGCGGCCGAAGAATGCCATCACCGTGCTGGACACGCACGACGGCATTGGTGTGATCGATGTGGGCGCGGATGCTTCAGGCAAGCCCGGTCTGCTGAAGCCGGCGGAGATCAACAACCTGGTGGAGACGATCCACGAGCGCAGCAAGGGAGAGAGCCGCCAGGCCACGGGAGCGGCGGCCAACAACCTGGACCTGTACCAGGTGAATTGCACCTACTATGACGCGCTGGGACAGAACGACACCGAGTATCTGATGGCGCGTGCGATCCAGTTTTTTGTGCCGGGAATTCCGCAGGTCTATTATGTGGGGCTTTTGGCAGGAACGAATGACATGGAACTGCTGGCGCGCACCAGCGTGGGCCGCGACATCAATCGGCACTACTACACGCCCGGCGAAGTGGCAGACGCGCTGAAGAAGCCGGTGGTGCAAAAGCTGATAGAGATCATCCGTATGCGCAACGCGCACCCGGCGTTTGGCGGCGAAGCGACGGTGGAGTCCGCGGCCGCGCATGACCTGAAGATCACATGGAAGCTGGGCAGCGCATGGGCGCGGCTGCATGAGGACCTGGCCAAGCCTGCGGCGACGATTGAGTATTCCACGGTGGATGCCGGCCACAGCAGCACGATTCACATCGGGTGAGAGCACGCAAGAGCAAGGAGAAAGCGCGATGACCGCCACGGCACCGGCCTCAAATCATGCACTGATCAAGTCGCTGACGTACACGATGTTCATGATGTTTGCCATGACAACGGACTCGGTGGGCGTGATTATTCCCGAGGTCATCAAGACATTCCATCTGACGATGACGGCTGCGGGCGCGTTTCACTATGCCAACATGTCGGCCATCGCGGTGGCGGCCATCAGCCTGGGATTTCTGGCGGACAAGCTGGGGCGCAAGAAGACGATTGTTCTAGGGCTGATTCTTTTTGCGCTGAACTCCTATCTGTTCGTGGTCGCCAATTCGTATGCGTTTTTTGTGATGCTGCTGATCGTCTCGGGCGCTTCGATCGGCATCTTCAAGACGGGCGCGCTGGCGTTGATAGGGGACATTTCCGGTTCGACGATGGAGCACACCTCGACCATGAACATGGTGGAGGGATTCTTTGGCGTGGGCGCCATTATTGGACCGGCCATTGTGGCGCGGCTGCTGCTGGGCGGCGTGTCGTGGAAGTGGCTCTATGTGATTGCGGGAAGCATTTGCGCGGTGCTGATTCTGATTGCCGCGCTGGTTCGCTATCCGCACACGATGAAGGCCTCGGCGGAGCCGATTGACCTGCGGCGGACGATGCACATGCTGAAGAATCCGTATGCGCTGGGATTCTCGACGGCGTGCTTTCTCTATGTCGCGGTGGAGTGCGCGATCTATGTGTGGCTGCCTACGTATCTGAAAGACAACCGGCCCTCGTCGGCATTCATGACGGCTTATGTGATCTCGATCTTCTTTATTCTGCGCGCGGGGGGCAGGTTCCTGGGCGCGTGGGTTACGGCGCATTGGAACTGGACCAGAATTCTGGTGGTCTTCAGCGGCGTGATCCTGGCTTGCTTCCTGGGTGCGATGTTTGGCGGAACCAATGCGACGGTGTATCTGCTGGCATTCTCGGGACTCTTCATGTCGGTCGTCTATCCGACGCTGAACTCGAAGGGGATCAGTTGTTTTCCCAAGGCAGAGCATGGCGCGATTGCGGGCGTGATTCTGTTCTTTACCTGCGCGGGCGCTGCGTTGGGGCCGCTGGCGATGGGCGCGGTGAGCGACCTGTTCGGCGGGCTGAAGGCCGGGTTTGTGCTGGCGACGGTCTTTGCCGCGCTGCTGTTTGTGGGCATGCTCTACAACTGGATTGTTGATCCTACGCGCGAGGTGCTGCAGCGCTCGGACGAGAGTGAATACGGGCTGGTGGATACGAGCACTCCGGCGTAGGGGTGGCCCGCAGGAGTTTTTCGGAGAAAACATGAATATAGTTGGAGGCTGTAGAGCATGAGGAAGTTTTTGCAGATGTCGGCGGTGCCGAAGAGTTGGGACGCGGGGCTGCTGGCGTTGCGTTTGATGGGCGTGGTGCCGCTGCTGCTGAAGCATGGGCTGGAGAAGGTGTTCACGTTCTCCGCGATGGCGGCGCACTTTCCTGATCCGCTGCATATTGGCGCGGTGCCCAGCCTGCTGTTTGCGATGCTGTCGGACTCGATCTGCACGGTGCTGATGATTGCTGGCCTGTGGACGCGGTGGGCGGCTCTGATCACGTTTGTGAACGTGGCGGTGGCGTGGGCCTTTGTGCATCACTTCGAGTTTTTTGGGCACGGCGCGGATCACGGAGAGGCGATCGTGCTCTACCTCGCGATCCTGGCTACGCTGTTCTTCGCTGGCGCGGGGAAGTACAGCGTGGACGGTGCGCTGCAGCGCTAGAGGTTGCGTTCCGCGGAGTGCGGCGGGATTGGCGGGCACGGTTCGGGTTGTATAGTAGC